>Ga0272442_10001604_pt1 | contig 33981 bp, 34 predicted proteins | sample SSMForm2O_FD_200262 | JGI IMG/M metagenome (GOLD analysis project Ga0272442, IMG submission 200262) | Marine sediment archaeal communities from Little Sippewissett salt marsh, Falmouth, MA, United States - SSM-Form-2O | ecosystem: Environmental > Aquatic > Marine > Wetlands > Sediment ... | reverse complement strand
GAACCGTCCGATGTTACATCGGACTGGTTCAGGGTTTTCACTATCTCTTCGGCTTTTTTTATTGCACCGTCCATTCCTTCTCTGCCCGGCGTAAGAATAATTTCCGCTCCTAATGCTTTTAGCATTTTCCTGCGCTCAAAACTCATTGTCTCCGGCATAGTCAAAATTAATTTATATCCTTTGACGGCGCACACAAACGCTAATGCAATACCCGTATTACCCGATGTCGGTTCTACAACAACCGCATTCCCCCTTAATAATCCTTTTTTCTCCGCCGCTTCAATCATGCTTATACCAATGCGGTCTTTGACAGAGCCGCAAGGGTTAAAAAACTCTAGTTTTGCAACAATTTGGGCGTCCGTATTCTTAGTTATTTTATTCAGTCGCACCAAAGGCGTATTACCGATTAACTCAATTACATTATTAGCAATCTTCATTTTTATCCTCCATTCGACAAATTATAATATATCTAATTGACATATTCCCAGCCTATTTTTATAATACGCCTTCATTAACTAAAGTAGTGAGTAGCAAGAAGAGAGTAGAGAGAAAAAAGTTTTTTGAAAAATTCTCGCTACTTTCCTGCCCGCCAATCTTTAGTGGAGGGCTACTCTCTACTCTTAACTCTTACAATAAATACAGGAGGTTATAAATGTCTATACGGATAGCTATTAACGGATTTGGAAGGATAGGTAGAAATGTTTTAAGAGCCGGGTATAAGAGTCCAGATATCGAATGGGTAGCAGTTAATGATTTAACTGACGCGAAGACACTTGCACATCTTCTAAAATATGATTCCACATTCGGAATTATGCCCGCTGATGTTAAGGCAGAAGGCAATACTCTTGTGGTTGATGGCAAAAAAATACAAATTTTATCCGAAAAAGACCCAGCGGCATTGCCCTGGAAAAGCTTGAATGTGGATTTAGTTATAGAATCAACCGGTAGATTTACAAATAAAGAAGCCGCATCAAAACACCTTACTGCAGGCGCTAAAAAAGTTTTGATTTCGGCCCCCGCAAAAGATGCTATAGACGCCACAATAGTAATGGGAGTAAACCATAACACATTTGACAAAAACAAACACCACATTGTTTCCAACGCGTCCTGCACAACAAACTGTCTGGCTCCTATCGCAAAAGTTCTCCATGATAAATGCGGAATCAAAAGAGGGCTCATGACAACAATCCATTCTTACACTAACGATCAAGTAATATTGGACTTTCCGCATAAAGATTTAAGACGAGCCAGGGCGGCTGGTTTAAGCATTATTCCCACTACAACCGGAGCGGCCAAAGCAATCGGACTGGTTATCCCTGAACTTGCAGGCAAAATGAACGGGTTAGCTGTAAGAGTTCCTACGCCGAATGTTTCGGTGGTCGATTTGGTTTGCGACGTAGAAAAAGAAGCAACTGCCGAAACTATAAACGCCGCATACAAGGAAGCCGCGGACGGCGCGTTAAAAGGCATTCTGCAGTATTGCGATGAACCGCTTGTTTCAAGGGATTTCTACGCAAATCCCCATTCAGCCATATTTGACGCCGGTTCCACTTACGTAGTAGATAAAACAATGGTGAAAGTCCTGGGCTGGTATGACAATGAATGGGCATATTCGGTGAGAATGGTTGATTTGGCAAAATATATGCTTGCCCCGTAAGAAATTTGAAAAAACGCTTACCGTTTGTTTACGTGGACAAGCAGTTATCACCTTGTAATGATTTGAAGGCAACTTATCAAATTTCTAACGGGGTGAAAAATAAATTAGAACGAATGAAATAGAAAAAAGCGATGAGAAAAGTAACTATAGAAGACTTGGACATTAAAGGTAAAAAAGTGTTTATGAGGGTTGATTTTAATGTCCCGCTAAAAGACGGTCAAGTTGCAGATGACACGAGGATTCAAGCGGCGCTGCCTACGATAAAATACGCGCTTGATAAAGGAAGTAAATTAATTTTGGCTTCGCACCTTGGCAGACCAAAAGGGAAAGTAAATGAAGAACTGCGAATGAAACCGGTTGCGGAGCGGCTTTCTTCCCTTATCAATAAACCCGTAAAAACGACTTCGGATTGCATCGGCGATGAAGTAAAAGCAGTTGTTGATGGCCTAAAAGACGGCGAAGCCGTTCTGCTTGAGAATGTGAGATTTCACGCCGAAGAAGAAAAAAACGACGGCAATTTTTCCAAACAGCTTGCATCTTTGGCCGATATTTATATAAATGATGCCTTCGGCACGGCTCACCGGGCTCATGCCTCAACTTGCGGCATCGCATCATATCTTCCTTCGGGGGTAGGTTTTCTTATGAAAAAAGAAATCGACTATTTTTCTAAAGCTCTCGAGTCGCCTGAAAAACCTTTCTTAACTATATTGGGCGGGGCGAAAGTGTCGGATAAAATCGGCGTAATAACAAACCTTTTGGATAAAGTTAATTCTTTGATTATCGGCGGAGCAATGGCATATACGTTTCTAAAAGTACAGGGTATTAATGTCGGCGCTTCCTTAGTTGAAGAAGAAAAAAAAGATGAAGCCGAGAAAATACTAGAAAAAATTAAAGCAAAAGGAATAAAACTCGTTTTGCCTATCGACCATATCATTGCAAAGGAAATAACTGAAAATGCCGAAATAAAACAAACTGAAGATGCTACAATAGCTGACGGCTGGAAGGGCGTAGATATTGGAGACAAGACAATATCTTCCGCAAAAAGTTTAATAAAAGAGGCAAAAACAATTGTATGGAACGGCCCTATGGGAATATTTGAGATGGCAAATTTTGCAAAGGGCACAAAAGAAGTTGCTGAAGCAATTGCCGAATCGGGCGCAGTATCTATTGTCGGCGGTGGGGATTCCGTAAGCGCAGTGGAAAAATTTAAATTAAAAGGAAAATTCTCTCATATTTCGACAGGCGGAGGAGCATCCCTGGAATTTCTTGAGGGAAAAGAACTTCCGGGTGTTGTTGCAATACCTAACTGCCCGGGCTAAATCCCCACACCAATGTATTGGTGGTGGGGGTAAAGGAAGAAAACAATGATAACTTTAATAACAATAGTTCATATTGCGGTGTCTATTGGGTTAATTGCCATAGTTCTGCTTCAGGCAGGTAAAGGCGCGGGACTTGCGAACATTTTCGGAGGCGGAAGCAGCGGACTTTTTACTCCTTCTTCGGGGGGGCCGATGGCAAAAATTACCGCAGGGCTGGCTGTTTTATTTTTAATAACCTCTCTTTATCTGTCTTTGACCACGGGACCGGCAAAACGCTCTTCTCTTCTTGAGAAAATCGTAACACCAGAGCAAACCCAGACGAGCCCTAATACCGTCCAGGAAGAAATTCCTGCGCCGCAAGAAATTCCTTCAGAGGAATAAACTGAAAAATCAGCAAGTAAAGAGATTTTTTATTAAGCAGGTTTTCTCTCTACTCTGCCCTCTCTACTCGCTACTTTCAAACAGAGTGAGGATATTTTGGTCTATCTTTCGTTAGGTTCAAATATAGGCAATCGTCTTAATAACATTCAAACCGCAATAAAACTTATTAAAGAAACCTGTTTTAACATTATAAAAATTTCCTCTGTATACGAAACTTCGCCATGGCCCATTAGAAGCCCCGCCATAAATACTATGGCGGACATCCCGCCTTTCCCGAGAAGGGACAGGATTACTTCTAACGGGCTAAAGGGCACAACCGAACAACCGCCTTTCTTAAACCTTGTCTTAAAAGGCAAAACAAAACTTTCTCCGGAGGAACTTCTTAAAGAAATTAAGCGAATAGAAAAAGAAATCGGCAGAGAACCGACAAAAAAATGGGGGCCGCGTATAATCGACATCGATATTCTTTTTTACGATAAAAAACTTTTAAAAAGCAAAGAACTTGTAATCCCGCACCCTCAGCTTCACAAAAGAAAATTTGTCCTTATCCCGTTAAAAGAAATAGCGCCGCGCCTTATGCATCCGTTGCTTAAAAAAACAACTACACAGATGCTGAAAGCTACGGATGATAATGAGAGTGTGGTGTTATATAATAAACAAAAGGATAACGGTTGGGGGTAACGAAGCCCGTATCGGTTACGTTTAAGGTAACGTAAAAAGACGATTGACGTAACCCAATAACGAAACGGGCATCTTAACCGTAACCCCAAAAACGTTGCAGATTAAAAGCTAACCCTATGAAAAAAATAAATTATTATAATTTCGGAATATTGTTCCTTTCCCTGCTTTTCCTAACCGGTTGCGCCACCGTTTATAATCCCGTTACAAACAGAGAAGAAAGCACGTTAATAGGCGAAAATGAAGAAATACGGATAGGACGGGAAGCCGCCGCCTCTTTGGAAAAACAACACGGTATACTTAAAGATTCCCGGTTAAATACTCGTCTAAACAATATCGGCAAAAAAGTTGCGCAAAAAAGCGGCAGGGCTCATCTTCCCTACACGTTCAAAATTTTAAAAATAAAAGACGTGAACGCATTAGCGCTGCCCGGCGGTTATATATATGTAACCGAAGGCCTCTTAAGGGAAGCCGAAACCGACGACCAACTCGCCTGCGTTTTAGGACATGAAATCGGACATGTAAACGCAAGGCATGCGATAAAAAGAGTGGAATCACAACTCGGCTACTCTCTGGTTTACAGCATACTTTTAGGTAAAAGTGATAAAGACATACAAAAACTTGCAAACCTCAGCTTTAACTTAACTTCCTTGGGGTATTCAAGACAGGATGAATTTCAAGCGGACGAGCTGGGAATAAAATACGCCTATAAAGCCGGCTACGACCCTTATGGGATGGTGCAATTTTTAAAAATATTAAAAGAACAATACAAAAGAACTCCTTCGCAGATAGAAGTTTTTTTCTCAACCCATCCGCATGTGGATGATAGAATAGAAAGGGCGGAGGAAATAGCGAGTAAGTACGAAAAATAAATAGGCAAGGGCAAGGAAGCCCGTATCGGTAACGGTTAGGGTAACGTGAACAGACGATTAACGTAACCGAATGACGAAACGGGTCTCGTAACCGTAACCCTTACCGAAGAACTTAGATGGAAACAATTAAATCCCCAAACAAATTAACATCAACTATAAAGCGCCTCAAAGACGAAGGTAGAACCATTGGTTTTGTCCCGACAATGGGCGCGCTCCACGAAGGGCACGTCTCGCTGATTAAAAAAGCGCGAAAAGAAAACGACATCGTGGTTTTAAGCATATTCGTAAACCCCACGCAATTCGGACCGAAAGAAGATTACAAAAAATATCCGCGGAATTTTTCCCGTGACAACGCCATCGCAAAAAAAGCAGGCGCGGATATAATCTTTGCGCCGGAAGTAAAAGATATGTACCCCATTAGAAGTCCACACCAAAGGTGTGGCAGTCGCCTTGGGCGACTTACTTCTAACGGGGCGAGTCCCGAAGGTTTTTCAACCTATGTAGTAGAAGAAGGGTTATCCAAAATCCTTGAAGGCGCAATACGTCCAGGCCATTTTAGGGGTGTCACGACGGTTGTACTTAAACTCTTTAATATCGTCCAGCCGGACATAAGTTATTTCGGACAAAAGGATTGGCAACAGGCGGTCATAATAAGGAAAATGGTCAAAGATTTAAATATTGACACCAAAATAAAAGTTCTGCCGACAGTTCGGGAAAAAGACGGATTAGCCATGAGTTCAAGAAACACTTACTTGAGTAAAGAACAGCGTAGAACCGCAACGGTTCTTTATCGCTCCCTAATTGAAGCAAAACGCTTAATAGAAAATGGTTTAACCGATGCTGAAAAAGTCAAGGCAAGAATGCGAGAGATGATAAGGGGAGAAATAGCAAACCCTCCTCCGCCCTTCGGGCTTCGGAGGGCAAGCATCGACTATATTGAAATAAGAGAACCCGAAACATTAAAACCCATTAAAAAAATATCTGGGCGTGTGGTAATATTACTTGCGGTCCGAATAGGAAAAGTGCGGTTGATTGATAATATGATAATAAAATAACGGTGTTCTCCCCCTATATTTCTGTGAAATATAACAGGGGGACTATGGGTTGGCGGTTATCGGGAAAGGGAGGTTAATATGTTTCTAAAACAACCTTTATTTTGGTTGCGATTTGTCTCGGTAGTAATCTGCTTAATAGGCGTAATTAAAATATTTGCTATTATTGCGCCGCCTACTCTATATGTAAATGTCCTTCATGTTGAAGGGGCAAACCTCTTTATAGAATTTGCAAGAGCATTTAATTTGTATTTAGATGCTGGACAAGAAGCTTTAGGCATACAAAATAAAGCTGAAGTTATATATTTGTTCGCCTTCTCATTTCTTATTTCGTCGTCTTTTACAGTATCTGGAGTGTCTTTGTTTTTAAGAAAACCGTGGGCGAGAATAATGTTACTATCTTTAATTATTCTGGACTTTCTTAATAATTTTGCAATAATGTTTTTTAGAGGTAAGTTTACAATTAAGTTTATGGCAATCGATCTTCTTATTTTTTACATATTTTTGTTAATCTTTTTTACAAGAAAACCAATTATCCAACTATTTACTAAAAATGCTTAACGAAGAACAAAAGAAGAAATTATTAAAGATTGCAAGAGAGACAATAGATACATATGTCAAAGAGCGAAGGGTGTTGAATTTTAAAGAGGATGACCCTGCGCTTTTGGAACATTGCGGCGCTTTTGTGACTTTGAGAAATTTAAAAACCAAACCGCTTGACGGGGGAGAATCACTGCGCGGATGTATCGGGCATATCGTAAGCAACGAGCCGCTTTATAAAACCGTGCTTGATATGGCGATTGCTTCCGGCACCGAGGACCCCAGATTCCCGCCTGTAACCGCAAATGAACTAAAAGATATAAAAATAGAGATTTCTGTCCTTTCTCAACCGAGAAAGATAAAAGATGTTAAGGAAATCGAACTGGGTATACATGGTGTAATTGTTCAAAAAGGGTTTAATCAGGGAGTATTCCTTCCGCAAGTCGCTACAGAGACGGGTTGGAAAAAGGAAGAGTTTCTCTCTTGTTTATGTTCCCACAAAGCCGGACTCTCGCCCGATGCCTGGAAAGATAAAGACACAAATATATATATATTCGAAGCTGAGGTGTTTGAAGAATAACAAAAAAGGATAGGGGTAACGGCAACGAAGCCAGTATCGGGAATGGTTAAGGTAACGTGAAAAGACGATAGACGTACCCTAATGACGAAACGGGCATCGTAACCCTAACCGAATAACGATATTCAAGTATGGCCGGAAAAGTCATTCAAAACAAGCGGGCGTTTCACGAATATCATATTCTTGAAAGATTTGAAGCGGGAATCGCGCTTAAAGGGACTGAGGTGAAATCGCTTCGCGAGGGCAATGTAAGTATAGTGGATGCTTTCGCCAAAGTTGAAGATGGGGAGGTTTTTCTTTACAATATGCATATTACGCCCTACGAAGAGGCCAGCATCTTTAATGTTTCTCCGACCAGAAAAAGAAAACTGCTTTTAAATAAAAGCGAAATAAAAAAATTATCGGGGAAATCTACTTTGAAAGGGCTGACGTTGGTTCCGTTAAAAGTTTATTTCTCCGGCAGGGGATGGGCAAAGTTGGAGTTGGGTATTGCCAAACCCAAAAAGCTTTTTGATAAACGCGCCGACTTGAAAAAGCGCGACGTAGAAAAAGAAATAAGAAAAGCGGTAAAGAGTAGATAGTTAATGGGTAACGGTAACGAAGCCCGTATCGGTCATGGTTAGGGTAACGTAACCACGATTAACGTTACCGAATTACGATTCGAGCTTCGTAACCGTATAACGTAACCCGATTATTTAAGGGGGTGCCAAGGCATCGACATGGAGCAAGCGGCTAAAAGGAGCACGCCGAGGTTGTCAGGAGGCCTCGTTAAAACCTGACAAAACACAAAAGCTGAAGAAGCTGTAGCTTTCGCCGCCTAATAAAGCGGTCGACATCCTTATACGCTTTCGCCTGTTGGGCATTAAGGATGCAGGAAAACGGGCTTACTTCTTGTTCTCGGTCTGAAGGATAAGAAGGAAAAATAAACAGACTCGTCCCGCACTTACTCCGTCCTTAAAGGAAGGGCGGGATTAAATTAAAATAAGGAACAAGCGTGTAGCCGCCTTTTAGGAGCTTTTCTATGGACACGGGTTCGATTCCCGTCACCTCCACCAAAATATCCATGCACCAGAAGACCGTGCCTGTAAGGGCGCGGATGAATGGTCTTCGGTGCAGGATTCCGCTCCGCGGGGGAATCCTGAAATATGAGATACTGTGGCTATGAGACTGCGGAGCTTCATTTATATAGTGATAGAATTAATTTTTCAATGGCAAAGAAAATTTGTTTCTCTTTTTTTCTTTTCTTATTAACAGGTTTCGTGTTTTCCCCGAAACTACTCGCGCGGGTTCGCTTGATAGACGTCAGATACCACTCCGAATTCGATAAAACCAGAATTGTCCTCGAAGTAGAAAAAATATCACGATACAGCGCAAAAAAGGCTTCTTCCGACACGTTGTCGTTGAACATATCGGAATTAAGAAACCCGCTCAATAAAAATTCATGGAAAATAAATGACGATTTGGCGCGAAGTGTCTCTTACAGCAGGTCGCAAATTATAATTAAACTCACTAAAAATGTGGGCCGCCACCATATTTTTTCACTGCGCGATCCCGCGCGCATTGTAGTAGATTTATTTAAAAAAACCTCAGAACAAGATACTGAGCAACCTTTTCCCGTTTTTTTAAAAACTGTTGTAATTGACGCAGGGCACGGCGGAAAAGACGCCGGCGCTATAGGTCCCACGGGTTTAATGGAAAAGGCCGTCACACTTGATATGGCTGAAAGAGTAAAAGGGCTTCTGGAAAGGCGCGGAATTCGGGTTATTCTTACGCGGGACCGGGACGAATTCATTTCGCTTCAAAGGCGAGTCGATATCGCCAACAACTGTGAAACAGATTTGTTTCTATCAATCCATTGTAATGCGGCCCTGTCTTCGAAAGCGCAGGGGTTCGAAAGTTATTTTTTATCTCCCGCAACAGACGACCTTGCAAGAGCCGTGGAAGCGGTAGAAAACTCCGTGATTATGTTCGAACCGGATTCTTCAAATAAAAACAAAGAATTTTTGACGCTTCTCGCCGATTTAAAATACACAGAATATCGAAAAGAGAGTAAAATGTTTGCTGAAATGATCCAGTCCGATTTAGATAGAACTTTATCTACGCCGAACAGAGGAGTCAAGTCCGCGCTCTTTTATGTCCTTAAAGGGCTCGAGGCGCCGGCGGTTCTCGCGGAACTTGGTTTTATAAGTAATCCTTACGAAGAAAAACTTTTAAGAAGTCCCAACCACCGGCAACTTTTAGCGGAGAATTTGGTTACAAGCATTTTACAATTCAAGAAGGAATTTGATATGAGCGCCGGTTTCACTAAATAAGTAACGAGTAGACCTGCCCGCCAAGATTGGCAGGCGGGGAGTAGCCCGCCACAAAACCCTCCATCCATAGAAAATTCGGCGGGCAGGGATTCGGCGGACAGGCAAGTAGTTAGATTTTAAATTAAAAAATATGAACAAAAATATAACATCTAAGCCGGTTGGGATGTTCGATTCGGGTGTGGGCGGCTTAACTCTTTTAAAAAGTATAAAGACACTTCTTCCGAAAGAGAACTTAATATATTTCGGCGATACAGCCCGTCTCCCTTACGGAACAAAATCGCCGAATGTTGTAAAAAAATTTTCCCTGCAAATCGCGCACTTTCTGGAAAACGTAGGAATAAAAGCCCTCGTTGTGGCCTGTCACACCGCATCTTCGACGGCACTCAACGATTTAAAGAAAGAAATAAAAATACCCCTGCTCGGAGTTATCGAGCCGTCGGCGCAAAAAGCAGTTATAATAACCAAAAATAATAAAATAGGTATCATAGGCACAAAGACGACCATTGAAAGCGCGAGTTACCAATCTTTTATAAAAAAAGCCAATTCAAAAATAATAGTAACTACAGTTGCAGCGCCTCTTTTGGTCCCCCTTGTCGAAGAAGGATGGGTTGAGAAAGATGTTACGCGAACTATTCTAAAAGAATATATTTTACCTTTGCAAAAAGCCGGGATAGACACTCTGATTCTGGGATGCACACACTATCCGCTTTTAAAGCGAATTTTTCAGGAAGAACTCGGCCGACGGGTAAATCTTATAGATACCTCACTTGAAACGGCGCTTTACCTAAAGCAACTATTAATCAAAGAATCATTAGTTAATAATGGAGTCTCTTCTCCCGAGTATAATTTTTATGTAAGTGATGACCCAAATAAATTTTCCTTATCGGCCGAACTATTTCTCGGCGATAAAATCAGCTCTGTAAACCATATTGTTTTAGATGAAAAAAGTATTTAATATATCAATAATTTTTTATCAGCTCTTTTTCTGCGGCTTTTTGAAAATCGACATGCTTGAGGCATGCATTTTATTTTCGACTACCCGCCTCGCCAAAGACGGCGAGTCGAGGCGGGCTTGAAAATATCTTGTATTTAGAGTAAGATGCGCTTTAATCGGCGTTCCCGATGCTTATTTTGATTTTTCGTTTTTTAAAGGAAATTGTAAAACGGTGTGCCTAAAAAGGAAAGAAATTTTTGTGGACAAATTGTTAGAAGTTAAGCGCTTCTTAAAATTTTCCTATTTGGATAAAAAAACAAAACCAGCATGCATAAGGCCTGTCAGTTCTGTGGATACGCGTACACCGCTGGTTCTTAATAAGTCGCTAATTTGTGTGGATAAGTTGTGAATAAAAATAAGCTAAAATGAGTTTAGATAAAGAAATCAGCGTGTGGGATAAGGCGTTGGCAACAATAAAAGAGCATATCGACGAAAAAAGTTTTAACATGTGGTTTAAACCGCTTAAATTCGTATCTTCGAATAAAGAAATTATCAACATCGAGGCCCCCTCCCAGCTTTTTGCGGACTGGATTAACAAAAATTACAAGGAAATAATAGATAAAGGGCTCTCTTCCAGCGCCGACCAAAAAATAAAAATAGAATTTTCCGTAAGACGCGAAATTCAAAGCAGGCAAAGGGTGAAAAAACAAGGGCCGTCTCTTTTTGATCATCGCGATACGGGTTTTTCGGCACGGTTCAATCCAAATTATACTTTCGATAAATTTGTCGTAGGCGGCGGTAACCAATTTGCACACGCAGCCGCGATAGCAGTGGCTAATTCACCGGGCAAAGCATATAATCCTTTCTTCATTTACGGCGGTGTGGGCTTGGGAAAAACGCATCTCATGCAGGCTATAGGCAATGAATTAGTCACTAAACACGGGGAGCAAAATATTCAATATATCTCAAGCGAAAAATTCACCAATCAATTAATCGACGCCATACAAAACAGGACAACGGAAAAATTCCGCAAGAATTATCGCTCCCTGGGCGTGCTTTTGATAGATGATATTCACTTTATTGCCGGAAAGGAAAGCACCGAAGCAGAGTTCTTCCATACTTTTAACGAACTCTACGACGCTCATAAACAGATTGTTATTTCCAGCGACCGACCGCCGCAAGAAATTCCCACTATCGAAAAAAGACTTATGTCGCGATTCCGTTGGGGTTTAGTGGCGGATATCCAGCCTGCCGACTTCGAAACCAGAATGGCTATTCTACAGAAAAAGGCATCTTTCTACGGATATAACGTACCCGACGAAATCTTGTCATATATTTGTTCCGGGATCACAGCGAATATAAGAGAATTAGAAGGCGCTTTAATAAGGGTTGTTGCTTATTCTTCGCTTAACGGAAAAAATTTGAGCCTGGATGTTGTAAAAGACCTATTAAAAGACCTAATAAGGGTCAACGAAGCGAAAAAACCCATAACAATCGATTTAATTAAAGAAGAAGTCAGTAAGGTTTTTAATATAAAAGTCGCCGATATGAACTCTAAAAAACGGGATAGGTTAATAGCTCATCCGAGGCAAGTTGCCATGTATTTGGTGCGCGAATTAACCGATTTTTCGTTGCCGGGCATAGGTTATAACTTCGGCGGAAGAGACCACACGACGGTAATACACGCCTGCAATTTAATAAAAACAAAACGAAAAGCCGATAAAAATCTTGACCAAATGATTAACCAAATAACGCGAAACTTAGAAAGTTAAATTAATCGTGAATATTGTTAATAGTTTGATTTTTTTTACACAGAAAAATAAAGACATAACGACATTAAAAACAAAAACTTACAACCTTATTAACATTATAAACAACCCTTATTACTAAGGCTGTGTCTTTAATAGATATTTTATATAAATAATAATAACTCACAAAAAATAAACGCGGGGAGGAGAAAAGATGAGAATAAAAACAACACAAAACGAATTATTTAAAAGACTACAAATTGCACAGGGGGTTATATCTATAAGAACCACACTCCCAATATTGTCTTATTTTCTTCTGTCTGTAAAAAACGGGAAAATATCTCTTTTTAGCACTGATTTGGAAGTAGGTGTTAAGTGTAGTGTTTTAGGTGAAATAATAGAAGAAGGAGTAATTGCTCTGCCGGGAAAAAGAATCTTGGAATTAATAAGGGAATTTCCCAAAGGGGAGCTGGAAATTTCAACAGAAAAGAACATTACCACGATAAAAAGCGCAAAAACCCGCGTTCGTATCAATACCCTCCCGCCGGATGATTTCCCGGATTTCCCGGAAATTGTGGGGCAGAAAGTAAGTGTTCGAGGGGATTTATTAAAATCGCTGATTCAAAAAACGAGTCTTGCCGTTTCCAAAGAAGAAAGCAGATACACTCTGACCGGCGTATTTTTGTCAATTAAAGGTGACGCGGTCGAGATGATTGGGACAGACGGGCGCAGACTTTCTTTAGTGGAAGAAACAATAGGTTCCGATTCCCCTAAACAAAAGAAAAGTTGTATTTTACCCTTAAAAACATGTAATGAAATTACGAGGATAATGGGAGAAGAGGAACTCTCTTTAACTTTAGGAGAAAAACAGATAAACATCGTCCAAGCTCGTCAGGTTAAAGCGAAGGAAGGGGTCCGGGAAAGCATTTCTCTTACTTCGAGATTAATAGAGGGCGAATTCCCGGATTACAACAAGGTGATTCCTAAAAACTTTCAACAGAAGCTCATGATTGACAGGCAGGTGTTAATAGAAGCGATTTCAAGGGCTTATATTTTAACAAAAGAAAAAGGGGGGTCGGTAAAATTCGATGTGCAAAAAGATTCCGTGACGATCAGCAGTAAAGTCTCCGAGGTCGGCGAATCCTCCGAACAGATAGACGTAAAAAATGCGGAAAAAGAAATGCAAATAGCCTTCGACCCGGAATATGTGCTGGACGCTTTAAAGGTTATAGACAGCAACGAGATTTTTTTGGGTCTTAATTCGACAAAAGAGGCGGCCCTATTCAGGCCGATGGATAATGAAAAATTTGTTTATGTCCTAATGCCCATGGAATTGTGAAATACTCGGAGGCAGGATGGCTAAAGGGCCGGAACAACTCGGTAAAATTTTAGAGAAAGTCTACAGCAAGATAGAAAGACAGAAAAAAGAAAAGGAAGCAATTTTAAAAGTTTTAAACGGGCTGAATACGGTTTTAGGAAAGAAATTAATTTCCCATATAAAACCATATAAAATTTATAGAAAGAGACTGATTATTAAAGTCGCAGCTCCTGTTTATTTGCAGGAGATTCTTTTTAAGAAAGAAAAAATAATAGAAGCGGTAAATAAAACGTTCGGCAAAGAACTGATAAAAGACGTTAATTTTAAAGTGGGAGAACGCTATTAGAGATTTTAAGAAGAATAGGTCGGGAAATCCCGGCTTTAAGTATCTTCGGGGCTAATAAATATTAAAGATTGGGAAAATATAACTGGGATAGCAATGCGAAAAGAAGACCAAAAAGATTACACGGCAAAAAGCATACATGTGCTTAAAGGCCTAGATGCCGTAAGAAAAAGACCGAGCATGTATATCGGCAGCGTTTCCGAAAGGGGACTTCATCAATTAGTGGAAGAAATCGTCGCAAATTCCGTAGACGAGGCAATGGCGGGGTTTTGTGATGAGATAAGCGTCACCATACATGTCGATAATTCCGTAACGGCTATAGATAACGGCAGGGGAATACCCGTTGACCTTTATCCGGGTTCGGATAAGTCCGCTATGGAGGTTGTGATAACTACTCTTCACGCAGGCGGGAAATTCGATAATAAAGCATATCAGGTTGCCGGTGGATTGCATGGTGTGGGCATTTCCGTTGTCTGTGCGCTTTCGGAATGGATGGAAGTGGAAATTATGCGAGACGGCAAAATACATTATATGAAATTCGCCCGCGGGAAAGCGACGACACCATTACAGATAGCCGGGAAAACCAAGACAACCGGCACTAAAATAGCTTTTTTGCCGGATGATAAAATTTTTACCGTAACCGAATTTAGTGACGATATTATTATCCCTCGTCTTCGGGAATTAGCGTTTTTAAACAAAGGCATAAAAATAAACTTTCTTAATGAGAAAACGACAAAAGAAGAAAAATTTTTTTTCGAGGGAGGCATTGCATCCTTTGTTTTATATTTAAGCAAGAACAAAGGGATATTGCATAACAAGCCGATATATTTCGAAACCATTAAAGACAAAATTATTATAGAATTCGCGATACTTTTTACACAGGAATATAAAGAGCAAACCTTTTCTTTTGCAAATAATATTAATACCCACGAGGGGGGAACACATCTGTCGGGATTTAAGGCGGGTTTGACGCGGGCGGTAAACGATTATATGCATAAATATTTTTCGGATAAAGAAATCCAAGACCTACAACTTGCCGGCGAAGATATACGCGAAGGAATGGTAGGTATAGTTAGTATAAAATTGCCGGCCCCGCAGTTTGAAGGCCAGACGAAAACTCGTTTGGGCAATAGCGAGGTCCAAGGCATCGTAGGTTCCTGCACTTATGAAAAACTGGGCGAATTTTTGCAGGAAAATCCATCCATAGCAAAACAAGTAATTGAAAAATGCATTACTGCCGCCAGAGCCCGAGAGGCCGCAAGAAAAGCGCGGGAATTGGTTAGAAGAAAAGGTGCGCTTGATTCGGCGACACTTCCGGGCAAGCTCGCCGATTGTTCGGAGCAGGACCCGACCAAAACAGAACTTTTTTTAGTGGAAGGAGATTCTGCCGGCGGTTCGGCAAAACAGGCAAGAGACAGAAGAACACAGGCAATTTTACCTTTAAAAGGAAAGATTTTAAATGTGCAGAAAGCGCGTATGGATAAAATTATAAAAAACGACGAAATATGCACGATGATAACCGCGCTGGGCGCAGGCATAGACGAAGATTTCGATGTAAATAAATTAAGATATGGCCGCATAATCCTTATGACGGATGCCGATATAGACGGCTCCCACATAAGGACGCTTCTTTTGACTTTCTTCTATAGGCAAATGGCGCCGTTGATCGAAAAAGGCAATATTTATATTGCTCAACCCCCTTTATATAAAGTTAAAAGAGGCAAAAAAGAAATATATATTCAAAATGAGGAGCAATTGACAACCTTTATTACCAAAGAAGCAATAGAAGGAATAACCGTATATAATACGCCAAAGAAAACGGCTATCCCTGCGGAAAAATTAAAAGATATAATTAATCTTTTGCTGCAGGTAGAAAAAATTTCCCCGTCACTTAGACGTAAAGGTATCACTCTCGAAAAATATTTAAAAAATACTTCCAAAGAAGGAAAACTACCTCTATATAGGGCGAGAAAGGAAGATGAAGAGTATTTTTTCTATGACGAAAAAGACTTAGCTTCTTTCATGGAAAAAATCGAAGCGAAAAAGCCCAAAGTGGCCGAGAAATCCGACCAAAAAGAACTTAGCAAGGAAGAATTGGATAAAAACAACGGGAAAGAACCTAATTCAACTCCCGAATCAACACCTAAAAAGACCGGCGGCTTTTTCGGATATATGCAAGCGGGTTGGGAAGTCATCGAATTTGCCGAGCGGCGCCAGATTGAAAAGATAATGGCTAAAATGAAAGAAAACGAAATTGCGGTTAACGTTTTCGAGTCTTCGGAAAAACCGATATATAAAATCAAAACCGGCGAGGAAGAATATAATGTTTTTTCGGGGCTGCAATTACTGGAGAAGATAAAGGAATTGGGCAGGAAAGGCCTGTCCATTCAAAGATATAAGGGGCTTGGGGAAATGAACCCCGAGCAACTTTGGGAAACAACAATGAATCCAGAACAGAGAACACTTGTTCAGATACGACTGGAAGACGCTTATGCCGCGGATGAAATCTTCACGATGCTAATGGGAGACGAAGTAGAGCCGCGCAGAGAGTATATCCAAACCCACGCGCTCGAAGTCCAGAATTTGGATGTATAAGAAAAAGTAAAAAGGCAAAAGTAAAAAGGTAAAATTCACTCCGACGTCACGTCGGAGCAGGCAAGTCAAAAAGTAAAACACAAATAAAAAAGGTTTTAATTTTGAATTTTTAGTTATGGTTTCCCTCTGGAATTCGAAGAATTCCGAGAACTAAAGTCCCGGAAATTCCCCGAATTTCTCGGGGTATTTTTGACTTTGTTTGATAGACACTCCGAAACCCATCTGATAGAATAATCCTCGCTGAAAGACATTAATTATTGCCGGAGTGGCGGAATTGGCAGACGCGCGGGATTCAAAATCCCGTCCTGGCGACAGGGTGTGGGTTCAACTCCCACCTCCGGCACCAGCCTTATAAATAAGTAGAGAGTAGAAAGCAAAAAGTAGAGAGAAGAGAGAGAAAAAGAAAAATTATATTACCCTTTATTATTATTCGTTGTCCCGAGAACGCGGTCGGGATTTCCCCGCCCTTTTTTGTTGCTGGCCAAAAATCATTCTTCCCGCAGAAGTTTGTAAAACAGAAGTTACCTCTACGGTCAGTTCTTCGCCTATCAAACCCCGCGCGTTTTCCACAACCACCATCGTCCCGTCGTCCAGATAAGCTATGCCCTGATTCGGTTCTTTGCCCTCTTTTACGATTCTTATTTTTAATTCTTCGTTTGGCAGAATCACGGGTTTTAGAGCATTAGCCAATTCGTTTATATTGAAGACTGATACCCCTTGTAGTTTTGCTATCTTATTGAGATTATAATCGTTTGTTACAAGCGTGCCGTTTAGATTTCTTGCAAGTTGAATAAGTTTTGAATCTACCTCTTTTATTTCCGGGAAATCTTTCTCTTCGATTACTATTTCCAGCGAACCGCTTTTTTGCATTCTGTTTAAAATATCAAGTCCGCGTCTTCCTCTTTTTCTTCTTAAAGGAATGCTCGAATCGGCTATCTTTTGAAGTTCGTTCAATATGAATTTGGGAATTATTATTACACCTTCCAGAAATCCCGTCTCCGCTATATCCGCAATACGGCCGTCGATTATCACGGAAGTATCCAGTATTTTCCATTTTTTCTCTTCATCGTGCGAAAGATGAGGTAGAAACACCCTAAATTCTTCTCTTTTACGCCATGAGACCATCATCCCTAAATATCCTAACGCCAATGCGATCCCTACTCTTAAAATAAGCGACATCTCCGGACTGAACGGAAAACTTAAAACCGTGCTGGTGATTAAATTGGCCAGGATAAGGCCGACTAACAAACCGATCGAACCTGCGATTAACCCCTTCGGAGGGGTCCTTCTTAATCCCCACTCTAACATTAAAATCGCCGTTGCCCACATTGCTCCCCAGATTACGCCCCAAACCTCGGGATAAAAAGGGTGACCGAATCCTTCTGCAAAGTAAGCGCCTGTAACTATACAAAAAACGGCAAAAAGTACGCGAATTATAATTGCGAACATACAAACCTCCTTTATGAATAAAATAAAAACTGCAGACGATTATATTAATTAGGAAAAAATTTCTTTAGCGCGGACACAATATCTTTTACGCCTATACATTCTATCTTGCCGCCTGCCAAAGAGGATAAATTCACTTCAGGTAGTATACACTTTTTAAAACCCAATTTCTCTGCCTCTTTGATCCTTGCCTTAATATTGGATACTCCGCGAACCTCGCCGGACAAACCGACTTCACCCACAAGGAGCGCTCCTTGTGGGAGGGGTTTGTCTTTGAACGAAGAAATAATCGCGAAAATCAAAGGCAAGTCTATTCCCGTTTCTTCTATTTTTATCCCGCCCACAACGTTGATGAATAAATCATATTTATGAAGCGGCGTTCCGAAAGTTTTTTCAAGCACCGCCAATAAAAGAAGAACTCTGTTATAGTCCACTCCGGTTATCACTCTTCTTGGAAAATTCATTGAAGTGGACGTGGTTACGAGCGCCTGAATTTCCACCATAAGCGGCCTTGTCCCCTCGATAGACGAGGCAATAACGGTTCCCGGCGCGGGCGATGGGCTACGGGACATAAAGATTTCCGAAGGGTTTGGTATTTCCTTTAAGCCTTTTTCCGCCATTTCAAAAACCCCGATTTCCTGAGTGGACCCGAATCTGTTTTTGAAAGTTTTTAAAATACGGAATGGCCCCGTTTTTTCCCCTTCGAAATAAAGGACGGCATCTACCATGTGTTCCAGCGCTCGTGGGCCTGCAATCAAACCCTCTTTAGTGACGTGGCCTATAAGAAAAAGAATTTTCGAATCCTTCTTGGCAAGTTGTATCAAATCGGAGGCGCATTCTCTTAATTGGGACAGCGAACCCGCGGAGGAATTAATTCCGTTTTTGTACGCTGTTTGTATGGAATCCAGAATAATCCAGTCGGGCGAAGTTTCTTCTATAAATTTTATTATCCTTTCTAAACTAACCTCGCAAAGAATGCTCAGATTAGAGGACGATACGTTTAATCTGTCGGCTCTTAATTTTATCTGCGAGAGCGACTCTTCTCCCGACACATAAAGAACTTTTTTCCCCTTTTGCGAAGCAGTTGCCGAGGCTTGCAATAGGAGCGTTGACTTGCCTATCCCCGGCTCTCCGCCTATCAAAATAACATCACCTTCAACCGTGCCGCCGCCCAAAACCCTGTCAAATTCGGATATTCCCGTAGAAAATCTGGTTTGCTCTTGTTCTTTAATGTCAGAAAGAGCAATCGGCGCATTACCCCAAAAGCGTTTGTCCTGAGGCGGGGCTTCGGTTTCTTCCAAAAGAGTGTTCCAACTATTGCAGGAAGGGCATTTGCCTAACCATTTTATAGAAGCATAACCGCAGTTTTGGCAGACATACGTGGCTTTGGGATTTCCCATATCTATTAAAATATGATGGAAATGTAATAGAAACACAGTAGATATACAATAGATATACGTTGTCGGAACAGAAAAACAACAGCTTTAGACAATGTATTTCGATATATTTCTATGTATTTCAAAGTATATCAAATTATACATATTTCCATTTATTTCTAAGTATTTCCAATTTATTTTTTAATTTTACCCCGAGAAATCCAAAGGATTTCCGGGACTCAGTCCCTGAAATTGTTTCACAATTTCTAGGGACATTTTCAGTAAAATTATTCCTCGCTTGTATACGCCAAATCTTCAAATCTCGTATATTGTTTGACAAAGGATAATCTTCTGGTTCCGGTCGGGCCGTTTCTTTGTTTTGCGATATGTACTTCGGCTTTGCCCTGTACTTCGGGGTCGTCAGGCTTATAATACTCTTCTCGCAGTAAAAGCATTACTACGTCCGCGTCTTGCTCCAAAGCTCCGGATTCTCTTAGGTCGGAAAGTATCGGCCGCCGGTCTTCTCCGCGCGTTTCTACTCGTCGTGAAAGTTGTGAAACCGCAATAACGGGTATTTGCAGTTCCCGGGCTAAACTTTTTAATGCCCGTGATATTTCGGCGATCTCTTGTTGCCTATTTTCCGAAGAGGTTTCCGAACTCATCAGTTGTATATAGTCTAAGATGATAAGAGAAATATTTTGTTTTGATTTTAATCTTCTGGTTTTTGCTCTAAGTTCCAATGCGTTCAGATTTGACGAGTCATCTATAAATATGGGAGCGTCAAAAAGAATTCCCGCGCTTATCGATAATTTGGGCTCGTCCTCCTCCGATAAGTAGCCGGTTCGTAGTTTATGCGAGTCAACTCTTGCCTCCATGCATAACAGTCGTTCAGCAACCTGTTCCTTAGACATTTCTAAGGAGAATATCGCCACAGATTTTTTCTCGACGACTGCGGCGTTTCTTGCGATATTCAAAGCAAAACTCGTTTTTCCCATGGACGGTCTTCCGGCGATTATTACGAGTTCGGAAGAATGAAGTCCCGAAGTTATTTCATCTAAATCTTTAAATCCCGTTGGAAGTCCCGTAATATGCTCTTTTCTTTTAACGAGATCATCTATAAACTCTGCAGAGATTAAATCTTTTATGGGGATAAATCCCGCAGAAACTTTTTTTTGCGCTATGTTAAAAATATTCTGCTCGGCTTTATCGAGTATTTTTGTCCCGTCTTCTTTTCCGCCGTAACATTTGTTAATGATATCCGAAGACACTTCTATAAGTTCTCTCAAAATTGCTTTTTCTTTTACGATTGAAGCGTAATGCTCTATATTTGCGGGAGTCGGTATTGCCGATATAAGCGCGCTTAAAAAAGAAGCGCCGCCTATCTTTTCAAGTTCGCCTTTCTTTTTTAATCTATCCGTAAGAGATATTAAATCTACGGGTTTATCATTGTTATAAAGGTCTAATATCGCTCTAAAGATTATCTGATGCTCTTTACTGTAGAAATGTTCGGGTTTTAATATTTCCCCGGCAAGGTCTAGCAGATTTTTGTCCAGAAGCACAGAGCCTAAAACCGCGATTTCCGCTTCTATATTTTGAGGAGGAACTCTATCGGGAGAATTTTTCATAATATATTTACCTCGCTTTGCTCGGCAATATGATTACACCGATTAAAAACTGCAGATTACACGGATTAAAACAATTTCTCTAATCAGTGTAATCGTTGTTAAAAATCTGTGTAATCTGTTTTTATTATACCGTTCCGATTTCTTTTTCTTTCTCCGCCAAACTCTTGTTAATTTTTTCTATGTAGTTGGAAGTCAATTGTTCAAGTTCTTTTAAGCCTCTTTTTGCGTCATCTTCGGAAATATGTTCTGATTTCTCGGTTTTTTCTATTTCTTCTTTTGCGTCCCGCCTTCTGTTGCGGATGGATACCCTTGCTTCTTCGGCTACTCGGTGCACTATTTTGATAAGTTCCTGCCTTCTTTCGTTGGAAAGAGCCGGAATCGGAACCTTTATTATTTCTCCTTCTACAGAGGGCACTAAACCTAAATTAGCCGCCAAAATTGCATTTTTAACTTCAATCACTACGGCTTTATCCCAGGGTTTTACCGCTATTAGACCTGCGTCAGCCGTTACGGTTGCTAAATGATTAATCGCGGTAGGTGTTCCATAGTATGGGACTCTGACATTATCAAGAAGCGATGGGCTTGCCTTGCCCGTTCTTATGACGCTAAATTCATGGTTTAAGTTCTCGATACAGTGCTTCATTTTTTCCTCGATTTTTTTTAATATTTCTTTAATCATAAAATCCCCCCTATATAATGGAAATAAAATAGAAATGCGTTGATATACAATAGATATACGTTGTCGAATAGAACAACAACAGCTTTAGACAATGTATTTCAATATATTTCTACGTATCTCTAAGTATTTCCAATTTTTACTGTTTTTTCTCTTTTTGTCGGATGCTATTTTGTTTTTTATTGATATAAATAATACTTAGCGGTAATGCTATACCATACGGAATCCACAATAAAAAGCTATACGGCTTCGGCAGTAGCATTAGAAGCGATACAAAAATTACGGCGGCAATCCAAAAAACGATCGAAACTTTTATCATGAAAGACTTTTCTTGGGGGCCGTTCGTGTTTTTGATGCTTGCGTAAGTCCCCATTGCCCCGCCTATTGTTCCTATTATTACTCCCAATATTCCGCCTATTAATCCAGCATTCATTTTAACCTCCCGTATTCTTTGGTTATCAGCGTCCCGACTTTTTCGCCTTTTAATATTTTTTTAATGCTAGAGGGGTTTTTTATGTCGCAGACTATAATCGGGATATTATTTTCTTTGCATAAAGAAATGGCAGTTAAGTCCATTACCTTTAAGTTTTTTTCTAAAACCTGTTGGTAGGTTAATTGCTCGAATTTCTTGGCTTTGCGGTTGACCATTGGATCGCTATCGTAAACCCCATCCACTTTGGTTGCTTTTAATAATATGTCGGCGTTTAATTCTATTGCTCTTAACGCGGCGGCAGTGTCTGTGGTGAAATAAGGGTTGCCTGTTCCACCCGCAAGTATGACTACATCACCCCTTTCCAGAAATTTCAATGCCCGTTCCTTGTAAAATAATGGACATATATTTTTTATTTCCAGTGCGCTCATTATAGAACTTTTTATATTATTTTGGCGCAGAATATCTTTTAAATGAAGCGCGTTGATTAAAGTTCCTATCATCCCCATATAATCCGAAGTATATCGGTCTAAGCCGGATTTTCGGGCATTTACTCCGCGAACAATGTTTCCCGCGCCGATTACGACGGCTATTTCCATGGGAGTTTCTTTTTTTATATCTTTAATCTGAGATATAAAAAGATTGAGGGGACTTTTTGCGGAAATTTTATTTTTCCGCTTACGGTTGAAGCCTATGTCGGAACCCGGATTACCCTGGTTCAAGGGTAAAAATTCGCCCGACAATTTGACCAATATGCGTCTGCCTCTCTTACTCATCAAGGCGGGCCTGCGTAAAAATTTTGGCATGGAGTTCTGCTTTGATTACCAGTAGCAGTCAGCAAGCATATGGTTTGATTCTCTCTGCTTGCTACTTTCTACTCGCTACTTTATTTTAATATTACTGCTCTCCCAATTGATAGCGGATAAATCTTTTTACGCGAATATTCTCTTTAATTTTGCCGATATGTTCGTCTAGAAGTTCCCCGATGGTTTTATTGGGGTCTTTTATAAACGGCTGGTCGAGTAGGCATACTTCAGAGTAAAATTTCTTTAACTTTCCCTGTGTTATTTTTTCCACCACCGCGGCCGGTTTTCCGGAGACTTGAGAATTATACAGTTCGGTTTCCTTTTTTAGGACATCTTCCGGAATGTCCTTGGACGATACATATCTGGGATTGCTTGCGGCGATGTGCATGGTGATATCTTTCACTAAATTTATGAACTCTTCGGTTCTTGCCACGAAATCAGTTTCGCAATTAATTTCTACCAAAACCCCGATTTTGCCGCCGAAGTGTATATATGAAGATATTCTTCCTTCCGAAGTGACTCTTTCTTTTTTCTCCTGGCCCTTTGTAATCCCTTTTTTCCTCAAGATTTCTACCGCTTTTGTAAGGTCGCCGCCCGCTTCTTCCAACGATGTTTTACAATCCATAATGGGCGCGTCGGTTCGCTCTCTTAATTTTTTTACGAGTTCCAGGTCTATTTTCATGCTCATTCTGCGCTCCTGCCGTGGCTTGCTTTCGGCTTCTTTTCTTTGCTTTCCGTCGTTTGTTCGGAAGTTTCTCCTGTTTTTTCTGTCGTTTCGGACGAAGTCTCTTCCGCAGTTTCTTTCTTTGATTTCTTTATTGCTTTTATCGCTTCTTTTCTTCCTTCTAAAATCCCGTCCGCGAGTCTTGAAGCGACTAATTTTATCGCTCTTATAGTATCGTCGTTTGCAGGTATCGGATGATCCGCTTCTCCGGGGTCGCAGTTAGTATCTATCAGCGCGACAATAGGTATCTTTAGTTTCCTCGCTTCCGCAACAGCTATTTTTTCTTTGTGCGTATCGATTACAAACATGCAGTCCGGGAATTTGTTCATGTCTTTTATTCCCGCAAAGTTTTTATTTAGTTTTGCTTTTTCTTTTTTTATTTTTGATGCTTCTTTTTTTATGAGCAAGTCGATTTTCCCGGTTTCTTCCATTCTTTCCAGTTCCTTAAGTCGGCCTATGGATTTTTTTAATGTATCGAAATTCGTCAATGTCCCGCCGAGCCATCTGTCGACAACATAGAAAACTTCAGCGCGCTTGGCTTCGGATAAAATCGCCTCCTGCGCCTGTTTTTTTGTCCCGACAAATAAAAATGTTTTACCCTGCGACGCTAGTTTTTTCACAAAATCGTAGGCTTCCTGGAATTTTTTAACGGTCTTCGTGAGGTCTATAATATGTATTCCTTCTTTTTTCCCGTAAATATATTGCGCCATTTTCGGATTCCATCTGTTTGTAGGATGGCCGAAATGCAGCGCTACTTCCAACGCTTCGGTTACAGAAATAACTTCTTTGGTCAAAACTTCCTCCTTATACTCCCGTTTGATTTCTAAAAAAGAGAACGGGTTAATTCTAATTTTTTATCCCGACGCAACATCGGAACAGATTTTGGCAGATTAATGCTCCAAACCTGCCTGCCAACTAACTTTTTTGCGGGCAGGAGTCCCGAATTATATCACAGCCCGATTTTTTATTGCAATCCTGCCTGCTTGCTTCCACAAGAAGCGGGCTGGTGCTCGTAAAAGAGCTCCAATGCGAACGGGTTTTATTTTTCTAAAAAGGCAGTAGTAAACAATATTAAAGCGTAACTAATAGCGGCGGCGAAAAAAGAAGCCGCAAATCCCAGAGAATTCATATAATGCAGAACAAGCATCATTCCCATGCTTGCCACAATCGGTTTCTCGCCGGATTTATAAATGGGAATTTTTACGCCGATTTTAGCGAAAGCAAAAAGTATAAAAGCAAACATAACTGCCGAAACGAGCAGAATAGTTGCGGCTAGTCCGACCAGGCCGTAACGGGCAGCAAAGTAAAAATTAAGCGGCACGAACGATAATAGCCCGATTGCTACGGTAGATACTATAATCTGTTTTTTATCTAAAAACCACGCCATTGCCGTAAGAAAAAGAATGTTGAAGATAAAAATTAGTGACCAGATTACTGTCTGTAAAAATAAAAAAGTTAGTTTTTCTTTGGGCAGAAAAAAGAATATATTCTGCGTCCTGAAAGCGATAAAAGCAATAACAGGGAAAACAAATATAGACGCGATACGCAGACTTTTGAATTGTCTGTCTAAAATTGTTTGCCCCGAACCAGAACAAGTTCGGTCCGGGGTTTGTTTTTTATCCGTCATATTTTACTTAATCTCCTGGGGTTGGGATATGGGTTTCTTCCTTCGGCGTTCTGCCCATTAGTTCTCCCACCGCCTCGAAAGGTTTTTCCCCTTCCCATAAAACTTCATAAACCGCCCTTGCTATCGGCATTTCTACGCCCAATTTTTCCGCCAATTTCAAAGTAGATTTCGTCGTCCATACGCCTTCGGCAACCATATACATTCCTTTTAATACTTCATCTAAACTCTTTCCCTTGCCTATTTGTTCCCCGACACTCCTGTTTCTTGAATGCTTAGATGTGCAGGTAACGATGATATCGCCTATTCCGGCAAGCCCGGCAAATGTCAGCGGGTCTGCCCCCATTTTAATACCGAGCCGGGAAATTTCCGCAAGCCCTCTTGTCATAAGCGCGGCTTTCGTATTATCTCCGTATCCCAGCCCGTCGGAAATACCGCACGCAAGCGCTATGATATTTTTCAGCGCCCCGCCCAGTTCCACGCCCACAATATCCGTGTTCGTATACACTCTCAAATTCATTCCCATAAACGCTTCTTGTATGGTTTTGGTATTCTCCGCACTTCCCGCGCATACAACCGTTGTCGGAACATCTCTTGCAACCTCTACCGCAATTGAAGGCCCCGACAACGCGCAGATATTTATACCGCCCAGAATATCTTTTGCAAGTTCCGACATTCTGAAAAAAGTGCCTTCTTCGATGCCTTTGACAAGCGACACGAAAATAGTTTTTTTCTCGAAATCTTTTATAGTCTCCAGCGATTTTCTTAAATACTGCGAAGGTATCGCGATAACAACTATATCCTTGCCTTTCACCGCGGCGTTTATATCCGATGTGAGTATCATATCGTCGGGAAATTTTACACCCGGCAAAAATTTGATATTTTCTCTTTTTGTTTTCAGGACTTTAAGGTAATCGGGGAAGTTTTCCCAAAGCGTCACATCATGTTTCTTCTTGGCAAGATGCAGCGCAATCGCTGTCCCCCAACTTCCCGCGCCCAAAATGGATATCTTCATAATATTAAAAATGGTAACGGTAAAGGTAACGAAACCCGTATCGTTTTACGGTAACCGGCTACGTCAAGAAAACAAAGACGATAAACGTAACCCAAAACCGAAACGGGCATCGTAACCCTAACCTTAAGACGATTCATTTCTTAAATCTATTCTCTCTCCCTTGTATCAACCGCCTTATATTCGAACGGTGACGTATGATTATAAGCACAGTAACTATACAGGAAAAGACGATGATAGGTAAAGCTACTTTTCCGCCGATTCCTACGAGCATCCAAATCGGCAGGGAAATCATCGAACTAATAGAAGCAAGCGAAACATATCTGAAGAAAGCAAAAACCACAAGCCATACCGCCAGTGATAAAACCAAAGGTATGGGCGCAAGCCCTAAAAATACTCCTGCCGAAGTTGCAACACCCTTTCCGCCTTGAAACTTTATCCACATACTCCAGTTATGCCCGCAAATGCTCATTATTCCGCCGATTATTTTTAGCATTGCCGAAGACGTAAGGTTGTCTTCAAACAAACTAAAGATATATCCTGCCAAAACCACGGCAAGAAGCCCCTTGCCCAAATCCAAGATAAACGCAATCGTCCCCCATCCCGCGCCTACGCTTCTTGCAAGGTTTGTAGCCCCGACATTGCCGCTCCCGACTCTTCTTATATCCACGCCCTTCATTTTCCCCAGCCAGAAACTAAAAGGCAGGGAACCGAGGATGTACCCGATAATTATTACCAGTATTAAACTCATATAATCCTCACTTCGTTCGGAAGTAGAGAGTAGAAAGGGCAGAGTAGAGAGATTTTTTCTCTACCCTCTACTTAATTAAAATTGAAAATCACCCTGAAGAATATTGTAATATTCCTTTATGGATTTCAGGGAAATGCTTAACAAAACCCATAAAAAATAAGTTATAACCAGAATTATTATAGTTACGATTAGTTTCGTTTTCCAGTTAAAGCGCGGATTAAACCACACCATCGGCAACATCAAAGGACCGATGCACAGAAAAGCGATTATTATCCACGCATTCCTAAAATACCACGGCACCTGCGGGGTTTTTCCTACAAGCATCTCCCCGCAAAACCGGCATTTAATCGCCTCGTCTTGAATTTCTTCCGCGCAATAAGGGCATTTTTTCATAATTCAAAATTCAAAAATTGTCTGGCGGCTATTGACACAGACACGCACAACATGTATAACTATTGTGGCTTAGGTCTAAGTAAGAGGTATCAGTATCTGATTATCGATGACTACTTAGCACCTGAGCTTTTTGTGTTAATAGGTCCTCCTACCAGACTCTTGACAAATCATTTTTTATAATGTATATTGCATTTGGTAAGTAAGTCCTCATTCGTGGGGTACCGGAATGGCGCCTCTTAAATAGCGAATGGGGCTTTACCTTTTTTAGGGAAATAAAGGGTTTTCTTCCGCAATCTTGCCTTTTATAATATTATAGTAAAATTCGTCTCCCTTTTCGTATTTTCTAAAAATTGCCCAACTTATAAAGTCCGCTGCTTGTAATGCCTTGTCTTCAAAAGGCGTCTTAATCTCAATACGCAGTTTAACCTTATGCAAATTTTTCGCTTGATTTTTTAGATAGTTTTTAAAATTTTCATTAAAAAATACATTCGTTTCCCGTTTAGATGCCACCAATGTTATCTCCCGGTCATTAGGAATTAATTTTTTTGTAAATATTCTATCCAATAGGATATTGGTTACATAATTATAAAGAACGACTTTTTCCTCTTGTAGTTTTGTATAAACTTTCTTTTTATTGAGATAGATAGTCAATACAGAATTTTCTTTTCGGGAAATACATTTTAATAAGCGTTGGCGTGTAATTGGCTTTTCAGCATAAGCATGCAGTATTTTACCCTGTTTTTTGTATTTCTTTTTGAGAGCAGAGTGGGTTTTCTTTACGCACTTTTCAATCGGTCCTTTATTATGGCAAAAAAGGAATGTGATAATAAAATAATTTGTCATACCTCTCTTCTTAAAGTCAAAACCCAAATCTCCTGATTCATCTAAAAGGATATACGCCATATTGTCATTATAAATTATAAATTAAATATTAAAAATTATCTAAAAACCACTCTTGTCCGCCTACCCCTTGTCCCACCTACGAGGTGGGACAAGGGACAATGGGTTAAAGACAAAAATTAAAACGCAAAAATCAAAAATACCCTCCACTGAATACCCGCCTGCTTGCGAAGCCTGCCCGCAACCTATTGGCAGGCGGGCGGGCAAGCAAGCAAGTCAAAATTCAAAAATTTTCTAAAACTGTTCTTATATTATTTTACACAATGAAAACACTGCAGGTTCTCTAACGGAATCATTTGCATCTAGAATTGGCTTTAACCAGTGCGCTATTGTGTATAATGATTCCCAAACTTCTAATGTGATTTGTCTTTGTTCTGATATATAATCGCCAGAAGAATCCTTAAATAATTTATGAGCTTTTTCTTTACGTTGTCTACGGACAGTTTTTAGTGCTTTTAAACACCTATCAATATCATTTTTGTTTATGCCCAATTCTTCTAACCATATGCTGAGTAAGTTTAGGATTTGGCCTTTTCCCCTCATAGTATTTTTTTGTGCATTTTTAATTTTTTTAAAAAAACTATCAACCATTATATTTGTGGAGAGCAATTTGTCTAATTCTAGGATATAGTCCAGATATTCTTTTTTAGAATTTTTTGTTATGGGTTGTAAAAAAGACGGTGTATCGCTGGGAACTTCTCTAAAAAGAAAATCTGGAGAAGTTATTTGGTTTATAAATTTTAAAGTGGGTAAAATAACACTGAAGCTAGTCCAAACATTCAGGGGTTTACCTTGTACCAATGGTCTATGGTAGCGCGATTCAACTCGAGCTTGTTCCGATTCCTTTTTATTTAATTCAAGGGCTCTCCAATACTTTTGTTCTTTAGAATCAATATGAGATATATGGGACAATATGACGGCTATACATCGAGAGCCATTTGCTTTTACTCCCCACACATACTGTTGTAATCCTAGCCCTATAATACTGGAGCTCTCACAAGAATAGCAGGGATCATTTTTATATCTGTCTAATACTTCAGGTTCAAAAAATCTCCATTCAAGCGAATTTTTTATTCTATCAAGCCTGCTTTTATAGTATCCTTTGCTCTTTCCCATTTTGCCTTTTTCGTTTTTATCCCGATGCTCCGATATTACATCGGAGTTCGGGATTCCTTCGGAACTTTTCTCTATCAATACTTGTCCATATCGTCTAATAATTTTTGGTTTTGTTCTTCAAGCTGTTGTTCTATTTGTCTCATTTTTTCTTCTGTGGTTTCCTTTATTTTAATAGGTTCGGTTATGGGTTTGAGTGTTTCATCTACGGCTTTGTCAACCGCCTCCCTAGCCGGTTGTAAATTTATTCTTTTTGTATATATTAGGAAGATAAAAAAACACAATAACAGAATACCAATGACAAACAGCGCTTTTTTCATAAATGTTCCGGAAACTCTGCCCGAATTTTCTCCTTAATAAATTCTATAAATGCCTTTGTTTCTTTGAAAAGTTCTTCCGCTTCTTTATTGGATACAACGCCTGCTCTATCGTAGTCGGCGATGTTTCTTTTTTTTCTGCATCGGTCGAGGTAATCTATAACGCTAAGATGTTCTTGCCCAAGGATATCTCTTAAGGCAGTCCATGTCAGGGAATGGTGGCTTTCTATGGCAGGTTTGTAGCCGTAGCAATAAATGAGTGAAAGTCCCGCTTGAAAGGCGGCGTTATAGGTTATATTAAATTTTCTGTCTGCAGAAAGGTCTTCAAGCGAAGCATCTTGGAGGTCTCTTTCAATTAGATTGAAGATGTCGTTTATTTCTTGTTTGCTTGTTTGGTGTTTTTTCAGTTTCCCCGCGCTATGCCAATTTTCTAATGTCATTTTCGGTTCCTTTCAGAAAAATTTTTGGTTCTTTAAGAATTGTTGTTATAAAATGATTCTGAACTTTTATTTTTTGCTTGAACTCTTTGGGCGGGAAAATAGAGCAGTTGATTTCTCTTCCCAATTCTTTTTCTAATTGTATGAGCGCTCCCTGTAAATCTTTCAAAGTAACATCGCCGATTATGAATAAATCAATATCGCTGGAAAGATTTTCGCTGTTTTTGGCATAAGAGCCGTATATAAAAGCGATTTTAATATTTTTGTAGTCCTTAACTAAAGATTTCAGTTTGTCGCCGATGCCCGCGGTTTTAAGAATAATACTTTTTAGTTCGGAAAATAATGGGAAATTTTTATTAACGGAATAGTATTTTCTGTTGGCTTCTGTTTCTATGTTTAGCAAACCTGTTTTTTCGAGGTTTTGAAGTTCTCTTCGGATGCTGGTGTAGGGAACCTTTAAAAGCGATTCAATCTGTCGGGGATAGTAGCTGTTGTTGGCATTTATTAAGAAAAGTTTGAGCAAATCTATCCGCGTCTTGGAAGAAAGTATAGGAGTTAACATATTTAATTAAGGTTTGAGCCTATATTAGGTTAATATTAACACAATATAGGCTCATTGTATCTCTACTATCTGGTTTTGTCAACCCCGTTAGAGATAGGTCGCCCTTTGGCGACCTATCTCTAACGGGGTCAACCCTTTTTTCTCTTCCCTTTCCGCCCGAATTCTTTGCGGGTGTTGCGGATTTTTATTATCAGGGGCATTCCTTCCAAGCTATACCCTGAACCGAACTTGTTCTGGTTCGGGGCGAATTTTTTGTGAAGGTGGTGTGAGACAAAGCGTAGATAGGTTTTGTCTATGCCTGACGGGTTATTTGTTCTTAAAATTATGATATTCGGGTGATCGTGGTCTTGCGTCAGGTCGTAAATTCTTGTTCCGTGTTTAGGCAGACGTTTTAGTTTAATCTCGGTAAGCGCTTCCGCCAATTGCGTTCGAGTAAGCGGAATTTTATAGGTCGGGATTATCCGTTTTGCCGTTTTTAATGCTATATCAAGATTTTCGCCCGTTATGCCCGAAGTGAAGATGAACGGAGCAAAGCCCAGGAAACTTAGCGCTTTTCTTGCGGATGCTGAATATTCTTCTCTTTTTTTATCTTCAATCAAATCGCATTTATTGAGAAGTACTATCACCATTTTTGCGTTTTCTTCTAAGAAAGATGCGATTGACAGGTCTTCTCTTAGTATCCCCAGAGCGCTTAAATCCAGGAGGAAAAAAACTAAATCCGCTTGTTCTATCGCCCTTTTGGTTTTTTTGACCGCGACTTTTTCTAATCCCTCTTTTATTTTACTTTCACGCCTTATGCCGCTTGTGTCCAGTAGCAGAAAATTTTCATCTTCGAAAGAAAACGGAATTTCGACGATGTCTCTTGTCGTTCCGGGGACTTCGTGGACGATTACTCTTTCGCTTCCCAAAAGTTTATTTATGAATGTGGATTTGCCGACATTCGGATGCCCCACTATCATTATTCTATATCGGTTATCGGTTATCGGTTTTCGGTTTTCGTCAGGAATCTTTTCTGAAATTTTATCCATAAGTTCGTGTATGTTTAATCCGTGCAGCGCGGAGATTAGTATAGTGTCGGCAAAATTTAATTTATAAAATTCGGAAGATGTAAAGTCCCTTTTTTTGCCTTCGAATTTGTTTACTACGAGGATAATCGGCTTGCCGGTTTTTCTTAATAGTTTGCAGATTTCTTCGTCCCAGTGGTGAAGACCTTCTTCGCCGTCAACCAAAAACAAAACAAGGTCCGCTTCTTTTATGCTGAAAGAAATTTGTTTCTTTATTTCCTGCGTTATTTTTTCCGTAGTATCGGGTATCAAGCCGCCCGTGTCTATGAGTTCAAATGTTTTTTTGCCCCAGTGCACTTCGCGATAAAGGCGGTCTCTTGTTACACCCGGTTTGGAATCAATAATGGAACCCCTGCTTTTTGTCAGGCGGTTAAAAAGCGTGGATTTACCCACATTCGGTCGGCCGATGATAGCAACTTTTGGAAGCATTTTAAAAGAACGTCTTGAGGCTACGGTTACGATACCCGCCACAGTGGGATACCCCACGTGGTGTCCCATTTCGTAATTGGGTTAAGGTTAGGTTTAAGACGATAAACATAACCGAATGACCATACGGGCTTCGTTACCTTTACCGTTATACTATTATTTAACTACATCCCCGTATTTGAATCCCGAACCTTCAAGGATTTTTGCTCTGGAGTATTTTCCCTCCACGGATGTTACTTGTATTCGGCCGATTTGGGATTCTTCTCTGCCTAATGAAAGTCCGGTTGACGGGTCAATCAGTTCTTCGCCGACGCCGTAAACGTTATAAGTAGTTCCGACGGACATATTCACGTCTCTCCCGCCGCTTATAAGAACCGAGCTCCTTTCTACTTTTATTATGCCCGATTGCCACGGGACATTTTCCATTTCTCTTGTAATAAATTTAACCGCGTCGTTGATTGCTTTTCGTGTCGCTTCGCCCAGCGGTGTTTTGGAAAATCCGCCTATACCGAAAGCAACATCGCCCGAAACTCCGCCGACTGCGAGCCCAGATGTTCTTGCTTCGCCGACGGCGCGGTGGGATTGGAGGACTTGGCCTGTTGATGTATCGAATATTCTCACATCAATCCCCACATGCGCCACACTCCCGCCTCCTCCTATGCCGATACCCTTTATGATTATTCCGGCTCCGCCGCCTGCTTTAGAGGATTCAAATTCCGTGACTGCGCCTTTTATCAGAATCTGCGCGCCGATTAATCTGTTGCTTGCGGGTCCTGTTTTGCCGGCAAGTTTGCCCTGCTCCTGAAGTCTTTGTTCCGATAAAATGTCTTCTAAACTTGGCCGTTCAACAATAATAAATCTACCCGTGTTATGAAGTGCTGTTGTTAGCATTTCAGCCATTCCGTCGCCGATACGGCCTTCGCCTCTCCATCCGGATTTGTTTTCGAAACTTGCAACGCCGATTCTTTTCTTTATTCCCGTAAAAGGTTCGGGAGTTATTTCTTCTTCCTCTTCTTCTATTTCCCTGGTAGTAGTAGTTCTTGTTGTTGGGCTTGTTCGCATCTTTGCGAAACATTGGACATAAGATAGACCCAAAATTAACACGATAACTGTAAACAAATAGGTTATCCTTTTCATTTTTTACCTCCTTTTTATTTTTTAATTAACGGATTTTAACATTATTCCACAGATTATTTAAGCCGCGGCCAAATATGATGCCGCGGTGAATATTTTTTCTTTTTTCAAATCATCTATAAATTTTAAAGTTTTTGGCCTTTTGCCGATAGAATGGAATAAATAATAATGGATGACGCCTTTTACCTGCCCCAAAAGTTTTAGTTCGGCTTTTATCCTCGAAAGTGTTTCCAGCTGCGTCTTTGTAAGAACATTCATGAGCATAACGGTATTCGGGAGAATTTCTATGGAGCGGGAATCTTTGTGATAACAGTCGGGACAAATGACGCCGCCCAGAAACGGGCTGAATTTGTAAGATTCTGATTTCTTTTTGCAACTCACGCAATGGTTAAGCACGGGCCCGTAACCCGCCAATTTCAAAAGATTCAATTCGAAAAACGGCAACAGTAGCGGCGAAAGGACGGTTTCTTTTTCAAGATAAGCAAGGGATTCAAGTAAAAATTCGAAAAGTTTTTCGTCTTTATCCTCGATTAATTCCTGGATAATTTCCATCCAATATATCGCGAACGAGGATTTTAATATGTTTTCGCGGATGCCTGCATAAAAATTTTTTTGTTCGCATCTGCCTATGAGGTGGACTTCGCTAGTGCGGCTTTTATAAAACGATATAAAATCGTGGGAAAACGGCTCTAAAGAACTGCCGAAGTATTTCTGTTTTTTTCTTGCGCCTTTTGCAAGGCCTTTGAGAATTCCGAAATCGCGCGTATAGAATACGGCAAGTCTGCTGGTTTCTCGTACGTCAAAACACCTTAAAACGATGCCCTCGGTCTGTTCCATTT
>Ga0272442_10001603_pt1 | contig 33988 bp, 28 predicted proteins | sample SSMForm2O_FD_200262 | JGI IMG/M metagenome (GOLD analysis project Ga0272442, IMG submission 200262) | Marine sediment archaeal communities from Little Sippewissett salt marsh, Falmouth, MA, United States - SSM-Form-2O | ecosystem: Environmental > Aquatic > Marine > Wetlands > Sediment ... | reverse complement strand
GTGGTCCTCCTTCTGCTTTTGTTTTGTTGCCTTAAACAGATTGAGGACCACCGCTCTTTTTAGTCCAGAAATGTGCGAAAGAAACTATACGCTATCCGGAACATCTTTTTCTGTCTTCAGCGGTTTTCTGACCTTGCGCTGATAAAAAACGTCGTCAGGTACAAGACCGTTAAGAGTCATATGAGGGCGCCACTCGTTATACCATTCAACGAAATCCCTGCAGAGTTCAGTCAGATGCGTAAAACCGCGGATTACGGGGGCACGGAACAGCCATTCGTACTTGAGCGTTTTTATCAGCCGCTCGGTAACGCTTATTGAACCATGCTTTCCAACAGCGCCGAAACGCTGCCTGATGCCGAGATTTTTCAGAAAGAATCTGAAAGCATCGCTGCCGAAAACGCCTTCCTGATCCGTGATTACATGCTTAGGCATGCCCATGCATTCAAAGACTTTTTCAAGTGCATCGATTATGCGGCCTGCGTTGGGACCTTCGAGCGGGAGAGCGCACATGGCTCTGCGCGAGAAATGATCAACCGCCATCAGTACGTAAATCTTCAATCCATACAATGTCCCGACAACGGTCATATCGACTGACCACACGTGATTCGGATACCAGGCCGGGATTTTACGCGGCAGCGTCTCAGACTCGGGTGCGGATGAAGATGCGGGAGAAGAATTCCTCGGTCTTGGACGGATGAGAATGTTGCGTATCGCAGAAGGCGACAGAAATATGCCCAGCATTGACAGAATGTTCGATATTCGATGACGGCCCATGCTGAAATTCTCCTGTGCAATCTCCCATACGAGAGAAGCAAGCGCGTCCTTTGTCCTGTTCACGGGTATTTTCCCTTTTTTCGTATCATCCTCGATGCCGTGCAGCCACCTGTAGAACTATGAGCGCGAAACACCGAAGTATTCACTCACCCTTGAACGCGCAAGCCCGAAATAGAACATGTTCCATACGACAGTGAGCTTCTGCTCATTCGTGTAATGCGGCTTGATTTGTTTTTTCTTTTCCTTTTCAACCCTGATGCCGAGCTGCGCTTCAAGCAGACGCACCCTGTCTCTTAAAAACAGAATCTCAGCATCCTTCTCCTGGGTGCCCATTTTTGCGATTCTGCTCATTTCCCTTTTTCGTACGCCGCCCACCCACTGAGCAGCCAGAAGCGCGGCCTTGATGAAGTAGGATACGGATACGCGCATGAGTCTGGTGTTATGATCTCTCATGACAGTCCTCCCTGTGATTTTGAATGAGTGCGGGACCTTAGCAGTAAAAAGCCCTTATGCACAGGCAGACATACAGACGCCCGGATCCAGAAGCTCTTAAGGCCACGCGTCCAGAAAGAGCCTTGAAGGGTACACGCACATAGCCCTGAGCCACGTGGCTCCGGATTATCAGGAAGCGATGAAGCGGCGGGATGTGTAGTCATATTGGATTTGACAAGGGATTTGGGCCACCTTACACTATTAATATCTGCTCCCCACCGGACACGCCGAAAGGCCTCTGGTGGGGTTTTGTTTTATAGGATATATTCAGGACGAAATGCCGGAAGAACCTAAAGTAAAACAGGCCGTGGCTTTCTTTGATGGACAGAATCTCTTTCATTCAGCCAGAGAGGCTTTTGGCCATAAGTATCCGAACTACGATCCTCACGCATTGTCCAGAATGATATGTGATCGAAATGGCTGGGATTTGGTGCAGGTTCGTTTTTATACAGGAATGCCTGACGTAGAGGATGATCCTGTATGGAATCATTTCTGGACACACAAGCTGGCCGCAATGGGAAGGAAAGGCGTATATACCTACGCGCGCAGCTTGAGGTATCGAAATCAGACAGTTGTATTGCCGAATGGAAACACGACTACGATCCTCGTAGGACAGGAAAAAGGAATCGATGTACGCATTGCGCTGGATATTGTAAGGCAGGCCAGAGAGAAAAAGTACGATGTGGCGTTAGTATTCAGTCAGGATCAGGACCTGTCCGAGGTTGCAGACGAAATAAGAAGCATTTCCATGCTGCAGAAAAGATGGATAAAAATGGCCTGCGCATTCCCCGTGAGCCCTACTTCCCACAATAAGCGAGGAATTGATAAAACTGAGTGGATTCGCATCAACAGAGCGGATTATGATTCCTGTCTCGACCCAAGAGATTACCGGCCAAAAAAATAAGGCGCTTGTCCTATAATTAACTGCTGCAACTCTCAGAAATGCTTGATACAATCCAACCATTATGCCAGGGGGCGTCACCGATTTAGCTCAGACACGTCTCAGGGGTGAAAACCTGAACAGCGTGCACTGCATCAAGAACGAGGCTGTTTTTAGTCTGTGTGCTCTTTTAGGAAACCGCCAGTATAACCACAAACCACAGCGGGATGAGACATACGACTATCTGGGGAGAGTTGTGCGCAGGACGCTGCCTCTGGGTCAGGAAGAGACCTTTACGTACAACCAGGGAGGGCTCAAGGACACTCAAACCGACTTTAATGGAGAAACCACCATATTCGATTACGATGAGCACAACAGGCTGCAGGTGGCGACCTATCCGGACCTGACAACAGAGACGTTCACGTACAACACAGTAGGTCAGAGAAAGACCGTGAAGGACACAAGGAACGGTGTCACGGTGTACACGTATGATCCTCTGAGAGGACGGCTTGAATCTGTGGAGAATCCTGACGGTACAGTGCTTTCGTATCAGTACGACTTCAACGGAAATCGAATTTCCGTGACTGCTCCTTCAGGCACCACGGCCTATACTTTCGATGCGCTCAACCGGATTGAAACTGTGACCGATCCTGATGGAAATGAAACCGGGTACACGTATGCGCTGAATGGAAAACAGCACACTGTTTCCTATCCGAATGGCACATGGGCTGAGTATTTCTATGACTCAAACGGAAGGCTGATAAAGCTGGAGAACAAGAAGTCTGACAACACGGTGGTTGGTTCCTACGAGTACGAGCTGGATAACGTGGGTAACAGGCTGAGTGTTGATGAGGACAACAGCAGGAGGCTGATCTCGTACACCTACGATGATTTACACAGGCTGCTGACTGAAACGATTGTGGTCTCCGGAGCACCGGATACCCTGACGCATACATACACATACGATGCTGTTGGTAACAGGGAAAGCAAAGAAACGTGTGAAGGGACTACGTGCGAGACGATCACGTACCAGTACAACATCAACAATCAGCTTATATCCGAAACAGGACTCTCCCAGAACATCGGCTACTCCTACGATTCCAACGGAAACACGGTTGCAAAATACGACATGGCGCAGCCTGAGCCTCCGCTGTGGGAGTACCAGTACGACTTCAAGAACCGGATGATTGTTGCTGAGGAGCCGACGCAGCAGATTGTAGAATTCGCGTACAACGCAGACGGCATTCGAGTACAGAAATCTGTAGACGGAATCGCAACGGATTACCTCATAGACAGCAACCGTCCGTTTGCACAGGTAGACATGCAGACGCCCGTATTCAGAAGCTCTTAAGGCCATGCTTCCAGAAAGAGCCTCGAAGGCTACACCCATATAGCTCTGAGCCACATGGCACCGGATTATCAGGAGGCGATGAGGGAAAGATCAATTTAAGGGAGCATCAATGCTCAGCAGTATCAGGGTTCTGTAAGCCTGCTGTTCCATTTGTGGGGAGCTAGGCTCTGTTTGTGGGTAGCTAAGCTCCATTTGTTGGGAGCTGGGCTTTATTTGTGGTTAGCTAAGGGCTCTGGAGGAGTGGTAGCGGCGGATATGTCCATGACTTGGACAAGTAATCAAAACATGTCCATAAAACTTAGATAATTGGACACGTTAATCAGAGAGAATTTCCCATAATTTATTGTTTAAGTATAGATTTTCCTTGCCGAATTTCTGAACAGACAGGATTCCAACCTTTTCTAATTCCCTTAGATATTCGGTCGCAGTCTTACGCTTGGCTATGCCAGCATCTACCAGGAATTGAGTCTTGGTGTATGGCTGGCGGAAAAGGATTTCAATCAGTTCCTTTGAGTACACACGGCCAGGGAGTTCTTTTTTTGCCTGCTCCATTGTCTGTTCCATTAAATCACGGATTGCCAGAATACGATCCCGGGTGAATGTTGCCGTACCCTTGATGGCCTCAAGCACGTACAGAATCCATGGCTCCCACTGTGATTTTTCAGTGACTCCCTGCAACAGACGGTAATATTCGGTCTTGTTTTCAATTATAAATTTACTCAGGTACAGCACGGGAAGCTCAAGCAGGTCATTAAGCACGAGGTACAGGATGTTCAGGATTCTTCCCGTCCTGCCGTTGCCGTCTGAAAAGGGATGTATGGATTCGAACTGGTAATGAATAACGGCCAGCTTGATGAGAGGATCAACTTCATTCTCAGCATGAATATAGTTCTCCAGATTTTTCAGCTTGTCACGGATTACGGACTCTCCCACAGGCGGTGTGTATATTATTTCACCGGTTGCAGTGTTGGTTAATGTTGTTCCGGGAGTACGCCGGATACCGGCCTGGTTCTGTTTTACTCTCTGAACGATTTTTACAAAAAGATTCGTGGTCAACAGAGGTCGTTGCCTGACTTCGTTATATCCCTCCCACAGGGCTTCCCTGTACCTGAGAACCTCCTTGGTCTGAGTATCGACCTGATTTGTCTGGGCCGTAAATGCTTTGAAAAGCGCATCGTTAGTCGTAATAACATTCTCGATTTCAGAGCTGGCCTTTGCTTCCTGAAGAACCAGCGAAGTAATGAGAATAGACTGGTTCGGAATGGTTTCTCCAAGGCCCTTCAGCTCTGCAAGAGCCCTGGTCGCAGAAATTGCTTTTTTCAGGACAGCTTTTGTTTCAATATCCGCTCCGGGAGGAAGTAAGGGTAAATCGTTATATGGTTTCGATGGATCAAAGCTCATCACTCGTCTCCTGAAAAACTGATATTATACTCTTTATCAGGTTGTTGCCAGGAGGTAAAATAACCCCATCATGACCGGGGGATTCATCGACTGTCAGAGAAGCACAAGGCCCTTGAGCCCGCGTGTGCCTACAACGAACCAGAACCCGACAGTCCACCCAGACGGTCGTATAAGTAAAAACGAGTACAGTGATGAAAGAAATAATATCTCAAAAACACGAAAGGGCAGAACATGAAGACAATGATGGTAATAGTGCTTGGGCTGCTCGGCCTCGGGCTGGCCGCCTGCGGGGATGATGATTCCGGGCCCGATGACTACGGGGGAAGTTCCGGCAATAGAGGAGATTCCGACAATGGAAGGGATGGAGGAGACGGCGCAGACGTCGAGGTCGGGGATACCGTCATTGTTGCCATTATCAACCCCGTGATCAACGATGGGCATAAAGGAGGAACCCCTGCAGAGCACGGCGCGGACCGTAACGGGATTACAGTCGACGCAGAGCCGGGCGAAAGCGCGGTGAGCGCGGATAATGGTCTGGCAATCGTGGATGTCCCGGCGGGCAACATCACCCTGGGAGTCGGTCCGGCCAGCATCGGGCACACGGTTCAGGCTGAAGGGGATGTCTATGACGCTCCCATTGCGTTCAACGGTACTGAGGCGTCGTTCTTCGCCAACACACCCATCCGCTATCCCGTGGGTCGGGATTTTGAAAAAGTCATCTTCAATCCCGATGACGGCCTCGAAGACATCAACGCCGGGCTTGCCGAGGACGATGTCATAGTCGTACTCTCGCCGGGCAGCTACCCCGGCAGCATCGACATCAGGGGGAAAGGCGTCCTTCTCTTCGGCCAGGGCTGGTCGGAAAACGCAGTAACCATCGATGGAGACCTCGTCGCAAATGGAGAGGAGATCCGGCTTAGGGGCCTTACGATCACGGGTGACCTCACATCGAACGGCAACAACTTCGGGATCTCTTTTTCCGTGGTCCACGGCAGGACGACGATCAAGGGCAACGGTGGGGTCTTTGTACGCAATGTGTTCTGCGGGGATGCCACGGTGCCCTCCAGCAACTCGACGCTGCTCGATAACTGGGGAGTGGCTCCGCTGGACGAGAAACATCCCGGGCTGTGCCCCTAGCTCTGAACGATGCTCGAAAAACGCTGGATAATGATCATGGAGACAGCGGATAGAATGACTCAGTGTTTGTGGGCAGGACTGCAAGGGCAACCTCGCAGGACCTGATCCAGTCGCCGCGATATTTTTTATATCTTCTTAAAAGTTTTGGTCAATTATTCTGTTAACAGCTTCGTAATTACAATCTCTGAACTTATGCTGTCCCAATGGGGTTGGAGCTTTTCCTGTAAAGGCCTATCATCTCCGGCAAAAAATATTGTTCTGTCTGATCCGAGAATTAATTCATCGCCGGGTTGAAGTGGGCGCCATTTCTTCTTTTTCTCACCGACAGCAATTTTTTCCATTGCATCGTTCTTTTGAACAAATATCCAGCTTACGCGTCCGGCTTCCTCACCTTCAGGCATGTAGAATACTATATCGCCATTTAGTTCCTTTATTGTTTTATCACCAGTGTTTTTAATGGAGAAAAATACGTCATCACGATTCAAATCAGTAAGATCACTGCTGGGGCCGAGCCTTGCGGACACCTCCACTTTGTTAACGTATTCGGGAATTTTCACCTTCTCGTCATTGCTTGAACATGAATATGCAGACATTATAAAAAGCAGGATGATCGTATGCCCGATTGTCGCTCCAAATGGATTTTTTCTAGCTTTCATATCCGGTCCTCTCGTGATTATAGCAGTAAAAAGCCATGATGGATACCTGATTTTGAAACAGGTTTGATGCATCATTATCTTCCAAAGCCAGCGGGCAAGGATGAGATAATCAGTACCCTCAGCTAGCATCTCCTGCTCGTCATCCTCGTAGATGTCATCTTTCGTCACGCTTGCCAGAATGATGACGCTAAGACAATGCTAAGACAATGCCTCCATAATATCCTCAATACTATCTTCCTTGAGAAGGACACGATCCACCAGTCCGGACGCTTTGGGGGATCCCATCTCCGGCGGTACTGTTTCGCAGAATAATATCCTGAGCATCTTGGGTCGTAGCCTTCGAGCTTAACTCGTAATCAGTAATAATGGCGTCGAAAGATTCCTTCTGTAAACGGGCAGTAGCCTCTTCCGCTGAGCCAAGTGTGGTCACATTCCATTTGTGTTGTAAGACATTTGGGATAATATCCCGATACATGGAAGCATCGACAAGCAGTAATTTTCTTTTGCCGTTAATCATATCATCACCACTTCATCTACTATTATATCTTTAAAACAGAAGGAGAGGTATCTTTATGAGCAGTGATGTCAGATCTCTCCCGGTTAAGATGGTATTTATAATGATCCCTCCTGAATGAATTTTGAGCCGTGAACCGCCATCAGCGCCCGACCAAACTCGCCAAGTCCTGGACTGATGGACGCCCGTATTCAGAAGCTCTTAAGGCCATGCGTCCAGAAAGAGCCTCGAAGGCTACACGCACATTGCCCTGAGCCATGTGGCCCCGGATTATCAGGAGGCGATGAGGGGCGTGGAGTGTAACCTGGTCCGAATTTAACTGCTGCAACTCTCAGAAATGCTTGATACAATCCAACCATTATGCCAGGGGGCGTCACCGATTTAGCTCAGACACGTCTCAGGGGTGAAAACCTGAACAGCGTGCACTGCATCAAGAACGAGGCTGTTTTAAGTCTGTGTGCTCTTTTAGGAAACCGCCAGTATAACCACAAACCACAGCGGGATGAGACATTGGTAAGATCATTGGCAAGCAGGGAAGGACCATTACAGCATTACGAGCGATAACTGGAGCGGCTGCAGCCAAGCTTAAAAAGAGGTGCGTTGTCGACATTATTGAATAGTATGGATGCACCCGCTAAACTCAGGGCAGCCACAATAACCAGTGATGGGAGATGGGGGAATGACACATTAGAATCAGAAGGAGGGAGTACGGATGATAGACAAGAACGAGCTTTGTGAAAAAATACGCGTAATTTACCCGGAAATCGGTGAGTGTGGTATCGATGTGCAGGTGGATTATGACCAGACAAAGGAGTCCTGGATCGTCGACCTTAAAAAGGGAGAGCATGAATTAAAAACACACCTGGAACTACCGGATGCAAAAGCCTGTATGGAAGGAACGCAATGTATTTCTCTGGGTGTTCAAATTTCGCAGTTAGTGTCGAACATCAAAAAGAAGTGAATAATATCACTCAACCCACAACCCTCCACAATAACCAGTGAGGGGAGCTGGGGTGAGGGGGGATGAAGCTGTGATGATAAACCAGGAGAATGCTGAATGAGCACACATAAAATCATTGCTTTATTCATGGGCCTGCTGCTGTCCTTATCGTCATGTGATGATGATGACGATCCGGGAATGAATGAAACCGCTGGAGCCTCGTGCAGGACTGCAGCCGACTGCTATCCCGAAGTGGATCATGACAGGCTGGCAGGGGACGTAATCTGCATGGATAAAGTAGAAGAAGGCTACTGCACTCATTACTGTGACACTGACAGCGATTGCTGCAGGGAAAAGGGCGAGTGTCCATTGAATCTGAATCAGGTCTGTGCCCCTTTTGAGAACGAGTCAGAGAAACGCTGCTTTCTGAGCTGCGAGACGGAAGATGTTGAGAGCAGGGCGGATGTGGAAAGTGCTGATGAATATTGCATACGATTTGCTCATCTGGCTTTCAACTGCAGGTCTACCGGGGGAGGACCGCAAAATCGGAAAGTGTGTATGCCGTAATGGAGGCTGAGTTAACTCATTAAGCCCTGTGCTTGTCACGCGGCTATGAGACACCTGTCCTGACTATCTGGTTCCGGTTTCCCGTCCGGCTGGAAAAGGATCGTTGTGTTGCGATCTTGGTTGCGCGGGTTCAAGCTGGTTCCATACGATTGACATGCTCCCTTCTTTTCATCAGGGTGTTGTGCAGGAGGCGTGATGCAGTTTGTTGCCTGGTACAGCATCAGAGATTCAGCAAAGAAAAAACAATGGAATGCCTTTATCAGGGAAAGCCGTCTTGAACATGTACCTGAGGAGTTCTCAGTCATAGTTGAAGCTCTTGCAGGATTCCTGGGACCAATATCCGGGCAGCTATCAGAATCTGGATCATTCACAGGAACATGGAAGGCTCCTGGTCCCTGGAAATAATCGGACTCATTTCAAATCATTCATCCATAACCTGAATCGTCTCTATTATTTTCTCGTTATCCCGCAGGTATTCGATTCTTATCTCGCTTGCAACCCTGAGCTCTTTCCATATGCGGCTTAAGTATTCGGGTCTTTCGATGGACTGGCCGTTGACCAGTGTCACGATGTCTCCGGCCATGATGTTAAGCCTCGAAGTGCTCTTCTGCCCGTCGATGGAGACAATCCTGAACCCCTTGTAAACCCCGTCCGGCCGGTAGACCTCGAGCGGCACCCGCTGAAGAAAAAGCGCAACGCCTGCATCCAGCACTCGATCGAGATCGGCGCGAAGGACCCAGGGCGATTCAACCAGCTTGGGTTCTTTCTCCACAGGCGCTTCCTGTGCCGAACCCGGATCCTGTGAAGGGAGTCCGCCGTCTTCACTGTATTCTCCGCTGCCCTTTGCCCATGCAGGCATATCGGCCCAGGAGGTACTTCTGTCTTTGTTTGCCGGACCGCAGGATGCGGTCATTACGGATAGGGCAGCTGCTGCAAAAGAATAAACCAGCATTATTCTCATTTTCTTACTCCAGAAGATGTTTTTCGACGGCCCTGTAACAGGCATTGAAAACAAGATCCCTTGGCGCAGCGCCGTCGATGATCTCAAACCTGTATTTTTTGAATTTCGAAGGCAGCGACCTGTAGAATTGTGCCAGGTTTTTCTGAATATCGTCCTCGTCGAAGATTTCGGCCTGCTGACGCCTGGCCGTCCTCCTCGCCTGTGCCACGGCCGGATCCGTATCCAGGATTATGGTAAGGTCGGGCCAGCGGGCGAAACGGTTGATCTCAACCAGCCAGTCAAGGTCTGCGCCGTCCAGGCTCTGGTATGCAAGGCTCGAAAAAACCGACCTGTCGCTTATCACGTTGATTCCGTCATTCAGGTTGGGACCTGTCTCTGCCTCGACCAGGTCTCTTCGATCCGCCGCAAACAGAAGCGCCTGCGTAAGGGCGCCGGGCGGATGGTATCCGGCAGTGCCGAGGGTGACGAGCCTTCGTCTCAGAATCTGGCGCAACAGCGCGCCCGCAGGCCCTTCGCTGGGCTCGGATACCAGGTGTGAGGGTATCTCGTTTTCGATAAGCTTCTGATGAACAAGCTCCGCCTGCGTGCTAGTGCCGGAACCGTCGATTCCCTCTATTGCTATAAGTTGTCCGTTCATATCCAGTAACTCCTTATATTTAACGGGAAAGCTCCCTTTTCACAAAAAAAATGTCAATGTATGAAATCAATACATTACAGGGAGTATTAATTATTGGTTATTTCAGGCCTTTGGGATAATAAGGTGTTCAACTGATCAGAGGTGGTGCGTTATGCAGGGAAATTCCGGATCCAGGATAATCATGCTCGTTCTCATGATCCTGCCGCTGCCTTTTCTGCTTTTCGACCTGGGACTGACGCCCGGGCTCCATTTTGATGAAGCATACGTAATCATGGCAGTCCGCAGGGTTGCATCGGGCTTCAGGACACACATGGGCAACACGAGTTACACGGCTCCCATGTTTCAGTACCTTGCCTGGCCCGTATTGAAACTGTGCGGTTACACAACCCTTCCCCTGAGAATGATTTCCGTGGTGTTGAACTGGGTTTCCTTTTTGATGCTCTTTTTCTTTATCAAGAGACTTTTCAGACAGAAAAGCGTTTATGCAGGTGTCCTTGCCGTATTTGCCACACTGCCCGCTTTCATTATCTACGCGCGTATGGGGACCGAGATCAGCGCATTCACTACACTGTTTCTTTCTGCCGGCTTTCTCCTGCTTCATGACGCATTCCTGGAAGAAAAGCTCCATAAGACCAGGGCCTTTACGGGCGGCCTGATGCTGGGTCTGAGTGCCTTCAACCATATTGTCACCATCGCGACCCCTGTGGCGCTGGCCGCAGCCGGCATACTTGTCTGGCGCAGGTTCTTTATTAAAAGCGGCAGAGTGTGGATGGCCGTCCTGGGAGTGGTGGCCGGTTTTCTTCCCACGATAATATCGTTCTCCAGGCGCGGAATATCACTGGATGTAAAAAGGTACGAAGCTGATCTTCTTTCCTTCAACACGCTCAGGGACATTGGCGACCTGCCTTCAGTTCTGTGGGGTCTCATCCAGGGATCATACGTATACCTTCGCTTTGCCGGTGAGAATGCATGGCCCGTGATTCCCTACCTGGCACTGGCAGTCGTGATACTCGTGTTTGCACGAATAAGGATAAAGCACAGGAACCCGCTGAGCAGGATTGATGCTTTTTTGATACTTGCCGCCTTATTATCCATTGCGCTGGTTACGGTGATTTCACCGAGGCTTTCGCTCAGATACTTTCTTGTGCCCGCATACATTTTTCTTGTTGCATTCTGGTATGTGATCTCACCCGTGTTTTACCGCGGGAGCGCTTTTTCAAGAAAGGCGGCATGGCTCTGCGTGCTCCTCATCGTTGTGCTCAATGTTTCATATCTTTCGGTCAATTATTTTTATTCGTTCTCTCAGAATGGCGGCAGTATCAGTACTTTCACCCTGGGCAGGCGGCTGAAGGAGACAAGCAGGCACTTTGTGAGAAAGGACTCACTGTACAGGTATTTAAAAGACAGAAAAATCCGTAACGTGATCTGCGATTACACTATAAGGAGTCCGCTGAGGGTACTGGACGGGGATGCGGATAATTTTGATTTCTTCAAAAGCATCAAAAGGCTGAAGAGAATCAAAAGGGGACAGATACAGGGAAAAAGCACGGCCATTGTTTTTTACAGGGATAAAATAATCCCGGTCAAACGGGGGATGGACAGGATTAAATACTTCGAAATGGCGGGTGCCCGTTTTGAAAAGGCAGAGGATTTTGACGGCGATTTCAGCATATATATCAACAGGGTTTCGTTCTGAAGAAAACGGGGATCATGAATAGCAGAGTATCCATTTTCTACGGACTGGCCGTGACCGCCCTGCTGGCTTCTGTTGTGGTGTCCGGTACACTCGCGGTCACAAGGCTGGACTACGTGAACCATGTGTCCGGGGCCTGGATGGCGCTGGCAATGGATCTGCTTGACGGGGAGTTTTACCGTCCTCTTTTCGACTCAAGTGGAATGGGCGGCACGAGATTCATGCCCCTGCACTTTGTATTGCAGGCGATTCTCATGAAGGCGGGCCTCGGAATACTTGCATCCGGCTATATGATTACGTTCGTTTTTTCCATCGCGCTCGTTGCCGGCGTATATTCCTTTCTGCGCATTCACGGCATTGACGCGGTCAGCGCCTCTTTTGCCGCTGCCGCATGCCTTGCCCTGGAAACCATGCAGTTCGGGATGGTTACGATACGCGGCGACATGCTTGCGGCAGCCCTTAACATCTGGGGTGTAAATCTTTTTGCCTTTTATTTTTACCGCATGAGGAAAAATCTTCTGCTTTACGCCGCATGTGGTCTGTTTGTCCTGGCCTTTGCGGCAAAGATTACGACCGTGTTCGGAGCGTCATCATGCCTGCTTCTGGCAATGCTGTCCGGAAAAAAGGACAAAGGATTAAGATTTGCCGCATTCACAATCATTCCGGCCATTGTGATGATGCTCATCATACATTATGCCAGCGAAGGCAGGGCGCTGGAAAATTTCATTGTATGCTCATTCGGAGGAACTTCCATGGCCGATGTTCTGAATGCTCCTGTTCAAATGATTTCAAGCTCATATAAATTCGACAAACCAGGTCTTTTCCTGTGGCTCATTTCTGTCGGCGTGTTGTTTTCCCTGCCGCGCAGGAGTGTCAGGGAGCTGCCCGTGATCTTCTATTTTTTAAGCCTGATATTTCTCCTGTTCATATATTCGGCGAATGGAACGACATGGAATCATCAGCTCGATTTCAGCATTGCAGCCCTCGTTCTCACGGTCTCGATGGCATCAAAGGCCGGGGTGTCAAAGAATTTCATCTCCGTGATTCTAGCAGTCCTGTGCGTGGCCGGTGCTGCAGGAATGTCACAGCGGCATAAGGTCAGGGATGATGAAGCCGAGACGATTTACAAAGAGATAGTGGAAAGGGTAAAAAGGCAGGAAGCTCTCGTTCTTGCCGAGGATCCGATGGTGCCCGTTCTGGCGGGCAGGCGTCCGTACATGCTCGACCCGTTCATGTTCCGCATTATCGCGGAGCAGTACCCGCAGGCCAGGGACCTTCTGTTTGCAAAGATTGAGAGGAAGGAATTCAGCATGGTTGTGCTGAACCTGGAGCCTGATACCAGGTTCGGTGAATTCTGGTATTCAAAAATGCATTTCGGCCCGGGGTTTTACGATGTGCTTAAAGATAATTACTACAGGGTCCCGGCCCCGGACCTGCCCAAGGTGATTTACGTGCCCATCATGGGCCGCGGACACGGGCACTGACTGATTTATTCATTGCCATTATCACGGAAAATCCATCGAGAAAGGCGGATGGAACAGCCGTTTTTAATAGTGTTTCAGCCTAAATCTTTCTTGACGCACTTGCAGGGAAGCAGAATAATCGCGTTGTCCGACAAATTCCTCCTATTGTTACATGAAGGAGAAGTCATGCACGGAGAAACACGAAAATTAATCGACATTATCATTGAGAAAAGGGCTGCAGGCAATCCGGCAATTGAAATGACCACAAAGGCAAAACTCATACTGAAGGGGATCAACGTGGACTCATTCAGCTCCACATCCTCTGATGATCCGGCCATGATTCAGAAGGTCAAGCAGGCTGCAGCAGAACTCGGCGTAGTTCTTAACGAACCATCATATTAGATCGGGTTATTTACCATCCGATCCGGAAAGGATATGAATATGGGAATCAGAACTCTGTATTCAACCGGGAAATCCGAAGTCCAGATTTGCAGCGACCTTCTGAGCGGGGCAGCCGGCCATGAGCCCGGAGCAGTCGTCTTTTTTGCGTCCACATGTTTTGATCCGGAAACCATAAGCGCAGAAATGAAAAAAACTTTTCCCAATGCGGCAGTTTTCGGCTGTACGACCGCCGGGGAAATCGTGTCCGGAAAAATGCTCAGCGATTCAGTCGTGGCCATGCTTCTGGATGACGACATTGTCGAAGATATATGTGTACGCATTATTCCCGAAATAAAGACCAGCGATAATACCGCCGGAATTTTCAGCCAGATTGAAGACCATTTCGGCACCCCCATGTCGGAAATTGACATCAGCAAATACGTGGGAATTGTTCTCATAGACGGCATGTCAGGGGCCGAAGAAAAACTGATGGACTCAATCGGCAATCTCACCAATTTCACTTTCATAGGCGGAGCTGCCGGCGATGACCTGAAGTTCAGCGAGACTTTCGTGTTCGCCGACGGCACCGCGGCTTCGAATGCGGCTGTCGTTGCAGTCATGAAACTCAAAAAAGGATTCGATGTGGTGAAAACACAGAGTTTCAGCACCACGGGCAGAAAGCTTACGGCAACAGAAGTGGACGAGGCATCGCGCAGCGTGGTTGCGTTCAACAATGAGCCTGCCGTCAAAGCCTATGCAGCGTCACTTGGATGCTCTGACGAGGAAGCCGGGGACAGGTTTATGAGCAATCCAGTCGGGCTGATGGTAGGCGAAGAGCCGTATATAAGGAGCCCGCAGCGTTTTGACGGAGACCACATGGTGTTCTACTGCAACATCAAGAAGGGCATGGAGCTGGACCTGATGTTATCGACCGATATAGTGAGCGATACCAGGACGGCTGTACAGAACAAGCTCACAGAGCTTGGCGGCGTAAGCGGCATCATCAATTTTCACTGCATCCTCCGTACGCTCGAACTACGCCAGAAGGAGCAGTGCGACGAATACGGGGCCATATTCAAGGACATACCCACAATAGGATTCAGCACTTACGGCGAGGAATACATCGGGCATGTAAACCAGACATCGACAATGCTGGTGTTCAAATAAGCCATGGACTGAAACCGCGCTTTTTCGCTGTGAGAAATCGCCCGGAATGCGTGAATTCGGGAATATGTCTGTTGAAGAAGGCCTGAAGCAGACGTTTTCTGTAATTGCAGACGTTCCAGAACTGATTCCTGAAATCCGATGACCGGACAGAAAAAGGCTTATTCATACGCGGCCGCTGCAGTGCTGCTGTGGTCTACTGTTGCATCCGCGTTCAAGATCTCTTTAAGGTACATGGATTATCTGCACCTGCTGCTGTTCTCTTCACTGGTTTCCACTGTTGCCCTCTTCATAATCATCGTCATGCAGGGAAAACTGGGCCTGATCCGGAATCTTCGCAGGAGTGATTATGTGCGTTTTGCCCTGATGGGACTCCTGAACCCTTTCGCCTATTACGTTTTTCTTTTCAAATCCTATTCACTGCTGCCCGCGCAGGAAGCACAGCCGCTGAATTACACCTGGCCCGTAATACTCTCGCTGCTCTCGGTGCCCCTTCTGAAACAGAAGATGAAACGCAGAAGCATTGCAGGCATCATGATCAGTTTTGCCGGTGTGTTCATTATCTCTACGCGCGGAAATCCGGCTTCATTCAGCTTTTCAAATCCGGCAGGTGCACTTCTGGCTCTCGGAAGCGCCGTTATATGGGCGGTTTACTGGATTTGCAATCTGAAAGACGGACGTGACGCGGTCGTAAAGCTGTTTGCCATTTTTGTTTTCGGCCTGATTTACATTTCAATTTATCTGTCAATCCGGACTGCACTGATCATGCCTCCCGCAGAAGGGCTGGCCGGGGCCGCTTTTGTGGGTTTGTTTGAAATGGGAATAACATTCATTGTCTGGATCAAGGCACTTGAACTGTCAGAAAACACCGCCCGGGTAGCCGGTCTAATCTACCTGGTTCCTTTTCTTTCTCTGCTTCTGATTTGCCTGGTCGTGGGTGAACAGATCCTTGCCTCATCAATCACGGGGCTGTGTTTTGTTACCGGAGGTATTCTTGTCCAGAAAACGGGTAATTGAATTTCCCGCGTTCCAGCCAATCTATTGAGGTGTTGATTTTTGAGCCCCGCGACCTTGAAATCAGAAAAACCAGCCATCGATCTTGTTCGTTGTGCAAAGTAATAATAAACATTAAAGGAAAGGTTATTAATACATGGAACCAGGCGTTACAGGAAGGCCGCGCAGGCTGGCGATTGATACCACGGTAGCCGGATTCGTGCTTTTGTTCGTTATCGCCGTGATAGTTAAATCAGGAGCGCTGTACATTGCACTGCAGCAGCCGCTGGGCAGGGTGCCCGTGATCGACGCCGAGCATTACCGAATGCTGGCAACGTCCCTTGCAGAGACGCAGAAAGCGGGTGCGGAACTGTTCTATACCGCTCCCGGGTATCCGATTTTTCTTTCTCTCCTTTATATCATTGCAGGATCGGATTCGCTTCTGCCGCAGATCCTTCAGCTTGTTCTGGGCTTCGGGAGCCTTTTCATGATTTTAATGATAACGCGCAGACTTGCTCCTCCTCCGGCGGAACTCATTGCGGTTGCCATCGCCCTGATGTACGGGCCCCTGAGCCTTTTCGAGCCTTATTTTCTGCCGACCACGCTGGGATTGTTCCTGATGCTGAGCGGAGTGTGGATAGTTGCCCTGGCCGCCGATATCCGCAAGGTGGCGGGCTGGGTCGGGGCAGGGGCGGTTGCCGGCCTGAGCGCCATCGTTATTCCATTCATGTTCATTTTTCCCGTTTTTCTGGGCATAGCGCTTTTTTTCAACAAGCCAAGGGGAGAGCGGGGCCTGTTTGAGACCCCCCTTTTTCTTGTTGCTTTCATAATCGGTTTCGCCCTTACAGTGGCACCAGTTTCTTTAATACGTTATTCCATTGATCACACTTTCTATCCATGGCCGTGGGGCGGCGGGGTGGTGCTGGCCCAGGGCAATCAGGCCGGATCAGACGGTACCTTTCATCCTCTGCCGGGATTTACAGGGGAGATTCGCTATCAGTCAGCAACGGCCAGGGCCATTGCTGAATCATCTGAGAACAGGGAGCTGAAACCCCACGAGGTTTCCGACCATTTCATGCGCCGGACGATTAATGAAATACTCCGCGATCCTGTTTCATGGCTTGTACTGACGGGCAGGAGGATCATGCTGACGGCTTCATCACGAGAACCCGCCCAGAACTACGATATCAAGGCCGCATCGAGGCACAATCCGTTTCTGGCCGGGCTCATCATGCCGTTTTCTCCGTTGTTTTTCTTCGGACTTGCAGGTCTTTTTTCATCATGGAGCCGGTCGAGGACCTCCGCACCTCTGGCTGCCGCGATTCTGTCGGTAATGAGCGTATGCTTCATGTTCTTTATTACAACGCGCCACCGCCTTCCGCTTGCACCTCTGCTCGCTGCTGGATGCGGATGTTTTCTGGCCGGGATGATTCACGACCTGAGGGACGGGAAGCTGAAAAAGCCGCTTGTTTCCTTTTTCATGCTCCTGGCTTTTTCGACCGGAATGATATTCATGTTTCCACGGGAGGATGCGGAAAAATCAGAGGCCCATTACCTTTATCATACGGCTCTGGCGCTTGAGAAAGAGGGCAGGGAAGAAGACGCATATCTCAAGTATCTCAGAGTGATTGTAAAGAAACCCGATCATATTGCCGCACTATTCAACCTGGCCAGGATCGAGTCGGCGAGGGGGAATCTGGATCAAGCCGTGAAGTACATCGAGAGAACGTGTAAAATCGAACCGGACAGGGCGGATGTGCTTACGAATCTGGCATCGGTTCTTGCCGCAAAGGGCGAGATCAAAAGGGCCGCTGAGCTTGCCGAAAATGCCGTAAGCAGCTTCCCGGAAAGCTTTCGATCCCATATGGCGATGGCAAAAGTCCACAAAGCACAGGGAAAAATGAACAAGGCGCTTGAATCTCTTGCCACGGCCGAAAAGCTTGGCCCCGCAGTACTCGAGGTGCTTTTCACCAGGGAGAAATGGGCCAGGGAGCTGTCAGACAGAAAAACTGCCTTGTCTACTCTAAAGAAAATAATCGATATCGATCCCGTGAATGCAACTGCACTTAATAATCTCGGGCGCATAATGGAAGACGACAGCGTGGACGCGGCCCTCATTTATTATGACAGGGCCATTAAGGCCAGTCCCCTCATGCCTGAGCCCTGGATAAACAAGGCAAGGATTTATGCGGTTGAAAAGAAGGACACGGAAAAAGCCCTTGTGATACTCGAAGAGGCCAGGCAGAAGGGTGTACAGCTGCCTGAAGAGAAGTAGATGTTTCGTTAACAATCGATTTTTAGATGTAAAATAATTAACACCCGGCCCTGGCGTCAAATCCCACAGCTGAGTATGTCAGATCGTCCTTATTACCCCGCTCTCCGGTAAGCTGTTGAAATTAGAAGACAATGCTCTGGCTTCATGATTCTGATTCAGAGATTCCCCGCGATCAAATTACACATATTTTAAAATAATAATTGGCATAAATTATGTAGTCGTTATAATTGAAACAGGACGGTAATGTCAGAAAAAGCAACAGAAAAGCTGGGCACATCATCAAAAATCGGGGCCTTTCTCGCTGCCGGGGAACAGGGACTGCCCTTTATCGGACGCGAACGGGAACTCAGCATGATGAGCGAGCTGTATTCGCGCGCATGCAGGGATGGAGAGAGGCTGCTGATGGTCAGAGGCGACGCCGGGGTCGGGAAGACGAGGCTTCTGCATGAATTCAAACGAAGGATGAAGCTTGCCGGCACACTGGTGCTCGAAGGCAGATGCACCGCCCAGAATACTTCGTATCAGCCTTTTGCGCATATCCTGGCGTCCGGGATGTCTTTTCTTGAGGATGTGGGCGAGGTGGACAGGGTGAACCTGAGTCCGCTTGCATCTCTCTTTGAAGAAGGTGGCCCGGCTCCGGATTCATCCGTGAGCATGGAAGAGAAGGCCCGGTTTCTGGATGCTTACACACGCTTTTTATGCACCCTTTCCAGCGTGAAGAATCCCGTCATCCTGCTGCACGGCCTTCACATGGCCGACCCGGGCACGCTTGAGCTTCTCCTGTACCTGATCGACGGCACCGGTCCCTGGGGTGAGAGCATTGTTCCGGAAGAGACTTTCTACGGACTCGTAGTGGGAAGCATGAAGAAGCCGGGAAGAAAAAGCGCTTCGGTGCTCAGGACACTGGCGGAACATCCCAAAAGCGATGTCATAAAGCTGAGCGGATTCGATAAATCAGGGGTAAGGGAGTTTCTTCAGAGCCCGGCCGTGGTTTCAAGGTTTCATTCCCTTACCAGCGGCAGGCCGGATGAACTGGACGCGCTTGTCAAACTGCCGAAAAGGGGTGCAAAGGAGCTTTTCGAAGGCCGCTTCCTGCCGCTTGATCCGAACCTGAAGCATCTGCTGCATGTTCTGGCCGTTTTCGGTCATCCTCTTTCGCCTGACAGGCTGGGCAGGATGGCCGGAAAAGGAGTTTCCGGAAAAGACATAGAAGGGCTGATTAGCTCCGGGATCGTTCACAGCAGGATAAGCGAAGGCGAAATTATACTGTTTATTCCGGGTGACAGCGATCGCGATCGCGTGCTCAGAACGCTTGATGATGCATCGAGACGCGAGTGCCATGCGGGTATTGCACGGACGCTTGAGGCTCTCAATCCCGCCGGCCTTGCACTGGAGGACCTCGCGCGTCACTCACTCGACGCCGGTGATTCGGAAAAGGGAGTCACATACGCCATCGGCGCATCCGATGCGCTTTATCATGCTTTCAGTTTTACGGCCGCCAGTGACCTTCTGCAGAAGGCACAGGAGCATGCACCCGCATCACTGAGACCCGAGATCGCGGAACGCATGACCGAGCTGTCAGCGCTTCTTGGTGATTACGAAACAGCGCGTGAGCAGTGCCGCAGGCTGTGTTCTCTACGGCCGGACAGCGTCAGCGCACATCGCAGACTTGGAGAACTGGCAGGTCTCGCCGGTGAGTACTCACTGGCAAGAGACTCCCTGAACAAAGCCTGGTTGATGTCGAAAGAGCAGGCCCTGTCCGACGAGGAGGACGGACTGCTAGCCGCCCTCGCAGAAGTTGAATATCAGCAGGGAGATTACGAAGCCGCATGCGGCAGACTTGAGCGTCTTGTGACTTCTGAAGAGGAAGAGCACAGTCCCGGCGTTCTGCTGAAGGCGAGGAATACATGGAGCAAGATACTGCTTGCGCAGGGAAGATGGGATGAATCCTTTGAATTTTTCGAGGCCAACCTTGCAATGGCCCATGAGCACGGACTTAAACGTGAAGAAGCCGTTGCCCTGATAAATATGGGAATTGCAAGGCTGGGGCTCAAGGATAATCAGGCGGCGTCGGAGAGGTTTGCCGAGGCTGTCGCGCTTGCCGAAGACCTCGGCCTGTTGAGGGAGGAGGCGGTTGCACGTGAGAATCTCGCTGCTCTGGCCCATCTCCAGAGAAATTACGCATCCGCGCTCGAACATTATCATGCCGCTGTCAGGTGTTTGAAGAAACTCGGCAACAGGGACCTCCTGAGGCGGGTTTCCCATAATCTGGGCGAGCTGTATCTGAGGCTTGGAGACATCACACGGGCCGGACAGCTTTTGAAGTTCGCACGCCGGATGACGGTTCCCGAAGGAGGAAAGAGCGTTTCCGCGGAAGGCCTTCTTCTCGAAGGACGCATATCACTCCTGAAGGGTGATACTGATCAGGCAAGAAGCGTGTTCAGGCAGGCATATGATACCAGCTTGGCGGTCGGAGAGGAACATACCGCGGTTGAAGCGCGGCTTGCCGAAGTGCATGTGGACATTGCAGAAGGAAAAGTGAAAGAGGCTGAGAACAGGCTTGAGACAATAGAGGACAAGACACTCGATATGCCCAGGCGCAGGGCGGAAGCACTGCTGCTTTCGGCGGAAATCGAACAATCCGCGGGCCGGGATGCGGAAAAGGGATTTGCTGATGCAATTCTGGTTTTTGCTGAAGTGGGAGATTCCGAGGGAGTATTCAGAGCGGGACTGAAACTCGGCCTTCTATTTAAAAGCAGAAACATGATTGCAGATGCAAAAAGGCAGATGCGTCTTGCTGTCGAAGCCAATGACAAGATCAGGCACAGTGTACCCGAGGCTTTCCTTGAGTCATTTGATGCCCATCCCGAAAGAGCGGGGCTGAGTGCCATGGGGGACCTTGACGAGATGGAAAGCCCCGAAAGAGAAACCGGTGATTTCGCGGATCAGCCCAGAGAGACTGCATCCCCCTGTTCGAATACATGGAGTGAGAAATATCCGGACATGATCGGCAGAAGTCCTGCAATGTCCAGAATATTCACTTCCATAGACAAGGTCTCGGAGACGGACAGCCTGGTGCTTCTGACGGGAGAAAGCGGCACCGGCAAGGAACTGGCAGCCGAAGCCATACATTCAAACAGCTCCAGAAGACACGGACCCCTCGTCAAGGTCAACTGCGCCGCCCTTGTCGAGACACTTCTGTTGAGTGAGCTTTTCGGACACGAAAGAGGCGCTTTTACGGGAGCCGTAAGCAGGCGTCAGGGGTGTTTCGAGGCTGCAGGCGGTGGAACCGTATTTCTTGATGAAATCGGGGATATTTCTCCCCGCACACAGGTCGCTCTTTTAAGGGTTGTGGAGAAAAAGAGCTTCATGCGCGTCGGCGGCAGCAGGCCCATCAGGGTCGATGTCCGCATAATATGTGCAACGAACCGGGATCTGGAAAAACTCGTTTACGAGGGTGTTTTCAGAGAGGACCTTTACTACAGGCTTTCCGGGGTTCAGATTCACATGCCCCCGCTCAGGGAGAAGGTTGAGGACATCCCTCTTCTCGCACAGAAAATACTCGAGGATATCTCGCTCGAAAGGAGCAAGCCCGGTCTTTCACTTTCGGAAGATGCGTTAATCGAGCTCATGAAATTCAGATGGCCGGGCAATGTAAGAGAGCTTGAGAATGTGCTTAGAAGCGCAAGCCTGTTTGTCGAAGACAAAGTCATCGAGGCCGGGCATCTTGCAAGGTTCAGTGACGCGCTCAGCTCGAATGGACTTCACTCAGTAGCGGATGAGAGCGATTCCAGGATTAACGAAGTGATTGAAGGCAGGATGTCACTGCTTGAACAGAAGAAAAAACTCGAGTTCGACTGCATCAGCGAAGCACTTGAAAAGTGCGGCGGGAATATCACTCATGCCTCAAAGATGCTGGGCATGAAGCGCCCGCGGCTTTCGCAGCTGGTCAAGCAGTATGGAATAGCGACATCGGGCAGAAAAAATAAAGAACCGGAAGGCGGGATGGAAAGCATATCCCTGGTTAAGGACTGAGAAAGGCTTAAAACATAAGAAACTTAACAGACCAAGGAGTTGATAAAATGCGATGGATAAAACAGAAACTAAAATGGCTTTTGCCGGCACTGATTGCCGGGCTCATGCTGGTTGCCTGCGAACAGACAGCCTCTGATTCAGACAACGCTGAGAGCGTTGCTGAGGCTCTTTATGCGGCTTTTCCTGATTACGACATACCTGTGGACGGATGCCGGGGTATGACCTGGGGCCAGGAAGAGGGAATCCTGATTCTCAGTCTTCAGGGTCTTGAGGATTATGGAGTCGTGGTTTTTGAAGGAACTCCTCTATGTGCAGGTCTCATAGGCGACCTTGCCGAAGAGGCTACAGAGGCTTGCGACAGGCTGATTGATGAAAATGACATACTGGATTCTCTTCAGCAGGACGGATTTTTCGATCCGGAATCCAGACAGGCCGATGATGGTACGGTAACAATTTTCAGACTCACGCTCGATCCTCATCCGCAGCCTGCCGGTCCTGCCAAGAGCACTGAAACAACCGAGCAGACGGCTGATCCCCATCCGCAGCCGGCAAACGATACTGCAAGATAGTCAGCTTCTTTATATGTTCTGTATCAAGGGCGGGGTTTCTGTTTCCCGCCCTTCTTCAATTGAGCCAGCCTCCGACTTTCACTAGAAAATCCGGCCACCAGATGATACCGAGCCCGAATATGAGAAGCAGGATGGATGCAAGCAGGGCCGTTACTATTATGGGAACCGCAAAGAGGGGATTTTTGCTTCGTCTCTTTTTTCCCGAAAAATAATAGGCAATCAGCATGAAGAAAATGGCCGCAGCGACCATGAAGGCGCCTTCGGAAGAGTGCATGGCAAGGTAGTGTATCACAGCTTCTGGATGATATCATCAGCGCAGCTTCGCTCTATCCGGATGTCATGACATTTTACCAGAACCATGTAACATCCTCTTTTTAAGGAGATATGAAAATGGCCTCCAATGAGGAAGAAAACAGAGAATCCCTTACTGCTCTTCGAAAAGAGCTGGATCGTATTGACGGGGAACTGATTGAAGCCGTAGCCCGGAGACTGGAAGTTGTTCGCAGCATCAGGGATGTGAAAAACAAAGGCGATATTCCCCTGTTTGACCGGCACAGAGAGCGGGATGTTATCGAGAAGGCGGGTAAAAAAGCGAAAGAATCCGGGATGGATCCGGTTACGGGTCAGAGACTGATGCAGCTCGTTATCGAAGCCGGGCACAGGATACAGGAGAGTGATCCGGGCCGGGATCAGCAGGCTGAATCAAGGAAAATACTCATTGTTGGCGGTCGCGGGCAGATGGGCAGGCTGTTTGCATCTTCGTTTGAACGCAGAGGCCATGAAATAAAGATCCTGGAAAAGGACGACGGTCAGGACAGGGCCCGGGCCGTTAAGGCGGCGGACGTGATCATGCTTTGCGTTCCAATGACCGATGCTGTGGCCGTAGCCGGGGAGTTTGTTCCGCACGTAAGCGAAGATTCTCTGATTCTTGATATTAACAGCCTGAAAAAGGATATCTGCACTGTCTACGAGGAGAAATGCAGGGGTCAGGCAATGGGAACACATCCCATGTTCGGGTCCTCGGTCCGTTCGCTCAGGCGTCAGAAGATGATTCTGTGTCCGGTAAGAAAGGGCAATCTAACAGAGTGGATCGAGACAGAGCTGGGCAGGCTGGGTCTTGACCTCGTTATCACGGACCCGGTTACGCATGACAGGTTCATGGCGGTTGTGCAGGTTCTCGTTCACTTCCGTACCATAGTAACGGGCGAGGCGCTCAGGAGGACACAGGTCTCGATCAGCGAAAGCCTTGATTTTACAAGTCCCATATACAGGCTGGAAATGGCCGTTGTAGGACGGCTTTTCGCGCAGGACCCTGACCTGTATGCCGAAATAGAAATGACGAATCCGTACGGGAAAGAAGCAAGACAGCACTTTACCGATGCCGCGCACGCTGTGGAAGAAGTCGTAGCCTCTGGTGACAGGGAAGGGTTCAGAAAAATCTTTCAGTCAATCACAGAGTACTTCGATGGATTCAGCGCGGAGGCGATGGAGCTTTCCGATTATCTGATAGAGAGCCTGGTTGCGAAACCGCACGCCTGAAAAAGTACGATTGTTTGAGAGTGTTCACGGAATCATGGGGTAGCAGCCGCTCCATGTCTCGAACCTGCCGGGAGTGACGTGACACCCCGGTGGAATGCTGGTGTTTACGGGTAAGGGTTCGTTTTTAAGTCTTCGCATCCTGAAGTGATTGCCTCTTTCTTCGACTATGCGCCTGTACCATGCTTCGGGATACCCCGGATGACTGACCTTGCCGTGCTCGTCCTTTAGATTTCCATCAAGGTATTTTACGAGCAGTTGTTCACCCAGACTGCGCCATCTTTCCACGGTTCTTGAAGCCTGCTTTTTCGAATATTCCGTAAGATAATCCCTGGCCAGCTCCGGGGACTGTTGGTAAAGCGCGATTGCCGCCCTGTCGATTCCGGTCTGCATGCTGAAAAAGCCGCCTTCCAGCTCCTGCTGCACGATCTGTATGTCCTTTATCATTTCGCTGTACCTGGAATACGCGTAGTTGGCTGTGAAGTTGAATACCCAGAATGCCGAATCCCACGTAAAGTGATGAAAATCCCCGGTGCCGACAGCATAATTGTACGGGGCCTCCCTTATGCCGCAGTACATGGGCACGTAAACAGTGCTGAACGTGTCGTCCACCCCGAACCATATTATGCCGCCTACGGGATCGGGGAGCCATGATCTTGACTGGGTTACGAAACTGAAGCCCGTCTGCTGCGTTGACGTGGACCGTTCGTTGAAATAGCTCAATCCGTCCGATTTCCATACGAGCGGTCTCCAGCGGTAGGGCAGGCTGTACGGTCCTGCGCCTATGTCCTTCGAAAGATCGAGGCTGCTTCCTTCGAAATGATCCCTCATGAATCCGATCACGTCGCGGATGCCGAGCTTCCTGTCGGGTTTTATAAAAAGTGGAAGCCTTGGAAAATCGCCTTTTCCGGTTACGTACTCTTCCGTGAAGTTCATTGAAGGTGCGGCCCTGCGGTACATGGCCCAGACGCGGGCCTCGCAGAAACGAAGGGCGCCGAAATCAAGCGGTGAATAGGCATCGGCAAAGCTGAAGTCTTCGTCTTTTCCGTCAAAGTAGCCCATCTTTCTGGCAAAGGTGATGACGTCTTCCGAGTAGAGTGTGTTTTCGGAATCGTCCAGGGGAAACTGCATTATGCGGGACTGGTTTGCATGGGCGGATATGTAGCCGTCCGGCACTTTGCGTGCCACCCACACCGCGCCTTTCTCTTCAGGGCCCTTGCCGATCATTTCCATTATCCAGACTTCTTCGGGATCTGATATCGAAAATGACTCACCGGATGAATAGTAACCATGTTCAGCAACCAGCTCTGTCATGACCATGATGGCTTCTTGTGCGGTTTTCGACCGCTGCAGCGCAACGTACATGAGGCTGCCGTAATCCATTACTGCCCCAGGATCTCTCAGTTCCTTCCGTCCTCCGTATGTTGTTTCACCGATGGCTACCTGATGCTCGTTTATATTGCCCACCACGGAGAAAGTTCTGGCAACCTGTGGTATCTGTCCGAGGTGTTTTCCCGTATCCCACTCGTATATTTCCAGCATCTCGCCCGGGACATGAGTGGAAGCCGGCGTGTAATAAAGCTCTCCGTAAAGAACGTGGGAGTCAGCAGAATACGAAATCATGACGGATCCATCTTCGGATGCTCCTTTGCTTACGAGAAAGTTGGTGCACGTGCTGCCTGCCCGGCTGAATGTAAGAGCAGCCAGTAATAACTGAACGAAAATGTGTACTGATGTTTTATTCATAATGAAACCGAGAATATATGATTGTTAATTTGTTTGCCAAACCATTTTTCCGGGGTGATATAGTAGTTGATCATTATGACCTTCGGGAGGGAGATGACATGACTGTTCCTCGAATGAAGAAGATAAAGGCGGGTGACATCCGTCTCCAGACCGCCGAGTGGGCGGGAAAGGGTGGTCCTGTTTTCTGTATTCACGGGCTGACATCCAACAGCAGGACGTGGGACAGCATAGCAGCTGCGCTTTCGGGAAAATACAGGATCATTGCCATGGACCTGAGGGGCAGGGGGATGTCGGACAAGCCAGGGGCCGGGTATTCGGTTGATATTCACGCGCGGGATCTTGATGCCCTTCTGGATGTGATGAAAATCAAAAAAACAGTCATCATGGGTCATTCACTGGGTGCCGTGATAGGTCTCTATTATGCCGCAAAGCATCCAGAACGGGTGAAAAAGCTGATTCTCATTGATGGTGCGGGAAAGCTTACGAAAAAGCAGACGGAAATGGTTCTCAAAGGCATAATGCCTTCTCTTGAAAGGCTCGGAAAGGTTTTTCCGTCGTTTGAGGATTATGTCAGACCGCTGAAACAGGCGCCCTTCCTGAGGCCGTGGACTTCGACACAGGAGGACTTTTATCGTTACGAGATGAAAAGGGTGAAGGACGGCATAATTTCACGGGTAAGGCTGGATACAATACACGAAGAACTCATGAACCTTGTACAGGGAGATGTCTGTGAACTGTATCCCGGGGTTGAATGCCCCGTCCTCGTGCTCAGGGCGTCCATGGGAATGCTCAGAAAGGATGATGTGCTTCTGCCGAAGGGGGCCCTGAAAAAGATGATAAGAGGTTTGAATTGTATGTGGCTTGTTGAAATACCGGGCGCAAACCACTATTCTATAATGTTTGACAGAAACAGAATCAGGGACAGGTCGATTATCAACTTTCTTGAATCATGAAATAACGGTTGACCTGATGGGGACCGTTTTCCTATCCGGGATACAGATAAATGAAGAAAGTTGTACCCGTGCCGGGTTCGCTTTCGACCTTTATTTCACCCCGGTGATTCATGATTATGTTTCGCACGATACTGAGCCCCAGGCCGGTGCCCACTCCCACGGGCTTGGTGGTTACGAACGGTTCAAAAACCTGGTCGATGATTTCTTCCGGAATACCCTGCCCGTTGTCCGAGAACTTAATGAGGACGCGGCCGTCCTCTGTTTTCTCCGTCTTTATGGAAATTTCTCCTCCGGATGATGCAAGTGCATGGCAGGAATTGGTGATCAGATTGACCATGACCTGCTGCAGCTGATCTTCTACGCCGTAAATCATGATGATTTCGGGATCAGATGCGATGTCCACTTTTACGTTTGCTTTTCTGATCAGGTGTTCGCAGAATGACACGGACTTGGTTACTAAATCTCCCAGCATCAGCGCTGTAGGCTTTTCGCCGGACGGACGGGCATATGCAACCAGGGCTTTTGTAAACTGAAGGATTCTTTCTGCCCCCTCCGAAATACGTTCTACTTTCTGTATGTCTCCGGCTTCTTCGCCGGATTCGGTCATTTTTTTCAATAGGTAATTGGAATACACCGTAATGGACGTGAGTGGATTGTTAAGCTCATGTACTACGCCGGCCGCCAGCTGTCCAAGTGTTGCCAGTTTTTCCGAATGGATTACCTGCTCCTGCAGCTTTCTCAATTCGGTAAGGTCCTGCCCGACGAAAATAATTCCCTCTACCTCTCCAAAAGCGCCTAGAATGGGAGCGGTATTGAATGCAATTTGGGCAACTCCGCTGTCGCGTTTGAGTATTGAGACTTCGATGTTGCTCATGCTTTCGCCGCGCAGAGCATTCGTGATCACGGTCAGCATCTGCTGCTGATCGCCTTCTTCGAGGAGCCATTCGATCTGCCTGTCTACGAGATCGGCTCTGTCAAATCCGGAGAGGCTTTCTACCGCCTTGTTGACCACTTCGATTTGTCTCTCACGATCTATGACTATTACGGGTGCATTGGCGTTATCCAGAAGCTTTTCGACATAGTCCTTCAGATACAGGGAGTCCGATACCATTTTTGCATTGCGGACGGCCCACGTCATCTGCCTGGCAAGCGGGATCATAAGCTCAGTGTCTCCGGTCTCTGCAAGTTCTTCATCTTCGTATTCAATATTCAGAAGTCCAAAGAGACTGGTTCCATCGAAAAGGGGCAGGTCAAATCCCGTTGAACTTCGCAGGAAAACGGGAGAATAGTCGTCTGAAACCGTTATCCCCAGCCCGGAAAGCCGCTCGATGTCTTCATCAGGATTAAGAGCGAGGTCCTGAACGCCTTTGCGTGCTAACACGATTCTGTTTCTCTGCCTGGGGTGCAGCTGGCCGTTTGCGTATACGAGAGACAGTTCCATTGTTTCGGGATCCACCAGCCTTATGCTGATGAGTCTGCCCGGGAGAAGCGTCTGGAAAGTGCTGGCAAAGAGGTATATGAGTTCCTCTTCTCGCATCATAAGATTGAGTTCCTTTGCAAGGTAGATAAATCCATGAACCAGACGTTCATTTATCGAGTCATATTCCCCTGATGACGACTCGGCATATGCCGGCAGGGAAGATCTTACCGGCAGCGGGGCAGATACCAGGAAACCGCAGTAACCTTTTTCGTACGGTGTAAAATGAAGCGTGTATCTCTGCGACCTTATCTCGACGGGGAAGGACGGCGAGTCTGCAAGGAACCTGAGTGAAGGCCATACCTGAGCACCACCGGTAAGGTTCATTATCTGCGATATATGAGAGCCCGTGACTTCCTGCAGCGGTATGATGCTTCCGAGCGCCTGGTTGGCGGCATAAACATGGCCGGCGTCATCGGTGAAGAATGCAGGGACGGGAGCGTGATCCATCCATTCAGGTGGTTCCCATCCGGTGGGGGTCGGGATGTAAGTGCTGGATTTGTCAATGTCCAGGATCTGGGTGGTACCCAGATATTCCTTTGTTTCATAATTTGTGATACGGCCGATTTTCCTGACAATTTCAGCAAGGCGATCCAGCTCGGATTCGAGAGTCTCAATTGTATTTGCAAGCTTCGGATCATCCGGCTTCTTTTTCTTGACCAGTCCGACAGCGGCCAGCATCGACTGAATCGGCTGGTTGAGCTCATGAGCAGCGGCGCCGGCAAGTTCGATCACGGCGGACCTTTTCTCGCTCTGAATGAGCTGCGCCTGCGCCCGGTTAAGCTTCTGTTCGGTTTCTTTGGTTTCGGTTGTATCCCGTATTGTCCAGAGAAAAGTACTTTCTATTCCGCTCAGCGCCGAAGCAGTAAGGGTGAAGATGCGCTCTTCACCGCTGGGGCCATAGGCGCCTATTTCGACTTCGTACGGAAACTGGCCCAGCAGCATCTTATCAAGAAGTTTGGTGAGCCTGTCCTTTTCTTCGGGCAGAAAAAGATTTCTGAAACTGGTTTCCTTCAGGGAAGAGACGGACTTTCCCGTGATCGTGGAGGCCCTGGGGTTTGCATAAAGGATCTTTTCGTTCTTGTCCGTGACAAGCATTGCGTCAGCTGCACTCAGGAAGAAATCTTCGTAACGCCTCAGTATCGAAAGCTGCCGTTCAGCATACATCTGCGCGCTTTCGATCTGCTTGGTTTTTTCCTTCAGTTTTTCAACGATTTCCGCATTGCGAAGGGCAATGGCGGTTGCATTCGCCACGGTTTCGCAGAAATTTATTTTTCTGGTCCCGAAATCAGTCCTGGGCTTTCTGAAGCGGAGAAAAATGACACCCATCGCCTGTTCTTCCAGGGCTATTGGAAAAAGTGCAGACGACGCTACTCCGGCTGCGTTTACTGTATCGCGCACAGTGTCTAGAAGGTCGGAAGTCCTTACGTCGCCAATTATGATAGGCTTGTTTTTTTCAAGAGCTTCCATGATTTCCGGATACCTGGACAGGTCGATGGGAAGGTCGTAGACCTCCTGATCATCACTGGATACAATTACGAAACCGTAGTCACGTTCCTGCCTGGTCAGAATGATCGAACAGCGATCAACGGCAAGTTTCGAAGCAATGGTCTTTACGACTCTGAACAGTATGTCATGGATGTCATGACTGGAAATAAGCGTTCGTGTCAGCTCCAGAAGAACATTGGAATCTTCACGTTTTCGTATATCATCCGTCATGGTCATAATCCGCTTCAACTGAGGCTGAAAGCAACACACACAGGCTGTTGCGAGACTGCGTAAATGCGATCTTCAGCTAGAATTTTCCTTCAATGCTCAATCCTGCAGAGCCGGTCGCGGTGAAGGGAGTTAGTGAAACGATGCCGCCCTCAGATTCGCCGGAAACTGCATCGATGATGAGAAGGACGGCTCCTGTAGCGGCGATTGCTCCACCTGCCGGGATCAGGATGTCCGTAATGAGTGCCATCTGTTCGGTATCATTCCTGAGACTCAGGTTCCCGGAATCCGCACACTGTTTTTCAGGGCATTTGTCTTCAAGTTCTCCCTGCTTCATCAGGGCAAGCGCCCCTGTGACGGCTCCGCCCGCAAGGATTGCCGCACCGGATCCCAGCATAATCCATCCCGCCAGTTCAAGATCACTCATGCCCTCTTCGGACTCTTTGTCCTCTGTATCTTCTTCCAGCAGCTCCGGAACTTCCTGCGGCTGTGCAACCATGGTTTTTTTTCTAGCTCTCATCTGTACAGTGAGTCCTGCGCTTACGCGGACAATTCGATCCAGGATGAATACGTCTTCATAGCTGACCGTAAGCTGGTGACGGGTCCCGGCAGCAACCGGAATAGGGGAAGGAAGAGGCGCCACGCCTCTGGATATGCCGTCAATATTGATCCTGGCTCCGTCCGGCGCATAAACCTCAACGTATCCAATCATTTTTTTCAGTCGCGATATTTCGTTTTCGACATAGGTTCTGTTTTCTGCACTGACTTTTTCTGCTCCAATTGTGAGATATGTCCCGAATGCTTCGATCGCGAGCCCGTACCTGTCGGCAGCGGCTTCGGCCTGGCCTATGTTGAGCCACAGCTTCCAGGAGGATCTGAGCCTGTTTGCCTCGCGGAAATAGTCCGAGGCTTCCACGTACCGTCCTTCTTCATATGCCTTCATTCCGCTTTGATACGCCTGTTTGGCAAGTCTCAGGCTTCCTGCATCGTTTGCGGGCCGGTTTCCGTCTGTTTTTTCAGCAGTTATGGCCTTTTTCAGACGCTTAATTTCACTTTCGACCCATTTGCGTCGTTCAGAAGATATCCTGTCTCCTCCCTCGACAAGATACGTCTCGTAAGCTTCGAGGGCGGCCTGGTTTCTGCCTGCATTCGCCTCACTCTGTCCCAGCATGTACAGGATTCTGTACGAAGCCCTCAGCCTGTTTGCCTCGCGGAATGCGTCCGCGGCCTCGGCATGGCGTCCTTCTTCGGACAGTTTCTGGCCCTGCATGTATGATTCTTTTGCCTTCTGTGTATTATCCGCATTCGCAGGGAATGAGAGGAATATAAGCGCGGCAAAAGCTGTAATCTGAATCAGAAATGCCCTGGTACAAATGTTAATAATCATGATCCAATCCTTTTTCTGCGACAGTATTTTCAACCTCGATTTCTACAATGATATAATAACCGTCTATCAATTCCAATAATTATGTATCGTTTTCAGTAGGATTAGGTTTCGGATATTTCGAGGACTTTTCGCAAGAAGCCGCCGTGTTTTTCAAGCAGTGCTTCGGCCTCCTGTCTGTCGATCTTCATTCTGTGCATGATCACGGCTGTCTTGACTCTGTTTCCTGCAGCCTCGAGCAGTGCCGGACACTCTTTTTCTTCAAGGCCTGTAAGCCTTTTCACAAGAAGGGCTGCCCGTTTACGCAGCTTTTCTGAGGCAGGATGCACGTCAACCATCAGGTTGTCGTAAACCCTGCCACAGCGGATCATCGCCCCGGTTGATATCATATTGAGAATCATTTTAGTGGCGGTTCCGGCCTTGAGCCTGGTTGAGCCCGCAATTATCTCGGGTCCCACAACAGGAGCGATTATAATGTCAGCTGAAACAGTATTCTCATCAGGCCTGTTGCACGTTATCAGTACGGTTTCTGCTCCGGATTCGCTTGCCTTTTCAAGTGCCCCTCTTACAAAGGGGGCGCTTCCGATTGTGGATATCCCTACGACCGTATCATTGCCGGTTACACCCTTCCGGGCTATTGCATCCCTTCCTGCATCAGCGTCGTCCTCGGCGCCTTCCACTGCGCTTGTGATGGCGCCAGAACCTCCGGCTATTATGGCCTGAACCGTCCCGGGTTGTGTGCTGAAAGTAGGCGGACACTCGGACGCATCCAGGACACCGAGCCGGCCGCTTGTACCTGCTCCGACATAGATCAGTCTTCCTCCCGATTGTATTGACGAGGCCGCGCTTTCTACTGCCCCGGCAACCTGTTCCAGTACTTGCGACACTGCTGCGGCAACGCTCTGATCTTCTGAGTTCATTATCCGGGTAATCTCCAGGGCAGATGCGGTATCGATTTTCTCCGAAGCCGGGTTGGGACTCTCTGTCACGGGTATCTGGGTGAAATTGTCCTCGTTGTGTGGCATGGGATTACATTACATGATAACAGTAGCATATGTCCAAAATCAGCAGACTGCGGGGGCTTTTTGATAAAGATACGAGGCGCATTATCGGGCTCATGTCTGGCATGAGCATGGATGGAATCGATCTGGCTTTTGTCAGGATAAGGGGCAGATTTCCGGACCTGGATGTTAAACTGCTCGATACTCATTATGCCCCGTATGAAACCGGTCTGAAAAACCGTCTTCTGAAGGCAAGGCAGACTGCATCTGCACTGGATGCATGCCTGCTTGATGCCGAAGTGGCCGGAGCTTTTTCAGGTTGTGTGCTGGATTTTCTCGAAACGAAGAATATCAGTGCAGAAGATGTCGATGCCATCGGTTCCCACGGTCAGACTCTTGTACATGTTCCTCCGTCAGGGGAACGCAACGGTTCGACCATGCAGCTGGGATCAGCATCCGTCATCGCAGAGCTTACGGGAATACCCGTAGTATCTAGTTTCAGAATGCGTGACATGGCGGCAGGAGGGCAGGGTGCTCCCCTGATAGCACTCGTGGATTATATCCTGTATTCACAGCAGGAAACTACAACAGCCGTAAACAATCTGGGAAGCATATCCAATGTTACCATTGTCACTCCGGATGTTGATGATGTGACTGCCTTTGATACCGGTCCGGCAAACATGATCGTAGATCATTTTGCCAGAAAAATATCCAGTGATTGTAATGGCATGGATAAATCGGGGAAGCTTTCATCCACCGGAAAAGTAAACAGGGATCTTCTTGAAGACATGCTCGCACTCGAGTTTTTTTCAAAACGGCCGCCAAAAAGCGCAGGCTATGAGGACTTTGGTCCGTGGATCATGGAGGAGGCGGCCCGAAAATACCCGGATACGGGGCCTGGAGATCTTTTACGAACAGCGGTTGAACTGTCTGTTGAAACAATGGCACGGGCTTATGAGGATTACGTATTCCCAGCATTTGCAGATCTGGATAAAATCATACTGACAGGCGGCGGCTGCTATAACAGGACTCTGGTAGAAGGAATCAGACGCAGATTGCCGGACATTGATATCAGACAACTGAGTGATACTGACCCGGCTTTGAACGATGCGAAAGAAGCTCTGGGTTTTGCCGTACTGGCGAACGAAACGCTTTCGGGAAGGGCCGGCAATGTTCCCGGCGCAACGGGGGCATCGAGATACGTTATTCTGGGAGAGATTTCTCCGTAAAAACCTTGGATACAGACAGTAATGGAGTAGGAGCAAAGAATGCGGGAGGGGATTCTGCAGGAG
>Ga0272442_10001602_pt1 | contig 33991 bp, 35 predicted proteins | sample SSMForm2O_FD_200262 | JGI IMG/M metagenome (GOLD analysis project Ga0272442, IMG submission 200262) | Marine sediment archaeal communities from Little Sippewissett salt marsh, Falmouth, MA, United States - SSM-Form-2O | ecosystem: Environmental > Aquatic > Marine > Wetlands > Sediment ... | reverse complement strand
AAAGAAAAACTACCAGTTACTGTTGTTGGAGGCTGCCATAACGGTGAATTTGACATCTCTATTTCAAAAAGCATAATCAACGGACTAAAAGAAAAAGGATTAAAATATTTCATTCCAAAAGGAGCTAGTTTTTGGTATAACGGATGGGCAACAAACTGCTGGGCATGGTGGCTAACAAGCAAGAAAAACGGTGGAGCAATCGCAACAATAGCAAACACAGGCCTAGGAACACATGGGGATGGTGACCAAGATAATAACTCAGTTGTAGACTATCTGGAAATCCTTGATGGATGGCTTGAAATCCGATTTCTTGAAATATATGGAATTGAAGGTAGAGATACACTTGGTGAAAATCATGGAGACACGCTAACAGGATATCTTCATAGATTCCTTGGTGATGAACATAAAATGGATGTCAAAATGGTACAACAATGGGAACTATTTGGAGATCCAAGTTTGAAAATAGGTGGTTACGAATCAAATAAACCATCTAATTATCCTATCTAAAAATAGCTAAAAATAATCCCAATCCTAGAAAAAATAAAAGAAAGAAGATTTGAAGAAATTAATCTTCTTTACTTCTTTTTCAAATATGGAAGACCAGTTCTCTTGTTGACACCAACTGTGTATGCATCTGGCTTATCGCAAGGTGTTCCACTCTTTGGTGTTCTCTTACTAAAGAAATAGATTGTTTGGTTTCTTCCGCCTTTAAGTTTTACATCTCTTGTATATAAAGTCCAACCTTCATGTGTAAAGGCCATAATATTTACCTCCTTACGGTGAATGTATATCTTATGATTTAAAACTTTCCTTATTTCCCTCCTATAAAAATGATTTTTAACAGATAAGTTTATATAGGGTTCTTAGTTCCGCCTCACAAATAGGGTGAAAACCATGATCAATGCATATATACTATTAAACATGAAACCAGGAGATACAGATAAACCAATAGCTGAGATGAGGAAACTAAAAAACGTTGAAAAAATATCAGTTGTTGCTGGTGAGTACGATATTGTTGTTAGAGTAAAGGTTAGTTCTCTTGATATTCTTTTAAAGGTTACTAATAAAATCCAAATGATAGATGGAGTAGAAAAAACAACAACCTCAATTATTGAAAAAGAAATTGCGTTATGAAAATAAAGATTAGACGTAAATATTTATTTTTCACCCTGGCAATATCTTCTGCATTGATTGCTGCTTTAATTGCAGGTATAGATACAATTGCTACAAAAGAAATTAGTGATCCCGGTGTTTTAACTCTATCTTGTTTCATTCTTGGAGTTTTTGTTTCCTTTTTGATAGCTTCTATATTATCAATAAAAATTAAAGGAAAAACAATTGGAGCAATGTCGATAGATCCAAATTTCAATGGAATTCGTTTATTTAAAAAACAAGAAATAATTTATCTTATAATAACTGGTTTTGGAAATGCTTTATTCACACTTGGTTACTTTTATCTATTGAAAGATATCGGTGATGCTTCTGTTGTATTGCCTTTTACACAGGTTACAATTTTATATCTAGTGATTTTTGAATCAATTGCTGAAAAAGATACACCTACTCTTATTGAAGTCCAATCTGCAATAATTGTAACATTTGGTGCAATCCTTGGCTCAATTAGCCTTGGAAATGGGCTTAGCCCTGTTAATCTTGCGGTAGTATTCTTTGTAATAAATCCAGGTTGGATGATTTTCACTATTTATCAAAGAAAACTAAAATTGTTAAAGATAGACAATAAAACAAATGATGCAGTAAATATTCGTGTTTGGAATGTATTTTTTGCAATGATTATTAGCATATTGTTTATTTTGATAATTGATCTTTACAATGGAACAAATAGCATCATTAACTGTTTCAAACAAACAATTAATTATGCGTGGATAATGGGAATTATTGCTTTTGGAACATTCTTTAATTTCATATTCTATATCAGAGCTCTTGGAATTGGAAAAGCTAGCGTAACCCAAGCAGTAAAGTCGTCTGTAATTATTTTCTCTATCCCAGTTACAATTGTTCTATCGCTCTTTGGTTACGAAGGACTAGGTTCTGATCCAATTTTATTATTAATAAAATTCATAGGTGTTGTCCTTATAATGCTTGGAATTTCAACATTTGCATTAACTCTTACAAAAGCATATATTTTCATTAAAATAAAACCTGGATATGATCTTGAAGAAACAATGGAAAAAATATGGAATATAAAAGGTGTTAATCGGGTATGTGCTGTTGCAGGCCCATATGATTTTATGGTAAAAGTTAGAACAAGAACACTTGTAAAAGGCTATGAGAGAATCCTTAGCAAAATCCAGGAAATACCCGGCATTAAAGAATACAAATGGCAATCTGTTCTTAAAGAATGGGAAGATATCTAGGAAAATTATTTTATCAAACTACCGATATCATTTGCATAGGGATATTTGTGATTGATAAAAGATTAGAAAAACTAGCATATATTTTGGTAACTCATTCTCTTGGTATTAAGAAAGGTGATTTATTTCTAATTAGTGGTAACTCGATTGCATCGCCATTAATTTTGGAAGTGTACAAGCAGGCTCTCAAACTAGGTGCTCATCCATATACAAGAGTTGCAGTTGAAAACCTACCTGAAACATTTTATAAAAACGCCTCTGAAAAACAATTGAAGTACATCTCACCAATATCAAAATTTGAAATCGAAAACATAGATGTTCACCTTGGAATAAACAGTCAAATCAATACCCGAAGTATGACAAATATTGATCCAAAGAAACAAGCAATTACCAGCTCTGCACATCAACCAATACATGACATATTTTTAAAAAGGGCAGCTAAAAAAGAACTTAGATGGTGCCTAACCCAGTACCCAACAAATGCCTCTGCACAGGATGCAGAAATGTCACTGGAAGAATATGAAGATTTCATATTCAAAGCGGCTCATGTAGATAAAAAAGATCCAATTGCCTATTGGAAAAAAGTATACAAAGAGCAAGAAAAAATTAGAAAACTACTACAATCCAAGAAAAAACTACATGTTATTGCAAAAGATACAGATCTAACGGTATCAGTAGCAGGAAGGAAATGGATTAACTGCTATGGCAAAGAAAATTTTCCAGATGGAGAAGTTTTTACAGGCCCAGTTGAAAGCTCTGCAGATGGCTATATTAGTTATTCTTTCCCAGCATCACATGGTGGAAGACTAGTAGAAGACATAAAACTCTGGTTTAAGAAAGGAAAAGTAGTAAAGTCAAATGCATCCCACGGAAAAAAAGCCCTAAATTCATTATTAGATATGGATGAAGGTGCTAGATACATTGGTGAATTTGCTTTTGGAACAAACTATGGAGTTAAAAAATTTACAAAAAACACACTATTTGATGAAAAAATCGGAGGGACAATACATATAGCAGTTGGCAGAGGATATCCAGATACAGGCAGTAAAAACAAGTCAGGGCTACATTGGGATATGATGTGTGATCTCCGAAAACAAGGAGAAGTATATGCTGATGGAGAATTAATTTACAAAAATGGAAAATTTTTACTATAATTAGATAAAAAACCTATAAATAATGCTTCTTCATTCCCTCAACCACAATGTGCGGAATTGTAGGAATTATTGGGGGAAAACCTGTATCGCGCCTTATTTACCATAGCTTATTTTCTATTCAGCATCGTGGCCAAACATCAGCAGGTATGCTAATTTACGACGGCAATATTCATGTAACTAAAGAACCAGGCCTTGTAAGAGAAATATTCAATGAAGACAGAAAAATAGATATCTCTGGTAATGTAGGTATTGGCCATACCCGTTATTCGACAGCTGGAAAAGACGATGTTAAATCTTTGAAAAATAATGCACAACCTGAGTATTTGGTAAATCCTTTTCTTGCAGCTGTTCATAACGGAAACATCTATAATTTTTACGAATTAGATAAGATGACGCATAGGAAACCTCGAACAGATTGCGATATTCAATCTCTTTTACTTCCAATGGCTGATAAACTTTACAAAAAGGAGTTATCCACTGATTTGATTTTTAAGTCTTGTGGGGAACTAATGAGAACACTTAAAGGTAGTTACTCAGCTCTATTTCTAGCAGATTCTGGAGATAATCCTTATTTGTTTGCAATGACTGATCCTTATAAAATAAGACCTCTAGTTTTAGGTAAATCAGATGGAACTTATTGTCTTACATCAGAAACTCGTGTTTTCAAAAAAATCAACTTTGAATATGTGAAAGATATACCTGGAGGATCTGTTATAATAATTGATACTGAAGGCAACGTTTATGAAAAACAGTTAATAAAAAAACCAGAAAGACCTTGTATGTTTGAGTTTGTATATTTTGCAAAACCTGATTCAAGAATTAACCAGCGTTCTGTTCATAATTGCCGTTTTGAAATAGGTCGTATACTCGCAAAGGATTACCCCGTTGAAGCAGATATTGTAGTACCTGTTCCTGAATCTGGTAGACACTATGCAACAGGTTATGCTAGAGAATCAGGAATACATATCGATGAAGGAATAATGAAGGATAAAGATGAACGTTCATTTATTCATCAGACGCAAGAGAGCAGAGATAAAGTTGTAGAGGAAGGTTTGTCATATTTACGTAGTGTTCTAGAGGGAAAGCGAGTGGTTTTAATCGATGATTCTATTGTTAGAGGTACAAACATTAGAAAACTTATCAAGGGAATAAAAAACGCTGGCGCAACAGAAGTTCATGTAAGAATAGGTTGCCCGCCTCTCATTGCTCCTTGCTATCTTGGAATTGATATGAAGAGCAAAAAAGAGTTTATCGTTCGGGATAAAGATGGTAAGATCAAATCATGGGATCAAATTGCAAAAGAAATTAATGCCGATTCCCTGGCTTATACTAGCATTGATAGATTAAAGAAAGCAATTGGATCTGAAATTTGTGGAGGTTGTGTTGCTTTCCCTGAAGGATATCCTGATGAAATGATTGATGACATTGTTAAACTCTCGAACCTTGATAAAGAAGGCATCAGGGCTTATGAATCCTGTTGAATGTAATTATCATGATTGAAATACTCCGTGGAACACTTGAGGAAAGAATTATTAAAATTTTACAGCAAACTTATCCGATAACTGTTAGTGATCTTGTTGAAGAGATGCATATATCTGATAGTTTAGCTATGCGTGAGTTGAAAAAATTGCAGGTCAAAGGTATTATCCAACTTGAATCTCTCCCAGATAAAACCTTTATGAGATTGATTAGAAATGACATTAGTTTTATAGGTAAAAAACGTCAGCGAAAATTCATAAAACATGATGCAAATAATAAGAATCAAAAAACAGAAGAATATGATGGAATTATGTATTCTTAAGAAAGTGATTCTATAACATTTACCCATACGATAGGTATTTCTTTCGGAGCTTGTTTTTTATTTTTCATAACAACACCACCTTAGGTAATACTCTTTATTTTTTATTATATAAATGTTGTGAGTTATTATATCATGTAGGCTATTTACCCATATAGTAATTTTTACAAATCTATCCAATTACCTGAACAACTTGCTTATTTACAACTAAAAACTCAACCAGCTCGCCAGAAGACTTCAACTTCTTTAAAAGATCATAATCTAAAATATGCTCATATTTAGATAGAACTCTACTGCCACTTGGAGACCAACTACCAATCTCTACGTTATGGGAATCAAAACTCTTAATACTACCAAGAATTGTAAATGATTCTGCCCTAATCTGAAAATCACAAGAAGTACATTCGATAATGGTATCATAAGGAATATATGCATTCTCTGCATCCTGGGTAGGCTCGACCTGGATTAAAACCATTTTACTATTGCATTTGGGGCAATGCATGGCTTTATCGCCAGTCTTATCCCATGCTCCAGCAACTACCTCCAAGTCCTTTTTGTTGTATCTCGCCATCGGCAATCCGCCTTATATATTATGTAAATAACTTACATAAATACTTTTTGTGAAAAAACCATGAAAATTCACGAAATAATCGTCATATTAATAATAACTTAACACTTTATGTAAATTTAAGGAATAAAAATGAAAATAATTACATTTCTCACTGACTTTGGTACAAATGATGGATATGTTGCTCAAATGAAAGGCATAGCTGCATCAAAAACATATGCACGCCTAATAGATATAACACATGAGATAAAACCTCATAATATCCTTGAAGGAGCGTTTATTCTTCAAACAACAGTACCACACTTTCCACCTGGAACAGTACATGTTGCTGTTGTTGATCCAGGTGTAGGAACAGATCGGCGAGGAATAGTAATAGCAACAAGAACACAGATATTAGTAGGACCAGACAATGGATTACTAATCCCTGCAGCAAAATTCCTCGGGGACTTTGTTGTTTATGAGATAAAAAATAAAAAATTCATGTCAAACCAGGTTTCAAACACATTTCACGGTAGAGATGTATTCACTCACATTGCGTCTCAGATTATAAACGAAATAGAGTTTGATGAAATCGGCCCAATAGTCAATGATTATGTAGATCTTGATTTTGGAAAAACAGAAATAACAGATAAAACAGCAACAGGAAAAGTTATTTACATAGACTCATTTGGAAATATTATAACAAACATAGATGGACGAAAACTAAATGGTGTTTTGGATTTTGGAAAAAAAATAAAGGTATATCTTGGTAAAAGACAAAAACAAGTCTCTTTTGTAAAAACTTATGATATGGTAAAAAAGAATGAAATACTAGCAACAATAGGTAGTAGTAACTTTCTTGAGATAAGTATAAATCAAGAAAATGCATCAAAAGAGCTTGGTATCAAGCCAGGTGAATCTATCAAAATTTTATTTAGTTAAAACTTAATTATTGCATCAAGTAAACCATGGCCATAATTTATACAACCAAAAGACGTAAAAAAATCTTTTTTTTCTAGATAATATTTTGAATCTTCATAGTATTGTGTTGCTAGTTCCACTGTTTTTTTCTGAGAATCTGTAAGGTCAAGATTCTCTATTTTTTTTAGGTTTTCTTCAAACATTACTATGTCTTTTTCAATTCTAGTTTTGTCATCCATACTGCTTATCACTAATTAATGAGACATATTAAGTTAAAATAAAGTTTTCCTAAAAAAAATAAAAAAAGGGAAGAGAAAATATGTTTTTCTCTTATTCTTCTGGTACCGACTGTTTTGTGATTAATACTAGTTTACCGATTACAATTCCACTGAATTGATATGGATATGTTTCTCCGCCGGCTATTACTTCTATTTCGCCGTTTACTCGGCCTAGGTTGAGTAGTTTTACTGATCCTCTTAAAATTGAAGGCCCTGTGTTTATTTGTTTTTTGGCTCCTGCTGCTATTTCATCGATTGTACCGTTGTCTGAAACGTTTATTCTTTTTAGAATTCCACCGGTCATTGAGATCTTGTATTCTACATCGGTATATGCTGTTTCTTCATTGTTTTTTATTGTTGCTATTGCTCTGCCAAAAGATAATTTTTTTACACTGATCTCTATGCTGTCTAATGGTGGTTGGCCTTCTGTTATTTCTACTTCATGTTCATATCCTTCTTCAGTCCATTCGCTTTCTGCACCATGAATGTCTTCTGCCTTTGCTTTTAGATAATATGTGCCAGTAGCACCAAATGCATAGGTAAATTCATATTCTTCGCCAGAATTAACAGTTGTATCTGATTTTAGAATATTGCCATCACCCATATCTAAGTAGTAATACATCTGATTGTCATCTGGATCAGTTGATACAACATAGAATTTGAGATCTTGCTCTACTTTGCCAGACGTTGCTCCTCTTATCTGTGGTGTGCTTGGCGGACAATTTGCATATGATATAATATGGACTTCATCAAACATTTCAAAGTTTTGTTGACATCCACCATATACCCATGCTTTATTCCATGCTTCATAATCACAGTTGCAACCACACTCGGTGCATCCAACAACATCAACTTCAAAGGTTATTGTTATGGTTTCACCAAGATTTAGCTCAAAGTCTACACTTGCATTGAAGTATAATATTTTACCATCGTCAGAAAGTTCAAGAGTTAAGTTTTCTCCAAGGTTGCTTTCAAATGATCCTTCTATGTATTCAAGGATGCATGGTAGTTCATCAACGAATTTGATATATGTTAACGGCTCGTTGTCACATGGATACTTACCATAGTATACAAGTTCAATTTTAAATTCTAATGTACTTCCATGGTATGTTTCTATCTCTTTAACCCATTCTTCGCCATCTTTGATATATTTATCAAAAGTTGTTTCTGGAGGTTGGCAGTTAATTGACGCGCAATCTGTACCTTCATAAGGATATTGAGGTCCCTGACAGCCCCATGCTTTTACATATGCACAGTTTTCACCAGGGCATTCACAGCAATACTCTGTAAATATTGTTTCGAAAACAAGTGTTAAACTTTCGCCACCAACTAATCTGATTTGACTGGTATCTACCCAACTCCAGGTAATTGTTTCGCCATCAAAAGTTACTATTGGTGTTTCGGCATAGCCTGTTGTTGTAACTTCGTATACCTCATTATAGTCAAGACACTCTGGCAAATAATCTTCTATAAACATATTCAAAAGCTGATAGTTGTCATCACAGTCTTCATAAACGATTTTAATTTGGAATTTTATAATGTCACCTGGTTTAAAATAGACTTCATCATAATTATCAACCCATCCTTCACCATTCCAGACTGTTTTGTTAACCTCTATTCCAGGTTCACAACCTGGTTCTTCACAGATAACTGTTGCAGTATCAGATCCGCGAAGGTCTCTATTGCTACATTTTTCAAGAGCATCAATTTGGACATAATTATCCTCGCCATCTTGATCAGTATAAGCAACAACAGTTGCGTTCAAATAAATGACAATAAAATCTTCATGATAAAGTTCCAAATCACCGAAATCCCAGGTGATAGTTTTACCATCAACACTGGTTGGCCCAGGATATGCGCTATCATATCCAAGACAATCTGGTAGAGTGTCTACAACGATTATGTTCTTTGCAAACATAGCGTTTTCATGATTTGTCTTATAATATGTAAAAGTCATTTTAAAATGAACAACTTCACCTAGCTCAGCAGTATATTCATCAACCCATCCACCTGTAGCGTCCTGTAATTTTTTCTCTACTTGACCAAAAGGCCAACATAATTCCCCACCAAAGTTTTCAGTTCCTTCTTGGCCACATTCTTCAGCGTATACTGTCCCTATTGCTGAGGTAGAGACGGTCATCAATAGCGCCATAATTAAACATATTCCAGTTTTTGTTTTCATTTGTTTTTTTGCCTCCCGACAACGTTTTTTTATAGATCCTATCATATGATTGATAGAATTTTGCACATTTATATACGGCATAGTATATAAATATTACTATCCTACATAATTATAAGATATACAATACAAACAAATACGGAAAGAAGTATTTTAATCTAACGGTTATTTTTTAAAAAATAAAATAACTTAAAAAATTATAAAATATTACATATATTTAATGGGCGATAGCGAATATTAAATTATACTATTCAAAATTTTGCCTTCTGTGTTTTTGTTACAAATATTATAGAATCCAGATTAGTAATAAGAGCAGTTGGCTCTTAACTATCAATTGATTAAAAACAGAGAGTTTAGACTGCTAATTCACCACCTAATAACAAAGATGTACCTATACATATAAAAGCCACCAAGATGCCAACCAAGAGCATTTGAAGACCATATCTTATCATACTTTCGTCACTGATTTTTGCAAGATAAACACCAAGTATTGATAGCAAAATAAGAGTTAAACTTATACTTGAAAAAAATGCTACTTCAAAAGCAATTGTTCCAAAATGAGATAAAAAAAACGGTGATACTACAACCATTGCTGCTATTGCAGGAGAAACACCATCGACAACTGCAGCAAAAATTGAAGCAAACTTATGAGATTTATCATGAACTGTATCTTTCAACTCTTTGAGCATTGCTTTTTCAAGTTTTTTCAACTTTTTTTTCCGCTCTGCTTTCTCAGTCATATATGCACCGCTCATGCCTGATGCACCCATTGCAATTGATCCAGCTATAGCTGCCGTAATTATTACTCTTGAATCTAGTTGACCAGCTACAAATGCACCAATTACAACGCCTAACATAGTCAGCGCACCGTCAAAAGCATTCATTACAAAATATCGGCGGGTTATTATTCCTACTCCAGATATTCGATGATATCGTTTCCATCTATTTATCGTTTTATTTATTTTTTTCTTAACCATGGAATAATTCACTTCTTCTAAAATGCTTATTGTTCATTTGGATTAAAAGTTTTTGAATATATTTTGTAGTTTTGTCGTTTTTATTCCGATTTAATGTTTTGTCGGATTTAGCCCGACATAATGGAAAAGTATTTAAACCATCAAATCAACGTTAATATTGCAAAAAATAAATAAAAATGGAGCAGAATAATGCGGAGAACAGGAAAATTAAGAGACAAAGATCTAGAACAGATAGTTAATGATATTTTAAAATCCAGAGCTAGATCCCGCATTTATGTTTATCTTCTTAGGAAAAAAAGTGCAAAAGCTGAACAGATAATAAAAGGTACGAGACTTCATCCTAGTACAGTTAGAGAAACTCTTTCTAAGATGTATGACGAAGATATTATTTATAGAAGAAAAATTAAAAATGATAGCATAGGTAAGAATCCGTTCATTTACTATCCAATTCCTCCAATTGAATTGTTAAAAAGACATACTGATGAAATGGAAGATCGTTTAAACAAACTTGCAAGCCTTACTATAAGTAAAAAGAGAAATAAGAGGTTCAGACCTATAAGAATAAGGTTTCATGAGGAGGCGGATCAAGCATGAACATTAGATCTTTTGCAAAACTTTTGGTTCGTCGTCCAAGGACAGTAATTTTTGTATTTACAATTATTACAGTTCTTGTTGGGTCTCAAGCGACTAACATATATATGGAATCAAATTTTACAAGTTACCTTCCAGAAAATGATACATCACTTAAATTATGGAAGGAAATTTCTGATGAATTCGAACTTGGTTCTACAATTATTATTCTAATTGACCAGACTAAAAAATCAGAGGATGTTAGAGATTCTAAGGTTTTAAATGAAATGGATGAGATTTATAGAATACTTTACGAAAAGCCATTGGAAAACGGAAAAGAAACTGGTATTAAATCGATTAATAGCCTCGCGGTTTTAATAAAAAAGGAAAATGGAGAGAGTCCAATTCCACCTATTGGGCGTAAACCAGGTGGTCTTGGAGGAACTGGCAGTAGTGTAATTCCTCCTGATACTGAAGATGGCGAAAAAGATATTCGTGCATATATGGAACGTCCATCGGTTGCAGCTACTAAAGGTGTTCTTTATACTACATACTTTAATTATGCAGTAATAATAATTCAACTTGAAAATGGTGTAGATTACAATGAAGTATTAACTAAAACAGAGCAAGCTATTAAAAACCGCGGAACAACACATGCAAATATGGAAATAACTGGAACAATCGCGATGCAAAAAGCAATTCAAGAAAACAGCATGGAAAACTTGGTAATTGTATTTCCAGTTGCTTTGGTTCTTGTTTCCATTGTTCTTTTCTTCTTCCATCGTAGTTTTAAAGGTATTATTATTGCGTTTTTGCCTCCAGCTTTTGCTCTTGCTTTAACATTTGGAACTCTTGGTGCTGTTAAACCTGAGCTTTCCATTATTTCAGTAGCAGTTGTAGCTCTGCTTATGGGTCTCGGGGTTGACTATTCAATTCATTTGATGAATCGACTTGTTGAAGAAAAAACATTAGAGGATAAGATTACAAAAGTTGAGAAAACATTGAAATCCACTGGAAAAGCAGTTTTATTGTCTACAATAACTACATTCATTGGTTTCGGCTCTTTAATGATATCTAGCATGTCACCTATGGTTGCTTTTGGTTTCGCTAGTGCAATAGGAATTCTATTCTGTTTTGCATCAGCAATCGTTCTTGTTCCTTGCCTTGTAATGATACTTAAATTTGACAAAGTTGGCCGTTTCCCAAGTTGGAAAAAATTTGCTAATTTCGCTATAAACAATCGTGGTAGAATAATTATTGTTGCAGTTTTCTTTGCAGTTATTTCAATTTTATTATTACCGCAAGTAGAGACAGATGTCAACTTTTTGGAATTATCACCTGAAGGAATTCCGGAAGTTGAAGCAATGAACAAATATTCTGATGTATTTGGCGGCGGTGCAAACTTCAATGCATTAATTATTGAAACCGATCCTTATGGATTTACTGATCGAGAGGTAATCAGAGCAATAATTGCAATGGAAGATGAGATGCGGGATGCTGTTGCAGAAACATTCCCAAATATGGATACTATGCAAATTGAGAAATCTGTTTATTCAATAGCCGATGAAATTGATAAAGCTCTTGACCTTGTTGAACAAATAAATCAATCAGCCATTCGGCAATTTATCGAAGAACGCTTTATATCAGATGCGAGTAAAATATTGCTTGATAGAATCTCTAGAGAAGGATATCAAATAATTGATGAAGAATATTCAAAAACACTTATCATGGTTTCAATTCCTGCTGGAATAAGTATTCAAAAAACAGAAGAGCTTGTAAATAAAATTAATTTAATTGCAGAAAAAACAAATTCTGTAGGTGCTATACCAAAAAATGGAAAGGTATCTCAACTAGCAGGTCAAGATGCAGTTAATGTAGCAGTTAACAAAAAACTTACAGATGAACAAACTCGATCAATGATAATAGCATTATTGCTTGTATTATCTGTATTAATTGTAATATTCAACTCATCTAAATACGGATTTTTAACTCTAATCCCAGTTGCATTTGTCCTTCTATGGGAACCTGGCTTCCTTGTTGGACTTGACATATCATTATCAGTTGTAACAATAACAATTGCGTCAATTATGATTGGAATTGGTATCGACTATGGCGTTCATATTACACAAAGAGTAAGAGATGGGCTTGAGGAAGGGTTATCAAAAGTAGAAGCAACAAGAGAAGCAATAGATAAAACTGGGTTATCACTTCTTGAAGCTGCACTTACAACAATGGCAGGAATATCAGCTATTTACTTTATTAACATACCAGCTCTTAGACAATTTGGAACGGTTATAGTATTAATGACAGCGTTATCATGCATTGCAGCAGCATTAATATTGCCTGTTTTTTATGCTTCAAAAAAGGTAAATAATAATTTATAATTTTTTCTTAGAAAGCGCTCTAAGTGATCTAATAAAGGGTACATCAAAAATAATGTTAACTATAAGAATAATCACAGCGAGCATCAGCTCACCAAAGAGATCAAGTTCGCCTGTTAGATAATCCCTGGTGAACCAATCATAAAACAACAAAAAACTAACAATAAGAGGAGCAACAATTAGTAACGGAGTAAGCAATATTTCTGTTCTGATGACTTTTTCATCATCACTTCTTTTTTCTACATACTTCATTTTTTCATTCAAAATGGCATCTCCCCTGCAAAAATAATCTCACCAGGTAAATCAAAACCCATAGCAGGTGCTGCAAACCAAATAATTAATAACAAAACTGCTGGAACCATCTGTATCATAAAATCATCATCTAACCACCAGAATTTCTTAGTTTCTCCTGCAACTGCGCCAAAAGCGCCAACGATTGAAACTAAAACCATCAACCTAAAATCAGCCTTGTACCATGTAACCATAAAAAAAAGCAAACATACTAGGAAACCAACAATGTAAACCTCTTTTTTGCCGTAACGATGTCGAATTTCACCCATAATTGGATCGGCGAGACATGCACAAAGAATGCAAGGAATTGCTATCTGTTGAGGGAAAAACATCAACAAAATTAACACAGCAACTGCAAAAAACAAATAGCTGCCAACACGGTTTTGTTCATACATTCTCAGTCCAAAGAAATGACTACCACTAATTTTGCCTTTTAGTCTTAGTGCTTCTAGAGTTATGGCAATTACTAAAATGATAGGTGGTACCCAAAATTTTATGAGATTTATCCAATCAACATCGGGTAGCATATAGTAAAATAGAAACGCCGCTCCAAACGCATGAAATACGCGTCTATACCAATGTACGTCAAAATCGAGAGAATTTATTTTTCTTTTTGTCTCTCGAATATTTTTCACGATTTTATTCATAATTAAACAACAAATTTATTTATCTAGTGTTAAGAGCCCTTGTTTTCCCCCAACTATTACTTCATTTGCCAAATCAATAAATAAACCATTTTCAACAACACCTGGAATTAGATTTATCTCTTTTTCAAGTGTCTCAGGTTCATCTATTCTTTCAAACTCGCAATCAAGAATATAGTTTCCATTATCAGTAATAAATGGTTCGTCCCCCATTACAATTCTTCTTTTAGCTGTACAACCAAACTCTTCTAAAACTTTTTTTGTAGATTCCCAACTAAATTTAATAACTTCTACAGGTAAGGGAAAATCAATACCAAGCATTTTAACAATTTTTGAATCATCAACAACAATAATCAATTTTTTCGAATGAAAAGCAATAATTTTCTCTCTAGTAAGCGCTCCGCCTCCGCCTTTTATTAGATTAAGCCTAGAATCAACTTCGTCGGCTCCATCGATCGTAACATCAATCTCAGGATGTTCTTCCAGATTTGTTAATGGAATATTTTCTTCTTTAGCAATTCTCTTAGTGTGAACAGAGGTTGGTATGCCCTGTATTTTAAGCCCATCTCTAACAAGTTGCCCAAGTTTTCTTAAAGTATATTCTACAGTAGATCCTGTTCCAAGACCTACAATCATTCCATCTTCAACGTGCTTAACTGCTTCTTCACCTGCTTGTTTTTTTAATTCTTCGCGTTCCAATAATTCACCAAATGCTGTAATAGCGAATTAGTACAAAAATTTATACTACATATTTTAATACCAGAATGGAAAAAATGTTGTCTGAATGCGAAGAACATGGATATTACAGGGGTGAAACCTGCCCGATCTGCGAAAACAAAGGAAAATTTCTAATGAATGATAAAGAACTAGGTTCTCTCAGCCGTATTATGGCTGGGGCACTACGTCATTTTCCTGATAAACTAGGTTTGATGATGGATGGAAGAGGATGGGTAGATATACAATCTCTTATAGAAGCAATTGGTATTGGCAGATCTGGTTTTAATTGGCTTAGAATTCATCACATAGAAGCACTTGTTGAGACTGATCAAAGAGGCCGCTATCAGATAGATGGTGGTATGATTAGAGCAACATATGGTCATACCATTGATGTTAACCCTGATGATCTTCCACTTGCAGATATTGATGAATTTTTTTATCCTGTTACTGAAGAGGAAGTTGATATTATTCTTGAGGGTGGTCTTAGTCCAACTGATAGAAGGAAGGTTCATCTTAGCGGAAGTTTAGAAAAGGCTCTTGAGGCTGGAAGGGTTAGAACGGAAAACCCTCTAATTTTAAAGATTGATGGAAAAAAAGCTAAAAAAGATGGTCTTAAGATATATCAAGCAGGAACAGATGTGTACTTAACAGATGCTGTTGATGCAAAATATATTTCAAAAGCTAAAGAAAAAAAAGACTGATAAATAGGTTAACATACGTATTTTTTTGTTTTTCTTCATGAGGATGTTCGTGTTAGAAACTTTAAATATTGTTCAAATTAATAGATATAATCGTTGGGGTATTGTTTATGAAAAAAACCATATTGACAATAGCTATAGTTTCATTATTTTTGATGACAGGTTTTTCATCCGCATTTTCAATATTTGATAATGATGGAGAATCTCGTAAAACTGATTATGAGCCACCTGATCATTGGGAAAAACCGAAAGCATATTTTAGTTTACATAATTGGTCGGAGGAAAACTTAGAAGTAACTGTAGATGGTGAACGTGTGGATGATTTTACGTATTTTACAGATAATCCATACAAAAAATTTAAAAATGTAGAAATTACCTTTCAGCAAGAAGAATATCTTAGTTTAGCATGGACCTATTTTCTTCATCCATTCCTTATGTATAAATGGGGTATAATGTTTAAAGTGATGTTGAAAGTTATACCTAAATTTCTTGCTAATTTAAAAGATTTCGATAAGACGATGGATGAAGTATTTAATGACGCATTTTATGAAGTAATTGAAAATAATTCAAATATTTCGTATTATTTCAAAAAGGGTTATACTTATTCTATAAGCATAGGGACTTTATCAGGTGTTAAAGCTCATTCACTTACCGGCATGTCAAATACTATAGAATTTAACGGTGAAGATAAGGTCATAATCGATCTCGTTGAAAATTAAGCTTTTTTACTTCTTCTTTTATTTCTTTGTTTAGCGTAATACCTAAATAATTGTTATTGTTACTCCTAACAATTCTCTTCTGTGGGCTTGTAGCTCAGCTAGGCAGAGCAATCGGCTCTTAACCGATTGGCCTGGGGTTCGAATCCCCACAAGCCCGTTTTATCTCAAAAGATAATTATCAATCGTTAATAATTTTTAAAATTAGATACACTTATATTTGATACAATAATATACATTACAGCCGGAGGTTTTTTAGTGAGGGACCTAACAGCAAAGTTTGGTAATAGTGCAGGGAAGATTTGGAAAATTTTAAGCGAAAAAGGAACTTTACATAAGGATCAACTTAAAGAAGAAACCCGGTTAAAAAATGAAGATTTTCATGGTGGCATAGGTTGGCTAGCTAGAGAAAATAAGATAGCCAAAGAAGACAAAGAAAATCTTAAATTAGACAATACAAATCTTACAGATAAAATTGGTAGTGATGCAGCCAGAGTATGGCGAATACTCGAAATCTGGGGAGAGGTTGACATCCATTCTATACAAAGATTAGCTGATGTACAAGAAGAGGATGTCCACACAGCTTTGGGATGGCTTGCAAGAGAAGATAAGATTTGTATCGATGAATTTTCAAGGTTTAAATTGAAAGAAAATAAGGATTAATATTTAGATCCGGCAAAAATGAAAAAATTGGCCGAAATACGATGGCCTTAGGTAAAAGTGAGTCTTTTACCTAGTTAAAGGTAGGTGAGAATACGAAAGTGGCAATGGTTGGCTGGGAATATCCACCGTTCAAAGCGGGCGGTCTTGCTACGCATTGCTATGGCCTCACTCGAAGCCTTGCAGATAAAAATTCAAAGGTATACTTTTTTATGCCTAGAACTAAACAGAGGCCTAGTAGCGATAAGAAAAATCTAAAAATTATTGAAGTAGGTGAAATTGATATCTTTCCTTATGATCGACCCGACTCAAAAGAAATCGAGGGTGGTTTTTATGAGGCAGTTTACAAATATAATGATCTTGTAACTGCAAAAGTAAAAAATAGCATTAAAAAAGAGGGCAAGTTTGACGTAATTCACTGTCATGATTGGCTAACAATGAAAGCAGGTATACAAATAAAAGAAGAAACAGGAACTCCACTTGTTCTAACAATTCACTCCACTGAATATGATCGTTCTGGCTGGTTGTATCCAAATCAATGGTTTATTGATATAGAGCAAGAAGGTATGGAAAAAGCTGATAGAATTATTGCAGTATCTCATTTCACAAAACGTGTAATTGTTGATAAATATGGAATTAACCCTGATAAAATAAGTGTAGTTCATAACGCGGTTTATCCAATTCCTGAAAACCAAAAACAAGATATAGTACTATTTTTAGGCCGCCTTACCATTCAGAAAGGAGCTGAATTTTTCTTAAATGCAGCAGGCAAGGTTTTGGATTATGAGCCTGGCACTCGTTTTGTTGTTGGTGGTTCTGGAGATATGATGCCCCAATTGATCAATCAGGCTGTCAATATGGGAATATCTGATAGAGTAATTTTTACTGGACGCATGACTGAGGATGAAGTTAAACATATTTATGGAATTTCTAGTGTGTATGTGATGCCTTCAGTTAGTGAACCTTTTGGAATAACCGCTCTCGAAGCAATTTCAGCAGGGACGCCAACAATAGCATCTAAGACAGCTGGTTTTTCTGAGGCATTCAAAAATTGTTTACGTGTTGATTTCTGGGATGTAGATGAAATGGCTAATAAGATTATTTCACTACTCCGCTATGATCCGCTTCATAGAACACTGGCTGAGGAAGGAAAACGTGAAATTAATCTATTTACTTGGGATCGTGTCGCTGATAAAACAATGCAAGTATATAATGAGGTAACATAAGATGACATCAGTCTGTATGTATTTTGAAGTTCATCAGCCTATGAGATTAAATCGTTTTTCTGTGTTTAACATAGGTTGTGACAATGATCCATATAATCATTATTTTGATGAAAAGCTTAACAAAGAGATTTTTGAGAAAGTTGCAAGAAAATGTTACATACCAACAAATAACCTGCTCTTAAACTTAATCAATCAATACGATGGAAAATTTAGAATTTCTTATAGCTTAACAGGGACATTCATTGAATATTGTGAGAAATATTTACCTGAGGTTATTGATAGTTTTAAAGAGCTTTTTAAAACTGGAGCAGTAGACCTTATTGAAGAAACATATTTCCACTCACTTTCTAGTTTATACGATGATCTTTCAGAGTTTGAAGATCAAGTAAAAATGCATAACCAAATGATTAAAAGGATTTTTAACTATGAACCGAAGGTTTTCAGAAATACCGAGGCTATTTTTGATAATAGAATAGCTGGAAAAGTAGCTGAGATGGGCTACAAAGGAATAATAACTGAAGGCACAGAAAAAATCCTTAACTGGCGATCGCCAAATCACTTATACAAACCAGTTAATTCTGATATCAAAGTATTGCTTAGAAACTATACACTTAGTGACGATGTTGGCTTCAGATTTTCAGCAAAGGGATGGAAGGGTTATCCACTTACCGCTGACAAATATGTAGATTGGATGTCACAATGCCAAGGAGATATTGTCAATTTGTTTATGGACTATGAAACCTTTGGAGAACATCAATGGACTGAGACAGGCATTTTTGATTTTTTAAGTCATCTTCCAGGAAAAGTCTTGAATCAAAAATATCTCGATTTTGTGACTGTTAGTGAAGCTGTAGAACGATATAATGCAATAGGAGAAATTGATGTCCCATGGGCAATCTCTTGGGCTGACGAAGACCGTGATGTTTCAACTTGGCTAGGTAACGATATGCAGTTAGCCTGCTTTAATGAACTAAAAAATATCGGTCGAAAAATTAAGGAAAGTGGTCGTGAAGACCTATTGCATACTTGGCGTCTTCTTCAGACGTCTGATCATTTGTATTATGTTTCAACTAAAGGACTTGAAGATGGTGATGTTCATGCATACTTTAGTCACTATGATGGACCATATGACGGGTTCATTAACTATATGAATATACTTCAGGATTTAAAACAAAAATTAAAATAAGAGAACTAGGTGAGGAAAATAAATAATTTGAGAATTGTACATTTCACATGGGAGTACCCGCCAGTTATTTATGGTGGACTTGGAACCTTTGCAACTGAGATTACTCAGAAGCAAAAAAAATTTGGTAATGAGATTACTGTTTATTCCTTAAATGAAAACAATGAATATAAAACACAAGAAGAATGGAATAACATTAATGTTTATAGGCCGAAGATTTTAGATTTAACACGGACTTTTAATTTGTTTGCTTCTCATGAGCTACGTGCATGGGGCAATAATCTAAAGTTTTTTGCAGATGTTGTTAGTTATAATACAATGTCTGCGTCTCATCTTGTTAATCAGTTGGTGAAAAAACAAAAGAAAAAGTTCGATCTGATTGATGCACATGATTGGCTTGGCATAATGGGCGGCATGGTTGCTAAAAGAGAGCTAGGCATTCCACTTGTTTTTCATGTACATTCAACAGAGGTAGGTCGCTCGATTGGTGGAGGGTCCAGCACAATTAAAAACATTGAATATGATGGCGGTCAAGTCGCTGATTGCATTATTACTGTTTCTTATGCGATGAAAGACGAACTGATCAACCTTGGTTTTCCAAAGGAAAAAATTAGGGTTTGTTGGAATGGTGTTGATCCAAATAAATATGATCCGAGCAATGTTTCATCTGAGGATAAAAAGAACCTTAGGAAAAAATATGGTATTAAAGATAACGAAATCATGCTTTTTTTTATTGGTCGCTTAGTGACAGTTAAAGGTGCCGATAAGCTCGTTAATGCTATGCCTAGTGTTCTTGAAGAATTTCCAAATGCAAAACTTGTTATTCTTGGAATCGGCGATATGGATCAAGATATTCAAAACATGATTAAAAGCCTGGGACTTGAGAAAAACGTTATCCTTAGAACAGAATTTGTAAGTGAAAAGGAACGTATTCTTCATTATGCTGCTTGTGATTTAGTAATTCTTCCATCATTGTATGAGCCGTTTGGAATTGTATGCACTGAAGGTATGTCAATGGCTAAACCAGTGGTTGTTGGAGCTGTTGGAACAAATGGCTTCCGTGAGCAGATAATTCCTGATGGCCCAGATAAATGTGGTTTTCATGTTAATCCCTTTGAACCTAGTGATATAGCTTGGGGAATCAAAGAAGTTTTAAAAACAGATGATAAAGGTCGTTTATGGGGTAAAAAAGGCCGTCAACGTGTTCTTGATGTTTTTGCTTGGGATTCTGTTACTGAAAGAACTTTAGAAATTTATAAAGAGTTTATCTATTAGAATTATATTCTGGTAAGCAGATGAGGGAGTGGATTGTTACAAATGGTCTTGGGAGCTATGCCTCCTTAACACATCAAAATAATAATACTCGTAAGTTTCATGGTCTTTTGATCGCAAGTTTAAATCCTCCCGTTGACCGTTGGGTTTTTGTTTCTAATGTCTACGATAAAATAAAGATAAATGATAAAATTATTAATTTAAAAGACTTCAAATCAAACTTCTCATTTGATTATCATCCACATTTTACATATGAAATTAATGGGGTTAAAATTGAAAAAACAATTCTAATGGAATATGAGAAAAATACTACAATTATTAGATATAAAATTAAGACTGATAAACCTGTGACTATGCTTCATAGCCCAGTTGTACATTCCCGTCATTTTTATGATATAAATGGGAAAAGATACTTAGAGTTTGAACAAGAAAGGTTTAAAGATGGCGTGTCAATAAAACCAAGTAATATCGATAAAACTTTGAAAATTATGCTTAAAGATTCAACATATAATCCGGGTTTTCATTGGGATGAATTTTTTTATAAAAAAGACCTAGAGAGAAATGATTCATGGATAGATAACAATGCGGTGATAGGTGAATTCAGCAAAACTGTAAAAAAATCTGATGAATACTATGTTGTCTTAACAATTGAGGATGAAATTGATATTAATCCAAAGAAGATTTTTTCAAATGAACAAAAGAGGAAAAAATCAATCCTAGAGCAATCAGAATTACCAAAAGACTTTGAAAGACTCATTTTATCTACTGATAATTTTATAGTGAAAAAAGACAAAGGTAAATCTGTAATAGCAGGCTATCATTGGTTTTCAGATTGGGGTAGAGATACACTTATTTCTCTTCCAGGTCTAGCTCTTGTCACCAAAAGATTTGATGATGCAAAACAAATCCTTTTGGATTTAAGTCAATACTGCAAGAACGGTTTGATTCCAAATACTTTTATGGATAAAAGCTCGGAGGCATCTTATAATACAGTTGATGCGTCTCTTTGGTATGTTGATCGTGTATATCAATATCTTAAATATACAAATGATAAAAAATTTATAGAAACTATTTGGAAAACACTTGAATCAATCATCGAGGGTTACAAAGACGGTACAGACAATGCTATTCATATGGATGATGACTATCTAATAAGTCATAATCCTGGTCTTACTTGGATGGATGTTAAACTTGGTGATTATTATCCTACGCCTAGATCAAAAAAGGCAGTAGAGATTCAGGCATTATGGTATAATGCATTAAAAATTATGAGTAACTTATCTAAGTTTGCCGGTAAAGAAGATAACTATTCTGATCTTGCAGATTCTGTTAAATATAGCTTTAACTCCAATTATGATTTGTTGTATGATGTTATTGACATTAAAGATGCTTCTTGCAGACCTAATAAAATATTCCTCGTCTCTCTTGACTATAATATGATAGATGATGTAACACAAAAGAAAATTGTAAAAAACGTTCAAGAAAAGCTAGTCACAATCTTTGGACTCAGGACATTAGCACCAGACGAAGAAGGATATATTGGAACTTATATTGGAGATCATAATAGAGACCTCTCTTATCATAATGGCACAGTTTGGCCCTGGTTAATGGGGCCATTTATAAAAGCTTATGTTAAAACTAATTCTTATAGTAAAAAACATCGTTATCATGCATATAAGACCTTTTTAAAACCAATGTTTGAAGTGTTTGGACCAAACTGGGATGGATCAATTTATGAAATATTTGATGGAAATCCAATTTATGCACCACGCGGTTGTATTAATCAAGCATGGAGCGTAGCAGAAATTTTAAGATGCTGTGTAGAAGATATAGAAAATATTAAACCACAATATAAAAAAATTCTAGATTTACCTGAAATACGCGTTTAAAACGTATTGTTGAGTCATACGGTTTGTATTAAAAAATGATGCATTAATTGCAATACAGCTTCTCATGGTTCTTATCCAGTTATCTCTGTCATCGTAAAACTTTGGTATAATCCAGTTTCCAAGTTTTTCATATAGATCATTTGTATCTTCTTCATCATCGGATTCTGTTTGCTCTGTTTTACGTGGTCCAATTGACCAGCCTGTTATATTTTCAATGCAACCTTCAACCCACCATCCATCAAGAGTGCTAAACTGTGGGACGCCGTTATGGGCTGCTTTCATACCTGATGTTCCCGATGCTTCTTTCGGTCTTCTTGGTGTGTTAAGCCAAAGATCAACACCAGAGGTCATCATTTTACTAACTGAAATGTCAAAGTTATGAATATAAGCAATTTTTACTTTGCCATCAATTGATTTCATAACATTAAAGATCTTCTTAATTGCTTCTTTTCCAAGCCAATCTTTTGGATGGGCTTTACCTGAATATATGATCTGTATATGTCCTGATTTCTCGGCAATTTCCATAAGGCGATTAGGATCAGATATAATTAAATCAGGCCTTTTGTATGGGGTTTGCCTACGGGCAAAACCAATTGTAAAATGATCATAGTTCATACCAACATTATACACACTATTTACAAAATCAATAAGTTTCTTTTTTGCAGACATATGTGCGTTCCAAATTTCCTTCTTCTTGATGCTAAATGCAGATCTCAATGTATAAGGATCAGATCTCCAACCTGGCATATGCTTATCAAACAATACTTGAAACGGCTCAGAAACCCAAGTGGCAGTATGAACTCCATTTGTAATAGAATCAATTGCATATCCTGGGAACATTTCCCTAGATACTTCCCCATGTTTTTTTGCTACACCATTTACATAATGACTGAAAAAAAGTGCAAGTCGAGTCATATTAAGCTTATTTTCAAATGTTACATCCTGAACAATGGAATCTGGAAGCAAATCTCCAAGCATGGGTCTGGCAAATGATAAATCAAACTGGTCATGACCAGCAGCAACAGGAGTATGAGTTGTAAAAACACATTGATCTCTAACTTTTTCGGTATCTTCAGCTTGTTTGTATAGTTCTAAAGTACCAAGAGCTGCGTGTCCTTCATTCATATGATATTTATCAATTGTTTTGTAACCCATTGCCTGCAACGCTCGAACGCCACCAACACCTAGAACAATCTCTTGAGCTAGACGATACTTTTCGTCACCACCATAAAGATACTTGGTAAGTTCTCTGTCTTGTTCATGATTGCTCTCAAGATTTGTATCGAGGAAGAATATTGGTACAAAAAATCCACCGATTCCTTCAATTACATAGGTCCAGATTTGAATATCGACTTTTCTACCTTCAATAGTAACATGAGTTTTGCTTGGAATTTTTGTTAGAAAATCATTAATGTTAAAATTGAAGGGAAGCTCAATTTGATTACCGTGTTCATCAAGTTTTTGATAAAAGTAACCTTTTTCTGAAAGAAGAGTAACGGCAATTATTGGAACATTCAAATCAGCACATGATTTAATAGTATCCCCTGCTAGAATTCCGAGCCCACCACTATATGTAGGAATATGTTCATGAATCCCAATTTCCATTGAAAAATAAGCTATTTTTGGTTTTCCATCCAGTTTAATAGCTTCTTTTTTAACAGTTTTTACTTCAACAGTTTTTGCTTCCATTTCTCTCCAGGCACCATCCAAAGTAATACATCAACTTATATTAAATCTTTAATAAATCTTTGTGCAATTGCATTTATATATATGTTCTTCATTAGTTTTTCTTAGACTTGTGGATTGGTGATGTTATAAATGCCTGAAAAAATCTGTGATATATGTAGTAGTAAGATATCTCTTAGTAAAAATCCTTCAGGTTTAGTTTTTAACGATAAGCATTTTGTTTGTGAAGATTGCTGCAGCAACCATTCTAATGAAGAAATTAAACAATTGACTAAAACGATAATGCATACAACAGAAAATGGAATGCCCATTGGCCTATGGCTAATTCATGAGCAAAATAAAGATAAAACTATGATGACTGTTAAAAAATAATTGTAATTATTTTAATGAAAATCCTTTTTAGAGTCTAGTATATTAGCCAGTCTATGTTCATCATAAAACTTGGTGGCAGTGTAATTACTGATAAATCAAAAAAATATAGTTTTAGAAAGGAAGTTGCCGATAATTTATCAAAAGCAATCAAGAAATCAAACAAAAAAGTGATTATAGTGCATGGTGCTGGATCATTTGGCCATATTCTTGCTAAAAAATATGAGCTAAATTCAGGCCATAAAAATGATAGGCAACTAAGAGGTTTTTCTCTTACTCATACTATGGTTCAAAAATTAAACACCATGGTTCTAGATTCATTACATGAAAATGGTATTGATGCTGTTTCAATTTCTCCACATTCTGTTTTGAAGCTAGATGATCATAAGCCATTAAAATTCAATATTGAAATTTTTAAAGATAGTTTAGAAAATGGCTTTACTCCTGTTACTTTTGGAGATGTTGTTCTTGATAAATCGCTTGGCTTTTCAATATGCTCAGGTGATCTATTGATTCAACTCTTCGCTAAATATTTCAAACCTGAAAAAATTATTTTTGTATTAGATGAAGATGGAATTTATACTTCAAATCCAAAAATCGATAAGAATGCAAAGTTGATAAAATCAACAAATATGGAAAAATTGAAAAATTATACAACAAAAGCAGATGCCCATGCAGATGTAACAGGAGGCATGGGGGGAAAAATTGGTGCGATAAACAATATATCAAAATTAGGTTTAGATACAATTTTACTAAATGGTAATAAACCTGATAGATTATACAAGGTGCTAGTTGGAGAGGATACTACCTGTACCACTGTCTACGGGGGTAAAAAATGAACAAAACTGAAAGTAGAAAAGACGAACATGTGAAAATTTCATTGGAAAAAGATGTTGCAGCTGAACACAATTACTGGGATGACGTTAAGCTTAAACATAATGCGCTCCCAGAGTTAAATAAAAATGAAATAGATTTGTCTACCAAGCTTTTTGGAAAAAAGCTAGGTGCTCCCTTAATCATTGCTGGCATGACTGGCGGATATGACAAAGGTAAAACAATTAATGAAAACCTTGCAGCAGCAGCTGAAAAATATCAATTAGGTATGGGGGTTGGCTCTCAAAGAGCAGCACTTGAAAAACCAGATCTTGTTAAAACATATAGCATCATCAAAGATTATGATATCCCACTACGCTTTGCTAATATTGGTGCATCACAAATTGTTCTCTGGGGTCGTAAAAAAACTCTTGAAAACGCTCAAAAAATGATAGATATGATTGATGCTGATATATTTGTGGTATGTCTAAATTTTCTTCAAGAAGTAATACAGGCAGAAGGAGAATCAAATGCAAAAGGCTGTTATTCTGCAATTAAGGATTTAGCAGATGATCTTAGCACCCCTGTTGTTGTTAAAGAATCAGGGGCAGGAATATCATATGATGTTGCAGAGAGACTTTCAAAAACAAAGATAGCAGGAATAGATGTAGGCGGAGCCGGAGGAACTTCATTCTCAGCAATAGAGCACTATCGTGCCAAGATTATAGATGATGAGCTTCATGCCCGTGGGGGAAAAACCTTTTGGAACTGGGGCATTCCAACGCCAAATTCGATAATGGATGTTGGTGAGGCAATAGAATGGAAACTACCAATTATTGCAACTGGTGGAATAAGAAATGGATTGGATGCAGCAAAGTCACTAGCACTAGGAGCAAGCTGCGCTGGAATGGCACATGCATTGCTTGAACCAGCAATGAAGAATAAAAATGCAACAATCTCTGAAGTTGATGCAGTGATTAAAGAAATTAGAGCAACTATGTTTCTTGTTGGAGCTGATAAAGTATCAAAAATGGCTGATATTGAGGTAGATTTATGGATGTAAGAGAGGAGCTAAAAAAACGAGCAAATTTCTTTGACAAAGAACTAGAAAAATTTTTAAAAAATGGAGAACCAGAAACTCTTTACAATGCAACAAGACATCTTCCACTAGCTGGTGGTAAAAGATTGCGTCCATGTATCTCAATGGTTGCATGTGAAGCAGTCAAAGGTGATGTAATAAATGTTATGCCACTTGCAATAGGTCTTGAATTGGTCCATAACTTTACACTAGTCCATGATGACATAATGGATCAATCAAAACTAAGAAGAAATATACCGGCTGTTCACATAAAATATGGTATGCCTACAGCAATAATAGCAGGAGATTTACTATTTACTAAAGCCTTTGAATCAATGCATAATATCTCTGGTGATTTATCGATTTTTAAAAATGTAGAATATGGTCTAATTGATTGTGTGAGACTAATTAGTGAAGGCCAACAACTTGATATTGAATTTGAAGATCGTAAGATAGTGGCCGAAGATGAATATCTTGATATGATATTGAAAAAAACTGCTGTATTATTTATGTACTCGGCTGAAGCAGGAGCCATACTAGGTGGTGGTTCTAGAGAGCAGATAAATGCTCTTAATGAATATGGTAAATCACTTGGTCTTGCGTTTCAAATACAAGATGATTATTTAGATATGAGTAGCGATGAAAAAACCCTTGGCAAAGACATTGGAAATGATATTAGAAATGGTAAAAAAACACTCATTGCAGTTCACAGTTTAAACAATGCAAAAGGCGAGGATAGAAAACTACTTGAAAAAATCTTTGGGAATCTAAAAGCAACTGAAGATGAAGTAAAAAAAGTATTCAAACTGTTTAACAAAACTAAATCTGTTGAATATGCTAAATTTAAAGCAATTGAACATTGTGAAAAAGCAAAAAAAACTCTAAATGTTATAGAAGATTCTGAGGCAAAAGAAATACTTTTAGCTCTTGCTGATTATTCCATTCAAAGAAAAAAATAAAGGATGTTTATGTCTAAAGACAAAATTTTGAAAACAGCACGAATCTATGCTCTTCAAAATGCTGTAATGTTCAATGGAAAAGCAAATTCAAAAGCTGTTATTGGAAAGGTTATCTCTGTTCTTAGTAAAGATGGTTTTACTCCAAAGGAAATAATTCCTGTAGTTAACACTGTTATAAAAGATGTTAATAAAATTTCTATTGACAAACAAAGAGCAGAATTGGAAAAAACTTCTCCTGAACTTCTAATAAAAGAGAAAAAGAAAAGAGATTTTTCACTTCCACCTTTGCCTAATGCTGTTAAAGGTAAGGTTGTTACACGTTTCCCACCTGAACCTAATGGCTATCTACATATTGGTCATGCCAAAGCATCTATTGTTGACTATGAATATGCAAATATGTATGATGGCAAGTTCATACTTCGTTTTGATGATACGAACCCTGAAAACGCGCATCCTGAATTTTATGAAGTTCAAAAAGAAGATTTAAAATGGCTTGGCATAAAATGGGATCAGGAATATAATACCTCAGATAATCTACAAAAACATTACAAACTTGCTGAGCAACTTATTAAACAAGGAGATGCCTATGTTTGCCTCTGTGAATCAGGCTTTATTAAAGAATGCAGATTTGAAGGAAACGAATGTGATCACAGGGATTGTGAATGCGGTGAAGGCATAGATCTATGGAAACAAATGATAGAGGGCGGTCTCGATGACGCAATTCTAAGACTTAAGGGTGAAATGAACTGTGAAAATACCGCTATGCGTGATCCAACACTTTTTAGAATTATAGAGAAAGAACATCCATTACAGGGTAGTAAATATCGAGTTTGGCCAACTTATGATTTTGCAGGAGCTATTGAAGATAGCATAAGTGGTGTTACTCATCCTTTTAGAACCAAAGAATACGAGTTACGTGATGAATGTTATTTTAAAATTCTTGACTATCTAAATCTTAGAAAACCAACTCTTATGGAGTTTGCAAGATTGTCGATAGAAGGAATGCCTGTTTCAAAACGAAAAATAAAACCGTTGATTGACAAAAGGCTAGTGACAGGTTATGATGATATACGCCTTCCAACTCTTCGCGGATTGAAAAAACGCGGGATATTACCTGAAGCAATCAAACAATTTGTTTTCTCACAAGGCATTTCAAAGGTGGAATCAACAACAACCTTTGGGCTTGTGGAAGCAGCAAATAGAAAACTAGTTGACCCTATTGCCAAAAGATACTTCTTCGTGAAAGATCCCATTAAACTAGTTGTAATAAATGCCCCTTCTAAAAATCAAAAAATTCATTTTCATCCAAGCGATAAGAAACTAGGTAACAGGACAATCAACACAAAAGATACTTTTTATGTTCCAAAAAATGACATGGAACAGCTTAAACCTGGTGATATTTTTAGACTAAAAGATCTTTTTAATGTTACTTTTTGCGAAAAAAATAAGCAAATAACTGGTGAATACACTGGTGAAGACCTTATTCCAAATTCATTAAAAATACAGTGGACAACTGATAAAAACATCAAGATGAAGGTATATGTTCCTCATCTTTTGTTTAAGAAAGATAAATTTGATCCTAAAAGCCTAGAAACTGTTGAAGGCTATGCAGAGGAAGCAGTTTCTTCAATTAAAACAGACGAAATTGTCCAGTTTGAACGATTTGGTTTTGTAAGAATAGAAAAGTCCAACGACCAAATAAAAGGTTATTTCGCACATAAGTAAACTTTTTAAATAAACACATGTTTTGTTTTTTATAGGACTGGGATGCATATGCGTAACCATAGGAGAGAGTTAATACTAGGTTTTTTTTTATTATTTACAATTTTTATTGTAGAAAACGTTGCTGCTGCTAGAATAAAGCCAAGTTTTGATGCTGTTGGCATTACAATTGCATCTGTCATTGCGGCTGTTGGTTTGATTTTTGCTTTTTTCTTGCACGGTGGCATAAAATACGTAACACCTGAAAATGTGTTGAACACTGAAGTTAGAAAAACTCTGTATCAATATATTGATGATTACCCAGGTTCGCATCTTAGAGAAATAGCTAGAGAACTTGATCTTAAGCCAAGTAATGCTGCCTGGCATCTTCGAAAACTTGAACAAACAAATCTAGTTAGAAGTAGAACTATTGGAGGTAAGAAAGTATTCTATCTTGTAGAAGGTGGAGTTGAAGCTCGAAGAGAGGCAATAGCTGAATCAATTCTTAAAAACAAAAATGCTAGAGAAATAATGGAATATCTTAATAATCATCCTGGAAAGCATCTATTAGAGATTGCAAATGCGTTGGATCTAAATCATCATACTGTTAAATGGCATATTCAGAAAATGTTTATGGCAGAGTTAATTGATGGAGATACAAGTAATTCTGCTTATCCTGTTTATTATCCTACGGAGATTGGTAATCAAGCTCTAAAAAGTTTTACAGCTAATATAAGAAAACCAGGTAGAGCTGCTTAAAAAAATGTTTTTACATTAATCCAACGTCAGTTACTTCAGCTGATTCAACGTTATCAAGTTTTGAGATTTCTTCAGCGATTGGATCAATACCGCCAGCGCCAGAGCTGTCAGGTATTACTACTGTGAGATTAATTCCTCTTAGTCCAAAAGCAACATTTTTGACTTGTATGTTTCCCACTTTTGCAGGTGGTTTAACAAATGATTTTACTTTTTCCATTAGCTCGTTAAGCTGTCCGTCTTCTAAAACTTCAGTTGGCATAATCTGAATAAGACCTACAACGTCACCCATATGTTTATTCCTCCATGTTTATGGTCCTGTAAATCCGCATTTAGAGCAGGTATATTTTACACTTTGTTCTCTACAACTATTGCATCTTCCAATGATTTCTTCGCATGTTGGGCATGGGAAGGTTGTAGAGCCACGTTCAAGTAGTCCTTTTCCGCATGAAATACATTTATCTGCCTTTTTCATAGGATTGGCTGAATACTCTTCCTATTTTTAAATGTGACGGCTCAGAAAATCATTCGCTTTTTCGTTCAATTTTCTCCGGAAGCTTCAAAAAATAGGTTTGCATTAAATGGGCAATAAAAAACAAAACAATTGTAACAATCATCATGTAAAAACCAGGACCGTAAGTTCTGTAATTGTTATAACCTAAATTATTAGAGTCAATAATGTTCATGGCAATTATTGCATATGATATTAGGCAAACAACCCCAATCAAAATAATAAATCCTGAATAAAATAAGTATCTTGTTTTTTTTAAAATGCAATATTTAAAACTCTGATATGAAAGAAAGCTGAATAAAAACAAAAATAAGATTAAAATTGTAGTTGAAGATATGCGAGTTGCGGTAATTGAAGAATTAGGTATGTTTTCATTAGCCCACATACTTTGAAATTTATCTGAGCGTTGTCCCGTTTCTGATATTGGAATAGCAGTAAGTGCAACATACTGGTCATACTCAAAAGCTACGTCATTAATATTTTCATAAGTGCTAAAATGATAAATCACATATGACATATCATATTTCCAATAAGCATCATAATTAATGCCATTTTCTTTGTAATAATCTCTTAAATCAAAACTGGTAAAAGGTAAAAATAATGATGTAGTTGCAATGACTATAGCAAAAATTACTATCAGTTTTAATATGAATTTTTTATTTTTATCATTCATCCCATCTACAATATCAGAATTATTTTTCTAGGCTTAATATTTTTGTTGAATATTTATTTTATTAATTTTTCACTAAAAAACTTATATATTAAATATATGAGAATACATTTAACACAAGGCGATTACATGAAAAAACAAATTGCTATAACATTGATATTGACTTTATCTTTTGCTATGGTTTTAACTGGATGTGTTAGAGAAGATGTAAAAGGTGGAAATAATCCTGATTTTTCAAAATTTATTGGTGAATGGCTCGAAGAAGGTGACGCGCCTAATAATCTCACATGGATCTTTAATGAAAACTATAGAATTAAATTTATTTACTATCCTGGCGGTAATACTGGTAATAGCATTATTTATGGGGGTGATTTTGGATTTGATGGTAATGTTCTAGATGTTCAATCTGATGAAATTGTACCTATTTGTGATAGTTTTACTTATGAGTTTTCAAATGATGATACAAGATTGACATTAACTTCAGAGAATGGTGGCGATTTAACAATTCTTAATAAAGTTGATTAATTTTCTTCTTTTTTCTTCACCATATCAAGTGAAAAAGAAGCTACAGATTTGAAAATTCTTTGCATAAAGATAGCGCCAACAATAAAGTTCATGTGATATGTGATAAACCTGTACAACACAATAAATACACCAATCAGGCTTCCTTCGCCGGTTCCAATAAGAACCCCATAGAGTCCATATATGCTAACCTCTGCAACACCAGCACTACCCGGTGTTGTTGGCATCATGATGATTACAAGTAACAAAATCTGAGCGGCAAACGATTCAACAAAATATGGTGGAAGACCAAGTCCCATAAGAACAAAAGAAGGGATAAGAAAACCAGAGGACCAAAAAACAACTGTTACAAAACTTGCAAGAGCAAGTGATTTTCGTTCTCCTGCAAAACTAAACATGCTCTTACTGAAATTATCTACTTCTTTTGAAATTCTTTTAATAGTCTTATTAATGCTTTCTTTTTTCTTTGAAAAACGACTAAGTTTTTTACTAATAAATATCAAAAAACTTTTTGTTTTCTCAGGCTTAGCAATTGCATAAATAAAAAGGCCTAAAAACAAAATAAAAACGACTACTCCGATCAATAAAGCAGTGCTTAAAAATGAATATTGGTGAATACCTGGTATTCCCTGTATAACAAAAAATGCAAAAGGAACCATTAACAATACAAAAAAAGCATCAAGAAGCCTTTCACCAAGAACAGCTGCAGTTGCACAGCCAAATGACATACCTTCTTTATTCAATAAATAAATCCTAACAGGTTCCCCGCCGGCCATTGATGGTGTAATACTTGCTAGAAACATGTTTGCCAATACAATTTTTGTTGAACCCCAAATGCTAAGTTTAAGTTTTTTTTCCATAGTGTTTGCAAGAATCCTCATCCTGAGGGCCCATAGAACCCAATAGCAGACGTTTAGCAAAACTGCTATTGCGAGAAACTCAAATCTGATTCTAGTAGTAAGTAAAGTATTGATATCTTCAGGTTTTACTGTAAAATACAAAATAGCTATAATTATTGCAATACTTAGAGATAAACTCAGAATAATAGATAGTTTCATTGTTTTTTGTTTTTCTGCCACAATGATGTTATTTTCGGGTTGATATATTTCACTTATGGTTATTTTTAAATAAAAAACCTTATGAGCCTTAAAATAATGTCCAGAAAAAAACATAGAGACTGTCTTATGAAATATCTGCCGATTTCAAAATATCTCAAAACACTTAATTATGCTATGCAAAACAAACTTGCTGGAGAAAGCATCTACCCATTTTATGCATCCTACAAAGTTACGCATCATTGTAGTCTTAGATGTAGCTTTTGCAACGTTTGGATGGAGGACACACCAGATCTAAAGACCAAAGATGTATACAAAGTTATAGACAACATTGCAAAATCAAGCATAGTAGTCCTAAGCCTTGAGGGCGGAGATCCACTTGTTCGAAAAGACTTGGGTGACATATTGAAGTATGCTCATAGAAAACCTTTTACACTCTTTTTTACAACAAATGGTCATCTGCTTGAGAAGAGGCCAATGAAAGAATATGGAAAACATATTGACTACTTGCACATCAGCATTGATGAAGGTCATGATAACCTAGAGTTCTTTGAAAATCTAGAACTCTATCAAAGCTATGGTCCAGAAATCTGTATACAGATAGTTGTAACAAAGGATACAATGTCTGCATTAGAGGAAAAAGTAAAAAGAGTATATGAGGTAAATGCTAGAACAGTTGTAATGCCAGCATGTCACTTGGATGGGACGGATGATTTCTACCCAGATCCTGAAAAATTTGGACAACTAATCAAACGGCTAAAGAAAAAATATCCAAACACAATAACAACACCTACAGGTTTTTTGGAAAATATCAAAAAACCACACGGTTGCTCAACTTCATCAGTAATAATTGACTCGGATGGAGGACTGTTTTATCCATGTAGAACTGTTGGGCAGAGATTATTTGATCTTACAAAAGGAGATTTCATGGAATTTCTAAGATCAGAAGATGCTAAAAAAGCAAGGCAGCAGATGAAAGAATGCACACGTGCATGTGGATGGTATCAATACTTTGCAACAGATGTATTTTCTTCCCCAAGAACCATAATGTCGTCACTAAGCCCATATCTGTTTAAAGGAAAAAAATAAAATCTATTTTTTATCTTTAATAACCTTTTTATAGAGTTCTTCAGTCTTTTTTGAGATAACGTCCCAGCTGTGGTATTTTTCAACATATTTTCTTGCAGCTTTACCAATTGCTTCTGCTTTCTTTTTATCATCAAGAACATCAATGCAAATACTAGCGATTTCTTCCTCTGTATATTTTCCAAGAAGAATGCCACGACCTTCGCCAAGTATTTTTTTAGCATTACCTACATCAGAAGACACTACTGGTAACTCGCATGCCATAGCTTCCATAATTGTAAAGCTGGCATTCTCACCACGAGAAGGAAATACCAC
>Ga0272442_10001600_pt1 | contig 34002 bp, 24 predicted proteins | sample SSMForm2O_FD_200262 | JGI IMG/M metagenome (GOLD analysis project Ga0272442, IMG submission 200262) | Marine sediment archaeal communities from Little Sippewissett salt marsh, Falmouth, MA, United States - SSM-Form-2O | ecosystem: Environmental > Aquatic > Marine > Wetlands > Sediment ... | reverse complement strand
AATCTTTAAATATAAGTTCGATATACACACTTAAAAGCATATCGAAAACTATAAAAACATTTTTGGAGGAATGTAATTCGTGATTAAAAAATCATCAAAAAAGAAAGAAAAACCAAGCATAGAAGAAATAACCAGATGTCCTTCCTGTGGTAGTACTCATTTAACAAAAGATTACTCCCGAGCAGAACTTGTATGTGAAGATTGTGGACTTGTAATTGATGAAGATTTTATAGATCATGGGCCAGAATGGAGAGCATTTGACTCAGATCAACGTGAAAAACGTGCTCGTGTAGGAGCACCAATGACTTACACAATACATGACAAAGGATTATCCACTATGATTGGATGGAAAAACCGTGACTCATACGGAAAAAGTATTCCCACTAGAAATCGTGCTCAACTATATCGTCTGAGGAAATGGCAGAGACGCATTAGAATTTCTGATGCAACAGAGAGAAACCTTGCTTTTGCTCTATCTGAACTTGATCGTATGGCATCAGGTATGGGCTTACCTAGAAACGTTAGAGAAACAGCTGCTATGATATATCGTAAAGCGGTTCTAAAAAACCTGATACGTGGAAGAAGTATAGAAGGAGTATCTGCAGCAGCCTTGTATGCTGCATGCAGACAATGTAATGTGCCTCGTACACTTGATGAGATAGCAAACGCGTCAAGAGTTTCACGTAAAGAAATAGGTAGAACATATAGATTCATCGCACGTGAATTAGGATTAAAACTTATGCCAACTTCACCTCAGGATTACATATCTCGTTTCTGCAGTATGCTTAAACTATCCGGTGATGTACAAAGTAAAGCAATTGAAATATTGAAGGATGCAGCAGACAAGGAACTTACAAGCGGAAGAGGACCTACTGGTGTTGCCGCTGCTAGTATCTATATCGCTTCGATTCTCTGTGGTGAGAGAAGAACACAAAGGGAAGTTGCTGATGTTGCAGGAGTTACTGAAGTTACAATTCGTAATAGGTACAAGGAACTAGCTGAAAGATTGGATATAGATATCATTCTATAATCCAAATTTTTTTATTTTTTTTATGACCCGCTGGTACAAAGAAAAAAAGAAAGAACATTTCTATAAAAAAGCAAAAAAAGAAGGTTTCAGAGCGCGTTCTGCATATAAACTTAAAGAGATTCAAAAAAAATATAACATAGTTAAAAAGAATGATGTTGTGCTTGATCTTGGATGTGCACCTGGTGGTTGGAGTCAGGTGGCAAAAGAGCTTGTAGGAAACAATGGCCAGGTTGTAGGAATTGATCTATCAAGTGTTAAACCAATAGATGATGTTTTTTTTATAAAGGGCGATATGACTGATGATGATTCGATTGGAAAAATAAAAAATGTTATTGTTAAAAAAGATGTTGATGTTGTATTATCTGATATGTCCCCAGATATATCTGGAAATTATGATATGGATCAAGCCCGTAGCATATATCTTTGCAAAAAAGCTCTTGATACTTCTAAGGTTTTTTTGAAAAAGGATGGTTGTTTTGTTTGTAAAGCATTTGAAGGTAAAGACATTGATTCCTTTATAAAAATTTTAAAAACGAATTTTAGAAAAGTTAAACGTTTCAGTCCAAAGTCTTCTCGTAAGAGTAGCAGTGAAATCTATATCATCGGAAAAGGTTTTAAAAATTAGTTTATCTATGAGATAAACGGTATAAGACTTGATGCGCTTTTAGTATATCGTTTTCATTTACAAAGAACAATAATTCTGGTACACAACTTATAATCTCCATAATGTTTATTCCGTTCATAGCTAGTTCATTTGTTATAACAGCAGATAGCCCTGGTGTATTTACCGCTTCTGGATGAAGATGCATGTTTAGTTCAGCTAGGTTTTTGTCTACTTTTATTATTTTTTCTTCTGGAAATAGTTTACTTAGTTTGTCTAGGTTTTTTTCATCGATTAGAATTTTCATTGATTCATCTGCTTGAATGATTCTTAAAACGTCTCCTCTGTTATAGTATATCACAGAAAAAAGTTTTGGAAGCAGGTTTTGTACTTCTGCATCTTTTATTATTGCTGCATTTGCAAGCCTGCTTTTTGTTGATATTGTTGCATTGCTTAGTATTTTTATTGCTTTGTTATATGTGTCTACGTATTTTTCCGGTTTGTATCTTCTAATAGCACTTATTACGGCATCCATTGTAGCATCAATTTTTTGTTCTTTTATTAGAAATTTGGCAAGTGCCCTGTTATTTATTAGTCCTCTACTAAGGTTTGTTCTTATACAAGGATGATTGTCTATTACTCTCCAAATTTCTTCTGTTATGCTTTCCATGGTGTTAGTATTATGTAATAGTAAATTAATTTTTGCTATTTTTTGAGTTTTTTTGGATATATTTGTCAAAAATACTATTATTATGCTAAATTACTCTTTTTTAAATCATTTATGCCACATGGCTTATATAACAAATTAGCATATAGTTTTTAATAATCTAATAAAAAGTTATATAAATATATTAAGGTTTGTTAAATATCTAATACAAATAAAAAAAGAACAACTGACCAAGCTATATTAGCGAAAGTATTATAAATAATGTAATATAATAATTTAATAGGAAAAGTATTACGATTATACTTTCTAGACGTATAGGGAGGCAAAAATATGACAAAAAATCCCAATAACCTAGAAGAATTCTTTGATTCATCCTACAAAGATGTAGAAAGAAAAATAGTTGAAACCATAACAGATGAAAAAATGAAACAGATTCTTCAAGGAGGAAAAAGACTTAGGTCACTTCTTGGACAACTATCATTTAAAGCCTGTACTCAAGGAAAAGAAAACATAAAACATTACAACAAAATGCTAGAAGGAACAGTTTCAATAGAACTAGCACACGGTGCATCACTAGTACATGATGATATAATTGATAAAGATAGCGAAAGAAGAGGAAAACCAGCTTTCCATATAAAAGAGGGTATATCAAATGCTATTTTAATGGGACACAAAATGCTCACAAAAGGCTTTGAAATAGCATTATCACATGGAAAAGAAGTTGCAGAACTATACGTAGACTCATGGCAAGAAGTTGTAACCGGTGAAATCGACGAAGTAAAATTCAACGATAAAAATGGAAAAGTAAAACTCTCAAAAAAAGATTTATTTAATTCTTACTACAAAATAATTGATTTAAAAACAGCTGCACTTTTTGCATCAGCATGTAAAGCAGGAGTCCTAGAAGCAAACATGAGTGGCGACATAATAAAAGTATTTGGAAATTACGGAAGAGAAATAGGACTTGCTTATCAACTTGCAGATGACCTTGTAGATCTTGTAAAAGGTGAATTACTAGATAGTGTCATACTGCCATTATTAAACCAAATCGAGTCAAAAAAATCAAAAATTGGTTTTCTTAAAAAAAGAGAATTACGAAAAATATTTGAGAAAAACAAATATGAAATACAGCAGTTCTATATAGAGCAAATCAAAAAACATCTAGAAAATGCTGAGAAAATAAGTAAATCCCGAGAAATACCGGACTCAAGATACAAAGAACTTTTAGGAGAAGCACCCTCTTATATAATAAACAGAATGCTAAGCGAAATAGATATGACCATATAAAGATAAAAAAGCAACATTATTTATTTTTGGATAAGAAAAGCTATATAATTTATTATTTAACTTTTTTAACATAAAAATATAGTTTAACACCTGGTCTAGTAAGGAAAAATATAATTCCTAAGTCAACTATAAAAGTCACAATCGTTGAAATTAATCCAACTCTTGAAAACTCATCCAAATAAAATAGTATATTAATAATAAATGATAGTAACATCAGACTGAAGATAGCGAGAAAAATTGTGGATATAATCATGCTTGTAGTCCATACCCAGCTATCAACTCGTAATGTACCATATGCAATAATTATAAATATTGATGAAAAAACAAGCCATACAATACTAGACATGGTATAACCAAAGAAAATAATAGGAACAAGTGCTGAAGGAAGTTCGACACCCCAGCTAGGAATGTTAATTAAAATAGATAAAGAATAACCACCCCACATAAGAAACATAGAACTTAATGAAATCCAGAGTGCCACTAAGAAATAAATCGCCTTTGGTTTGCTATCAAAAATTTTATCGATTTTAATATCATTTTTATCATAGTCGTCGATTTTATCTATCATTATTTTTCTCCCCCACAACAAAGAAAGATATAATATATTACAACTTATAGTTTTTTATATGTTAATATATTTTTCATTTTTTCCAGATCGATATGTTCTTTATCTTATAAAAAATTAAAATACCGACTATAACATTAGCTGCAAGAAATAAATAAAAACCAATACTGGGTCCCCAATTACATGGAATCAAAGTAGAAATACCATTACCTAAAAGACTTATATTTAATGTATCACTTCCCAAAAAACCTCCAACAATAACTTCAGCAAAAGAGGATATGGCAATATAAGAAATTACTATTGAGGCGATAAAACCCAAGAAGCTTAATAACAAAAATAATGATGCCAGATTATTATAATAGAATTTTCTAAAAATCATGTTTAACAAAAAGAAAGACAAACCTAGTGCAATAGTTAGAACAATAATACTAACAGCAAAATCAAAATCCTCACCAAGCAAACCAAAATTACCATAAACTGTATCTTTATGAGTTGTAACTGTTATAATATTAGAGTTATGCAAAAAGAGGTTACTTTTTGTATCAACAGAGTCCTCAGGAGAAGCACCTGAGAGAGCCCACCATGGGAAAACTATGGAGAGTATAACCAGTGCAACAACTACAATTTTTAGATAAAAGATTATTTTTCTTTTTCTTAAAAAATAAAACCCAGCTAAAAACAAAAACAAAATAATTGATATTGTTGTAAAAAAGGGATAAATTGGTTCTTTTTTAGTTACAATCTTAAGATCAATATCTGATATAACACTTATGTTTCTCTTTGAAATTAATTGATCATTTGAATATATTTTTACAGAATAAGTTCCAGGGGGAAGAGATACAAGAACGTCTCCTTTATTATTAGATTTTATTATTCTAGATGCCCCATCTCTTGACATCTCCAATTTTATATCTTTTATAAGATGCCCATGAGAATCATAAAAGTTAGTACTTAGATTATACTTAACAGAAAAATCAAAAGATAAAACTTCTTTATCATATGGAATTCTAATTTTTTTCTTAATAACCTGAGACTTATAATATAACTCAAGTGAGTAATTACCAGAAAATAAATCTTTAAAAAGATAGTTGTTATCACTTATTTCATCTTCAGACAAAACAACCTTATTTACAAAATCTTCACTTGTTAAATAAAAATCAAAACTAGTATCAGGGGTGGCATTCCATCTATCAAAAATATTTACAGAGAGATCATAAAGATCGAATTTAGTTGTAATCTCATCAGTTAAAGAAATGTTTTTTTCCAATTGAAAATTATTATAATTCAATCTTAAAATGTAATCATTTCTTGGTAGATTTAAAAAAGTGTATTTATCATTTAAAGAATCATCAGGTGTTAAATTCTGTTTATCAAACATATTTTTACTAGTTAAAGATATATCAATATTTTCACCTGTTTTTTCTCTATCGATTATTTCAAAATGTAAAGGATATAATTCAACGCTAAGATTTTTATAACTTGGAATAATAGATCTAATAAGACCAAAATCAACCTGCTCTTCGTCGATTAAAAAACCTTTATACAAAATACGGCTATCATAAGTTTTTCCAATACCACAAGGAAGACCCGCTTTTAGCTTTCCATCAGAATCAGTTGAACCTTCAAAAATAATCACATCTCCAGATAAAAACTGTATCTGGGCACCTTTAATTCCATCTTTATTTTGATTATGAACTAAAAAGTTATGTGTTCCTTCATAACCACAAAAGATATGAGTTTTCATAGTATCTTCTAAATCTATTATTTTATATCCGACAAATTTATCATTATTTTCAGAAAACAAGTTTTTTACAATAATTTTAACAAAGTATTTTCCCTCTTTTAAATTATTAAAAGTCGCTTTTCTAAAAAGACTTATGTTTTTCCAATCAATACCCTCTTTTATTGTTATCCTATTAAGATCTTCTGTATCAAGAAGAACATTTTCATAGTAAAGCTCAGCATTAACATAAGTAAAAATTCCAGGTGAAAATAATCCTGGGAAATGAGCATAAACAGTTAAGGATTTATCAGAAGAATCATTTTCACTATCCTCTAAATTATTTTCAGTTTCTGGTTTGAAATCAACTAGTTTTTGATATATCTCTGCTTCTTTTTCAACTGCTTTGTATCCGCCATTTTCAGTTGAAAAAAACTCTGCTTTGTATTCAACAATATAATCTTTTGGTAATTCAGAATTCCATTCTTCCCCCCCTTCATAAGAATTTCTGTTCATATATAATTCTGCTCTTTTTATATCAAGATTTGGCAACTGTATACCATTTGATTCAAGAAGTACAATCTGTATACCATCAGGTTCATTTTTACCGGATTTTATAATATTATTTGAGTTTAAAATAATGGATTGAGCTTCTCCTTCTTTTCCATAATCAAGTGAAACCCAAGGAATCTCCCCTAAATCTACATCATATTGATCTTTTATGATATATTTCCATTTTGTATATTCAGGATTTGTATCAAGATCATAGCTTAAAATTCTCCCATTTTCACTATAATAATGAAAAAAAGGAGGTATCTTACCATAATTCAAATCTTCGCGACTGCTATCTATACTACCAACGTTAATCTCCCCGTATGTAACATCCACTTTTTCTCCTGAAGGTATTGAATAATCAATGATTTCATGTTTGATATGTGCAAAAATTCTTTTATCTTCCACAGGGCAAAAATAATAGGTGTATATCCCCGTAGTTTTAATCCTTTCATTATTATCACTACTAACCACCGCACATTTAACCATTAGATTTCCATCAATAAGAATATCTTTTCTTAATAATTTTTCATTAGTGGAAAAAGCATCCCATATTTCACCATCATACCACCAATAGCGAAAGCTATAGGATGACGCATGTTTATAATTTTGTTGATTGTATTCTCTCGCTCCGTCTATAAACTTAATAACCTTCTGAGAAAGAAAACCATCAACTGCCTCTCCTCTTTTAATAATAGCATATTCAATGAAACCATCTTGAACTATGTCATAGTTCCAAGATTCAGTAGATAGACCATAAGAAATTGATAGATGATAATAAGATTCTTTTATAGTCACATGGTCATCATATCCTGGTGTATCTTTTTCTTCATCATCATAGTATAAATAATACACTTCATTTCCATCTGCCTCTTCTGGTATTAGAAAAACAAGATTACAATTATCAATTATGTTTTCTCCTGAGAAATTCAAATCATAAATCTGACTTTCTAATTCCTTAAAAAATTCACCCTTTTGATAAATAACTCTAATGGAATGCTCTTTTGAATTCTTAGCCCAACAGATGTCAGTGAAATTAATGTTGATATCTATTGGCTGAAATTTAGCATTTTCATCTCCTGTATCAATTGGTATGACTATTTTTGATCTGAAATCCCATTCATCATTCCAATAGGGATCATCCTCTTTTTCTGTTGTATTATCATCTGTTGCACTGAGTATAGGTGAAATTAGGATTATTATCGTCAGACATATCAGAATTTTTTTAAGCATTTTTATATCTGCCTCAGGAGAGATAACTACATTATATTCTTTGTATAATTATATATAAATGTTATTATACAGATATATACTAAAAAGAGCTATATTATAAAGCTTTCTTATCAAGATCATTATTTTCTCGTGTTTTTCTGTATATAAAAATCATTACACAAATTATAAGTATAACAATCAAAACTAAAATTCCTTGTAAAAAATTTGTTTCAAATAAAGATAGGATTTTATCCGCAAAATAAGCTATCAAAGAGCAACCAATAATCGAGCCGGCTGATATAGCAAAAAAGGTATTCCATGGTTTCATACCTATTAGCCTTCCCAAAATAGAACCAACCATACCACCAGATCCCTGAAAAGGAACCATTACAAACAATATAACCCCAAAAAACCTTAAAGGTTTAACCCAACTGTATTTATCTGAGCTCGTTTTACCAATTTTCTCAACTTTCTCTATGAACTTACCAATTAAAGGAATTTTTTTAGCTAAATCATAATTCCAGACAAGAAACAATGCCACAACAATATCAACAAAAGCAATTGATAAAGCCATAACCAACGGATCGATAGAAGGGATAACAGCTATTTTATCTGAAAAAGGAATAGCTAAATTTCCTCCCTTAACACCAATAGGTATGATAGATTCTTTTCCTAAAGGAGGAATAAAATAGGCAAACATCAGTGAATATAATTTACCTATGCTCTCTCTATCGACTAGAATGTAAAGTATTAAAAAACCAAAAATTGCAATGACAAAAGGTAAGAAGAATTTAATTAGAGGGATGGTAATATTTGATTTTTGTTTGATTTTTTCTAGCATTTAAGACACCTAATACAGAATCTTTTTAAAGATTGTTGCCCTTATTTCATATAGTAACAATGATTGCAGCATGATCATGTTCATATGGTTCTAGATTTACTACACTTTTAATTTTAAAACCCGTCTTTTTAAGATCAGAACAAACTATTTCGTATGCATCTTTTGGTTTTAGTGAAACATCAATACTTCTTGCTTTAACCATTAAAATAGCATTCATATTTTCTTTTAAAAATCTGATAGCATTTTCAATAAAAATCTGGGATTGATTTCTCTGAGAGATATCTTGATATATAAAATCGACTAAAGGGACAATAACTTGATATTTGTCTGGATGAAAAGCATCCTCAAATATAGGTATAATATTTTTTCTTTTCTCACAAACTTTTAAAAGTTTTTTCATAGAAACAGCTGAATTTTCCACAGCAAAAACATTTCCATCAACTAACATATCAGATATGTGGCTAACAGTTGTACCAGTTGCAGCTCCTAGATACAAAATATTAAAATCAGGCTTTATTTCAAATTCAGTTTTTTTTAAGATTAGAGCCGAAAGTTTACTTCTATGAGGATTCCAAGAACGATATTCACTATGATTTTTAGTTATTATTTTTTCATTGTATACTTTTTTTCCGTTAAGATAAGAAGGATTTTTTGTAAACAACTGATTTTTTTGTTTATAAACACCTTTTATATTAGTCTCTTTCATCTAAGACTCGTTAATATTATAATACGATAAATGTTTTTAGGCTGGTAAAATAATCACATTTAAAAACTAATAATTTTATGAACAAAAAAAGAAAAAAAAAGAAAAAAATATTTTGTTTATATATCTAATATTTCTCTGAGAAAGAGAAATAAGTTAGGATATTTTTCGAAAATATTATCCAATATCCTAAACAAGGGGTTACCAATAGTCTTTGCCTTCGCAGTGGTTACAGTCAGAGTATTTTGCATGAAAGATCCATATTCATCTATTGATGTGACTTGAACTTCGTTTTCCCCGCTTTTAGTGAAAATATGACTTTTTGTTTTATCATCACCTGGGTTAATTATATTATAAGTTCCATCTCCCCAAGATACTAGATAGGTTAATTCATCGTTATTTGGATCGTTTCCACTTATTATGTAAGTATAACTCTGTCCAACTTTAACTTTTTTAGGTCCAGAAATTGTCGGTTTATTTGGTCTCTCGTTTTGTATCTCTACGATTGTTAAACCCTCTGTCCCTTGGCTTTCTGCTTTAACCCAGTATACACCAGGTTTTTCCCATGAGTATTGTATGGTTTTACCTGTGGTTTGATAATCTGTTTCTCCGTCTCCATCTGTATCAATTTCCCAGTCATAACTTGTTTCATCTCCACCTGAAGCTCTCATACGTATACTTTCACCAGGTTTAAATCCGGTTCCAGAGACAGTTATATCAACATCTTCTTGAGGAGGATAACCGCCTAGCTTAAGACTTGGATCACCTAGTAACACCCACTGTTGTAATGTTTTTGAGTCTCCTTTATCTCTTTTGCCAATGTTATTTATATAAGATGTTAAAGAGTGAGCGTGGGCTTCACCAAGGATATCATGATCGTTAGTACCATATTGAACAAAGAACTCTGTAGTAATCCAGTTATCAATTCCACCTGATGTACAAACTTTTCCAAGATAACCATAGCCATAGCCAGTGTTACCAATTGAAGCAATTGCACCACTCTTACTCATTTTTACAGGCCACCAGCCCCAACATTCTGGAACAGGTTGACCATATGTGTGCATATTGTTTTCATGGAAAAATTGGTGTAAAATTGTAGGGATTAAAGAAACTGTAAACATACTGTTATGACATCCACCAACAACGATAACTGGTAATTTATATTCATTTGATAGTTCATTCATCTGGAATTTTGGTATAACTCCACTTAAATCTGTAACAGATAATCCTTCTACATCTGCTTTATTTCTATTTCCAGGAATACCTGGATAATGATTTGCCCAAACATTAGGGCTTCCGTGACCTGAGAAAAATACAAAGCCGCTTCCCTCTGATATTGCATCTATTACATCTTCTGGATTATACCAGTTACCATTTGAGCTCCATAATTTTTCTTTTTCAAAGTTATTTGGCATATAGTAAAGACCGCCTGCTCTACCAAGAAGCAACTCTTCACCTGTTGTCCAGTCACCCTCAGAATACATTTCTATACCGTATTCCCATTCATCATAAACAGTGTCACCATTGCTGTTTTTAACCCAGACATGTATGTCTGTTAAGTTACCGTATGGTTTTGGATCATATGACTTACCACGGATATGAAGTATTCCATTTTCATATTCTACATCTGCCCAGTGGAGCTTGCTATTTAGATATGCCTGACCGCCACCTGGTTCATAAAAGAAATCATTGTTACCAAGAACATCTCCTTCGGATACTGACACGATCTCTGCAATTGGATCTGCAGGATACTCAGGATAGTTTTGGATTCTTAGATAATCATCATGGTTAAATGTTAAAGATGTTTCTTTTGTTTTATCTATCTTTATATTTATCTCTTCAGTTGGTCCAAAATCTCCCTCATCATTGTTGCTTTGTGCAAATATTGTGTAATCCCCATTTGGCAGGCCATTGGTATCCCACTCGAAGGGCAGATTTTCTGCATCCATGAAACCATCCCCAGCAACAACTGTCATTTTTTCAAACCAATTTGAACCGTAAGCATTTGTTTCGTAATTTATTATTTTATCAACTACGCTTCTTACTTCATCGTTATTTCTACATGCAAGACGCCCAAGTGCTACATCAGGATAAAGATCAGCTTGTTCTGTAAAAGTCCATTCACCAATAAGGTCATCTCCATCTTCATTCCAGTCATCGAATTCTCCCCCTTCTTTATAGACATCTGAATAATATAAATCAGCTACAGGACCGGGTTCATCTAAATCAATATTTGACCATCTTACAGGTACATGCCACCATTTTTCACCGTAGTTTTCAGTGTCCATCGGATCTGCCCATATTAGATTATTTAATCCGCCTACAATTAGAACATATTTGATATTGTATTGCTCTATAGCATCTTTAATGAAATATTTGATTTGTTCAGGTTTGTCAACACCAGAATATTCACTATAAATCTCAGAAGTTGTTTTGATAAAGCTGCTCACACCATAATCATTTTTATGTTCAACAAGTGGCTCTAAATCTTTTGTGAATTTATCTGTGGTAATAATTACAAGATCAAAATCTGCATTTGTGGAAAATAGATCCACCTCTGGATTTTCATAATTTAACGTTATATCTATTGTATCAACATATTTTATTGTGTCAGTATTTGGTATGTATCTTAATGGGTATGTGTCTATTGTAACAAACGTCTTGTGTTCCATGTTCTCATCAAGTCCAACACCTACTTCATAGCTATACCACTCAGATGGATATAATTCATCCGAATTATAAATATCTAAATCTACCTCTGGTTTGGAATCTTGAACAATAGATGTTTTTACAAGTTTTTGAGGGGCGGGTTCAATCTTTTTTGTTATTGTTTTAGTTTTTACCTCTCCATGATCGCAACTTACGTCTTTAACCCTTACTCCGAAAGGTAAAATTATTGTTTCTTTATGAATTGGAAGTAAAGGTTTTCCTTCAGAAAGTAGATTACTATTTGTACCTTCTAATTCTATTGTAATATATTCTTCATTTTCAATAATCGTTGGTTTTTCAAAGCTTTTACTAAAAGATGTCAGTTCTATATCACTAGCTCCAGTACTAATTCCTAAGGCAGCAAAACTACTTATCACTAACAAGGCCGCTACCAAAAAAGATAGTTTTTTCATTTTAATTTTCCCCATAAATATATTTTACGAACAAATATATACAATTTATATTTATATTTTTCGTTTAATTTATATTATAAATAATATAAATTATAAGAATATTATAAGTCGAAACCTTAAACTATAATAATTTGTATTCACGCTGAGGTTTTTAGAATATGACTTTAAAATCACCATTAAACAATATACATAAAAAAATTGGAGCGAAATTTACAGAGTTTGCTGGATTTGAAATGCCTTTACAGTTCACATCTATTAAAGACGAGCATTTAACAGTAAGAAAAAAAGTAGGTATATTTGATGTCTCACATATGGGAAACGTTTGGATAAAGGGAAAAGATGCTGAAAAACTACTCAGCCTCACAACAATGGAAGACTCGTCAAGAATAGGCGTGGGCAAAAGCCAGTATACTACAATACTTAACGAAAATGGAACCATCATAGATGATACAATTTTTATGCACGTTGACGAAAGGTTTATGCTAATTCCTAATGCAGGCCAATCTAAGATTGTAACTAACTGGATTAATAAACAAGCAAAAAAACATAATCTTGATGCAGAAGCTAAAAATGTATCAAGGGAATATGTAATACTTGCTGTTCAAGGACCAAAAACTAGAGAAACACTAAAAAAACTTACAAATGAAGATCTTAGCAATATAGGTTTTTTTGGTTGTAAAAAAATTAAATTTGCAGGTTTTAATGTTATAATATCCTTTACTGGATATACTGGAGAACTTGGTTATGAACTCCAAATAAACAATTTTGATGATGCAGAAAAAATATTTAATAAAATCCTTAAATCAGGAGAAGAGTTTAATATAAAACCAATAGGTCTTGGTGCAAGAGATACACTTCGTATGGAAAAATTCTTCCTTCTAGCTGGAAACGAATTTGAGGGGGGGAGAACACCTCTAGAAGCAAATCTTGGATTTTTTATAAATTGGGATAATGATTTTATAGGTAAAGAGGCACTATTAAAACAAAAAGAAAAGGGAAATTATGAAAGACTTACTGCTTTATTGTGTCAGGAAAAAGGTATACCTCGTCATGGATGTATAGTTGAAAAAGAAGGTGAAAAGATAGGTGTTGTTTCGAGTGGTACTATGTCACCATGCCTAAATAAAGGAATTGCTATGGCTTATATTAAACCTGATTACATAAAAGTTGATAACACAGCAGAAATTATAGTTCGAAATAGAAAAATAAAAGCAAAAATGATTAAACCACCCTTTGTTTCAAAAGAGTGGGCAGATAAAAATTAATTTCTTTATATTACAAATATTTTTCATCAGGTTTTACCGGTTTTTACCAAAAATTTATAATATACTTTGAAATACGAGATTTCGATTATTATGAGTAAAGAAGTCCGTGATAATTTAAAATATACTGATACACATGAGTGGCTAAAACTAGAAGGAGAAAATGCAAAGGTTGGAATAACAGATCACGCACAAGAAGAACTGACAGATATCGTTTTTGTGGAGCTGCCTGAGAAAGGTAAAAAAATTGAAAAAGGTGATGAGCTCTGTGTTGTAGAATCAGTTAAATCTGTTTCAGAAATATATGCCCCAGTATCTGGAGAAATAGTAGAAGTGAACGAAGAACTTGAGGATTCGCCCGAGCTAGTAAACAAAAAACCATATGATGAAGGGTGGTTAGTAGAAATTAAAGTATCAGATAAAAAAGAAATAAATCAACTATTAAACTCCGAAGACTACAAAAAAAACATATAAAAAAATTCTATTTTCTTCCTATCCTCAAGGAGAAATATTTTTCCGAAACTTTCTTATATTGTTTAACATATTCAAAATATAGGCGGAGAGATGGGATTGCAAGTAAGTTCAATTTAATTTTTTGAAGCGGTGTTTAACACCTCCGCCGCCTCCCCCATTTACTAATTTTGAGTAAACATTATATTTAATAATAGTTACTTGGTTTACAGAGTTGATTTTATATGAAGTTGCTTTTGATACATAGCGATTATATCGAATACGAAGTAAAAGACAAAGCAATAAAAAAACCAGAGGAAACCGATAAGAAAAGAGATAGATTAGAAGAGGCACTCACCGTTTTTATTGCAGTAGAAAAAATAGATGAAAAAGCATCAGATAAATCTGTAAAACAAACTGTATCTGAAATAGAAAAAACATCTGGAAAACTTAATGTTAAAAATATAATGCTATATCCCTATGCACATCTTTCAAGTAATCTAGCAAGACCTAAAAAAGCACAAGAAATACTAGTTGAAATTGAATACGAACTAAAACAAAAGAATTTTTCTGTAAAAAGAAGTCCATTTGGTTGGTATAAATCATTTAAAATCTCATGTAAAGGACATCCTCTATCTGAACTTTCTAGAGAAATTGTACCTGCTGAAGAAGAAACAGAATCATTAAAAAAAGAAAGAAAACTAAGCTCTGATTGGTATATTTTAACTGAAGACGGTAAACTACATGACATAGACAAGTTTGACTATAAAAAACATGAAAATTTAAAGAAATTTTCATTTTATGAAAAAGAAAAATCTAGAGAAGTAAAACAAGAACCTGCCCATGTAAAGCTCATGCAAAAACTAGAAATTGCTGATTATGAACCTGCATCTGATGGGGGCAACATGAGGTTTTACCCAAAGGGCAGATTGATAAAAAAACTTGTAGAAGAATACGTAACAAAAAGAGTTGTTGAATACGGCGGATTAGAAGTAGAAACACCTATTATGTATGATATGGACCATCCGACGCTTTCAAAATATTTAGAGAGATTTCCAGCAAGACAATATCAAATTGAAAGTGATAAAAGAAATTTTTTCCTTCGTTTTGCTGCATGTTTTGGTCAGTTTTTAATGGCCCATGACGCAACGATAAGCTACAAAGATTTACCACTCAAGCTATATGAACTTACAAAATATTCTTTCAGAAGAGAGCAATCAGGAGAGCTTACTGGTCTAAGAAGACTTCGTGCTTTTACAATGCCTGATGTACATTCATTAACATCTGATATTGATATGGCAATGGATGAGTTTAAAATAAGATTTGATCTAAGTTTATCTGTCTTAGAAAATATCGGTATTGAAAAATCAGATATTGAAATGGCTCTTAGAACAACCAAAGATTTCTATAAAGAAAATAAAGAGTTTATCTTGGATCTTGTAAAAAAACTTAAAAAACCAATACTTGTCGAGATGTGGGATGAACGGATTTTTTATTTTATTTTAAAATTCGAGTTTAACTTTGTTGATAAATCAGATAAAGCATCAGCTCTTTCAACTGATCAAATAGATATAGAAAATGGAGAACGATACGACATCAATTTTGCTGATAAAGATGGAAAAAATAAACATCCTTTGATACTTCACTGTAGTCCATCCGGTGCAATAGAAAGAGTAATCTATGCATTACTTGAAAAAGAAGCGCTAAAAATGGATAAAGGGAAAAAACCCATGCTTCCACTTTGGCTTTCACCCACGCAAATTCGTTTTATACCAATTGGTGATGAATTTATATCTGATTGCAAGAAACTAACAGAGGAATTACACTTAGATGAACATTATATTATCAGATCTGATATAGATGATCGCGAGGAAAGTGTTGGAAGAAAAATCAGGGACGCAGAAAAAGAATGGATACCAATAATTATTGTAGTTGGTGAAAAGGAAAAAACTAGTAAAAAATTCAAACCAAGATTTAGAATTTCAAAACTTGGAAAAGAAAAAGAATATAGTATCAAAGAAATTCAAAAACTAGTAAAAGAAATAACTAAAGGATTCCCTCAAAAACCTTTACCGTTACCATTGTATCTATCAAAAAGACCGAAATTTAAAGGATAAAATTTATAGAAAATATAAATAGATTATTTGTCTATTCTAATTAGGGGAGAAAATTAAAAATGATTAAAAGAAAGGAAATACAGAAAATAATTGATACTTATGATAAAGACAATATCACAATTGGTGTCTTAGGTGGACACTCAGGTCTTGATGTGTCCCGAGGTGCAAAAAAACATGGATTTAAAACAATAGCAGTATGCCAGAAAGGACGGGAAAAAACCTATACAAAATACTATAAAACTCGTAGGGATGGAAGGGGATGTATTGATGAGACAATAGTTCTTCCCAAGTTTTCTGATATTACAAAACCTGATGTCCAAGAAAAACTAAGAAAGAAAAATACTATTTTTGTTCATAGTCGTTATTTCTGGGTTTATTTTGATTTCACTGATATTGAGAATAATTTTAGGGTGCCAATATATGGAAGCCGTGGAATGGTAAAACTTGAAGAGCGGGATGTTCCAAAAAACCAGTATTATCTACTTGATAAAGCAGGTATACGTTACCCAAAAATATACAACAAACCAGAAGATATTGATAGATTAGTAATCGTAAAGGTGAATGAAGCAATACGCGAGTATGAAAGAGCGTTTTTCTTTGCAAGTAGCTATGATGAATACAGGAAAAAAGCAGATGATATGCTTAAAAAGAAGCTTATCACAAAAGATGCCCTTCAAAAAAGTGTAATAGAGGAATATATCGTCGGTGCTCAAATAAATTTTAATTATTTTTATTCAGTAGTTGATGATGAACTAGAGATAATGGGTACTGATACCCGTCGTCAGACAAATCTTGATGGACTCCTTCGTCTTCCTGCAAACGAGCAACTAGAGGTTTTGAAATATTTGAAACCAAAGATGATTGAAACAGGACACATTGCTGCAACAACCAAAGAATCAATTATTGAGAAAATCTTTAATCTTGGTGAGAAATTTGTAAGAACTACTAAAAAGGAAGTCTCCCCCGGTATAATTGGTCCTTTTGCACTGCAAGGTTCTATTGCTGCAGATAGAGGTAAAGAAGAAATGATTGTTTTTGATGTTTCTATGAGAATTCCGGGGAGTCCTCTTACCCGTTTTACTCCTCATAGCGGTTATCTACATGGTAGTTCAATAAGCTATGGTGAAAGGATTGCAATGGAGATTAAAAAAGCAATTAAACAAGAAAAAATAAAAGAAATAGTAACATAAATACACTTTGTTTCATTAAATCATGATATGTCTCCCCAATAGTAAGATAGTTTATATATAATAATAGATATAATTTTAAGTTGAACATAGAAATGAAGAAAAACAAAATATTAGATCTCACAACAAGAAGAAAAATATACAAATATATTTCAGAAAATCCAGGTGTGCACCTTAGAAAAATTTCAAGAACATTAGATCTAAAGATTTTCAATTTGTATTATCATATAAAGTTTTTAAAAAAACAAGGTTTGATTTTTACTATTAAAAAAAATGGATATCTTAGATGTTTCATATCAAACTCAATTGGGAATGGTGAAAAAAAACTATTAATCTTATTAAGACAAAAAACAACTAGAGATATTATCCTTTCAATATTATGGAGTTGGGGTTTATCCTCAAAGGAATTATGTAAAATTCTTAATAGATCAGGTTCAACAATAGATTTTCATCTGAAAAAACTTATTAAAAATAATATAATAGAGCCATGTGTATCAAACAGAAAAATTGCATATATAAGAAAAAAACATGCTGTTTATGAACGTGGAAAAAACGGTAGAGAAATAGTATATTATTTAAAAAACGCAAAAATTGTTTACAATACTTTTACAATTTATCAGGATAGTTTACTTGATGATGCCACTCTTGAAATATTTTCATCTATCGATGATTATTACTCAAAAATAAAACCTAAGAGAATTAACACAATTGATGACTGTTATGATACCGTTATAGATAGTTTATATGACGTTTTTCCACATCCGTATCATTGTTAAGAGTAAGTAATTGTTGAAATATTTGTTAATGAAATTTATTATTTTGTTTAATATATAAAGTTTAAAAAATCCTGTATTTTTTGATTTCCCTTGACCGAAGTTTATTTCAAGATAGTCTGACCATAGGCTTTCATGATCGTCTTCGTCTTTTGCTTTTACTTTTATAATAGCTGTGTTTCCGTATACCCATGCATGTTTTCTTTCTACTTTCACTCCAGATTCATAGGGGCCTAACCATCCGCTATCAGTTCCATCGCCCCAGTCAAACATATAATATAGTTTATCTCCTTGTGGATCTGTTGTTTTTGATTTAAAAGTATATTCAACGTTTAGTTTACCTCGATTAGGGATATCACTACTCGGTTTTTCAGGTTTTAAAGGATGTTGTCTTTCCATTATTGTAAATGTCTCACTAGCGGCACATCCACTATTTGACCATAGTACTATTAAGTAATCGTCTCCGGGGGTGATGTCGTTTTGAACCGTCCATGTATAGCTTTTAGAATATATAGAAATCGGTTCTGGAGTAATATCTAATTGATAATCTGGATTATCTTCTTTATGTAAGGTTATAAATATTTGATCTCCTGGTTTTATTGTGTAGTCCCATTTTATATCACGTTGTTCTTCATGTGACCATATTTCGTTATCTTCAGGCTTTGTCAGTTGTAAGGTGTTATCTGGCCTGCTGATAAAAACTACGTTTGGTATTGAGACATCGCTTAGTAATTCATATTCTGATGTATCCTTTGCTTGTACTCTTATTAGATATCTACCCGGTGTTTCATAACTATGTGATTGTGTATTACTTACCCAGTCGGTTTCACTGCCATCTCCCCAATACCATTTATAAACAATGTTATCCCCATCTTGGTCAGTGGCACTTGCTGTAAAACTGCCTGATTCACCAACTATTAGTTCTGATGGACTTACAAGATTTGTTATTTCTGGTGGGTGTTCATTTTCTGGAGGAGCTGGTGGTGGGTTATGATAATCAATATTTATTGAGTCAAAATTAAATTCAATATCAGACCATCCCTTACCATAATATCCAAAACCCTTTATATTTAAGCCTTCTAATAACAGACTACTTGTTATTATTATCCAAAAAGAATAGGTTTCACCCTCTTCAAAAATTACACCAGCTCTGTTATTATCGTAAGTGAAGTCATGACTAAATGACCATTCATCATCTGATATGAAAGCTCCTACTTCATATCTATTAAAATTTTTATAGGCTTCTGAAAATATATCATTGGGGTATAATTCACCTGCACCTTTTATTATAATAAACTCTAAACCTGCACGTGAACCCCCTAAGTCTTCAATCCAAACCTGGCCGTTACAATTTCCTGCAAGATTAACCTCTGCTGAATGATATGTTATATATCCAGGTGTGTCAGGTACAGTATAGGTTGCACGAAGGAGGGCTTTACAATAAACCCAATCTGGAATTAATAAACCAAGATTATATTTTGCTTTTACTGCTGATCTTATATAACCAGTATCTAAGTTAGCTTCGTAACCATAATGATTATAACCCGCATTTCCAAGATCATCTGGAATGGAAGACCATTTATCCAATAACAAATCATTTATCAAAGGATTTTCACTAAAAAGATAAAAATCAAGGTCATCAACAGTTAGTTGTACATCAGGCGGGGGAATAGAATTAACGACTTTAACCTTAACTGGGTAACCTAACTCATTTAGCAGTACAGTGTGCCCTGTATCAATATATACTCTCCCAAATTTTTGTCCAATACCCAAACCATGGGTATCAATTGTCACAGTTATTTCATCATGTTCCCCAGTGGAATGTCCATTTAAAGGAGTAACATCATTTATCCATCCGGTTTCCCAATCAAAGGCATATCCAAAAGTACCATCACCAGCATTCCAAATCTCAAAAGTTTTAGATGTTGTTACATCTTGTAAAACCTCTCCAAAATCAAGCAGTTCAGGGCTCATTTCTAAAAATGGCAAAACAAATGATTTTTCAGATCCCATAACTGTCCCCCCTGAATTTGATGCTACCGCCCTATAAAAAATGGTAACTGTTTCTTCGAAACCAAAAGAACGACTGAAACTTGTTGAAAAAGGCCCGGGGCTATTCTTTGCCTCTGGAGAAGTATCATAATCGTAAGAATTCCAATTTGAATGAGATTCTTCATCAAATACAAACCAAACCTGACAATTATTATAACCTCCAACACTATCTAAGTTTCCATTTAAAGTAGCTCCATTACAAATAATATCAGTTGCACTAACAGTCGTAACACTAGGGGGATCTCCCAGTGGGTCCGTCGTCGCAGATTTTGAAATTGACCAAGAACCGGTGTTGCCAAGGGCATCACGTGTTTTTACTCTATATGTATATTGCCCACTAGGATTCAAACCGTTATCAGTATAACTGTTACTAGACTGCCAGCCGCTATCACTTCCACCGTAATGACCAGTGGTTTCCTCAAAAAAATATTCAATGCTACCACTGGGATCAGAAGCACTAGTAGCAGTCATACTAATCGAATGAGGTCCATTAGCATGAGGTACTAAATGCCATGTTGAAGGATTTGGAGTAGGAGGATTGGTATCTGGTGGATCGGTAGTATAAGTTCTAAAAGAAAAATCTCCTGGCTCTTCTAACCACTCGTTATTATCCAAAAACCACGATGTTCCATAAGGATAAGCATTATCACCTTCACAATGACCTTTGATAACATAAATATCATCATTACCCCCTGTATCAGGTCCACTAAAAACAATATAATAGGTAGAACCAATATTTACATCTATATCAGAAAAATCAAACTCCTCCCAATGTATCGGCAAACCACCTATTTGATTCTGACTTTTAGTAATGCTTGTTAAATCTCCTCCATATAAATCAGATCTGATACTTACAACAAAATCCCCAGGATTTCCAGTTGATTTATACATCCATAATTCAACTTTTGTAAGTGGGGATTCTTGAGGAATAAAAGATTGAGCGTTTACGAAGCCGTCTGAAACACCCATCATTAAAGTATTACCTGACGGGCATTCTTGATCAATAACATCTGCTGATACTATTGGAACCAAAACGATATTAGTGCTCACTAGCATACAAAGAATAAAAATTACTATTTTTTTATTCATGTTCATAAATTCAACTCCTTTTTCTAACTTAGTGAAATATTTTGCTAAAGCTTATATCATTTATTTAACAGCAGTCGAAAATAAAAAAAGGTTTATTGTGAGAATTAAGGTTGATTAAGTTGTATTTATTTTTATCTAACTTTGTTTATATCGGTAACAATTGTTCAATATCATAAAGAATTTAATATAAAAAATAAATTATGGAAATCTGCCATCCTAAAACAGGTTTTAAAATATCTAAAATCCAAAAAAAGATTAAAAAAGTTATAGATATTTGCGACCATCTTAATAGAGGAAATAAAAGTTTTTAAAAAAATAAAAAAAAATTATAGACTTAGTATTCGCTCTAGTATAGGGAATCGATCTAAAAATTTTAAAAACAATAGACGAAATCCTAATTGATCATCTTTAGATTTTGATTTTTGCCAATATTCTTTTCCAACATTAACCTTCAATGGAAAAGCAAATGTTCCCCAATGAGTTCCTTCACTATTATATGCATCAGCCCTTGCTTTCAGAGTATATGTTCCATTATATGTAAAATTCCTTGTAAAAATATAAACCTCAGACATGTCCTCATCGTTTCTATCAATATGAAGACTTACAACTTCTATATCATTTTCCAAGATTTCTAAATCAATATCAGTAGCAGGTCCACCTTCACCACTAAAACTAAGATCTACATGGAATCTAATTTCCACTTTACCATCTACTAATTCTGTGTTAGTACATCTATAAATAATTGGAGTTCTAATATCTTGGAAGAAAAAAGATTCAATACCAGGATTTCCATTACCAGCTGCTGGACAAGGTTCTTCTTTAGGATCATCTTTAGATTTTGATTTCACATCTCCTACATAAGTAATTAATTCTTTCCAGATACCGCCACCATATCTGAGTTCTCCATCACTATCATTCCATCTTAACATTATAGGATATTCACCATCTTTTTCAAATTTTACTTCAAATTTAAAGAATTCTTTAGATCTGTCATTTAGAATTAACTTACCTAATTCTGTTCCGCTACTCATTAATTTAACTGTAACCGGCCCATGTAAACTGTTTTCTGAATCTGACCAAACAACCGAAAATCTATAATTTACTATCTCATTTATTTCAACATGTTTATACCTTGGACCTGGTGTAAAATAATAACCATCATACTGTAAACCATAAACACCAGCGGGCGCAGTTTGACCTGCTGGGCATGGTTCTTCTGTATCAATGTATGTTTCAATTACTCTAGCCCCTGCAATAGTTGTTCCAATAAACAGCCCTGCGACCAAAAATACTAATACCATTTTTCTCATATACATCACTTTTATTTTTTTATAAAAATAATCATATTTTTTAATATATAAGATTTATTTAACAAAAAACGGAATTAACTAGAATATTTAACCAAAAATTAATGTTAAATCAACACAATTTATTTATACCTTTAAATATATAAATTAAGTTATGAAAATAAAAAGTGCTCCTGAAAAAATCAATAGAGTACTAATATACCAATATATACTAAACAATCCCGGAGTACATTTCAGAGAACTATCAAGAAAACTAAATATAAAAATATACAACCTAAAATACCACATAAAAATATTAAACAAAAAAGGAGTTATAACACAAAAAAAAGAAGATGGATATCTAAGGTTATATGTTCCTAACAAAATCTCTAACAACGATAAAATTGTATTTTCTTTTTTAAGAAAAAAAACTACAAGAAACATAATAATTATCATTTTGTATAATATCGCTGCATCCCAACGTGAAATATGTGAAATTTTACAAAAATCATCATCGACTATAAATGTTCACATAAAAAATCTTTTGAAGAAAAATATTATTGAAATTGCACCAACTAATAAGGGCATAGTAAATAGGAAAAACAAACCTAAAACTCTAAAAAAAGATTTAACTGGAAGGGAAGTTGTATACAGATTAACAGATGCCACCAATATATACAGAATTTTAAATGAATACAGAGAGACACTACTTGATAGAGAAACAAAAATTATCTTAGATGGGATAAATATCTTTGTTAAAAATGGAATAGTAAAATCGAAATCAGGGTTTTTTGGAACAGATAGCTATGATCCACTTATAAAAGAATTTTATGAAATATTTCCAAATCCATACCATGTATAAAATATTTGTATCATTATTTACAACTAATAATTCCTTTTTCAGTTATAATTATATCAACAGATTCGTCATGGACCTCCATCGGTATTTTTTCTAATAACTGGAACTCAAAACATAGACCAATCGTAGTTACTTTAGTTTTTTTCAATAGTTTATCATAATACCCTTTGCCATGACCAAGCCTGTTACCTGATCTGTCAAATGCAACACCAGGGATAATTATTAAATCGATATCTTTGATATCTGTCTTTCTTCGCTTTTCAACTCTTGGCTCAAGAATACCATAAGACCCAATTGAAAGTTCTTCCCAGCTTTTAATATGGGATAGTGTCAACGAATGATCCGCAGGGTTGCTAACTGGAACAATTATATTTTTTTTATAAAAACTCTCAAGAATCATATCATGAGTAAAGACTTCACCATTATAGGATATATAAAAAAGAACAGTTTTTGAATCCTTAAATTCCTTAAATTGAAACAGTCTTTCTTTTATTTCTTTGCTTTTTTTTCTGTTTCCCTCTTTGCTTTGTTTTCTTCTTTTATTTTTTATTTCTTTTCTTAGTTTTTCTTTCATCTTACGGTTTTGTTATAACAATATACCTTTTTTTAATTTTTTAAAGTATTTTCATCCAAAAACATATTTATATAGCGTGTTTTATATATAAGGTGATAATAATGAATAAAAAAATATTAGTTTTTGGAATAATATATTTATTTTTTGGAATATCTGCCTCATTGGTTTTTTCAGGAAATGTTGTTTCAAATAATTCTGATAAGTTAAATCAATTTCAAAATATCTATACAAAGAGTAATTTTGATGACCAAGATTTCTATCCAGATATTGCTGTTACAAATAATGGTGATGATTATATCAGTGTACTTCTAAATGATGGAACCGGCCAGTTTAGTAATAGCCAGGATTATGATATTGATTCTAATCCAACGTATATGGTAGGAGGAGACTTTAATGAAGATGAATATCTTGATTTGTTTGTAGCAACTTCTGGCGAATATGAAAAATTAATGTTTCTTGGTAATGGTGACGGAACTTTTAGTGATTCTCAATCATTTTTTTATGGTGGATGGACAATTAATGAAATGATTACCGGGGATTTCAATAACGATGAAAAATTAGATATTGCTATGGCTACAGGATTAACAGAACAGGTGTATATCCTTTTCGGAGATGGAAATGGCGGTTTTTTATATCAGCAAGATTATGAAGTCGAGCACTGGCCTAGAGATTTAACAGCAGGTGATTTTAATCAAGATGGAAGTTTAGATATTGCTGTAGTACGTTGGCATGGATATGATATTGATCATCATCTTGTGGTAATGATGAACGATGGAAATGGGAATTTTAACAATGTTCAGGAATATGAAGTAGGGGCTTGGTTAGAAAGTATAACAAACAACGATTTTAATCAGGATGGATACCCTGATCTTGCAATGACACGATCCGGTTATGTTAATACTTTGTTAAATGATGGAAATGGTAACTTTGCCAATCTCCAAAGACTTAGTGCTTCTTCAGGTTCATTAAATGATATAATCTCAAAGGATTTTAATCAGGATGGATCCAATGATTTAGCAATTGCAGAAGGAAATGATTATGTAGAGATATTTCAGGGAAATGGAAATGGCGGTTTTGGAAATAAACATACGTATGCCGTGGGGGATTATCCACAAAGAATAGTTTCTGAAGATTTTAATTTAGATGGATGTCTTGATATAGCAACTTCAAATGAAAATAGTGATAGTGTTTCAATTATTTTTGGAAATGGAAATGGCGGTTTTGGAAATAAACAAGAGTACATGGTTGGAAATGAACCTTTAGATATTGTTGTAGGTAATTTTAATGCAAATGTAAATAATGAGGACCCTGTTGCTGATTTTAGTTGGTCTCCTTCCAATCCTGATGAGGGCGATACTGTTTATTTTGATGCTTCCTCTAGTTATGATCCTGATGGTTCTATTGTTACTTATCTTTGGGATTTTGATGATGATGGTTCTTTTGATGATGGGTCTGGTGAAGATGTAAACTATATTTTTACAAACCAAGGAGATTATCCTGTATCATTAAAGGTTACTGATAATGATGGAGCAATAGATACCATTACTAAAACAGTTACTGTAGTAGATAATAGTCAACCCCCTATCGCGGATTTTAGCTGGATTCCGTCTAATCCAACTGAGGGGCAAACAATAAGCTTTGATGCATCTGGTAGTTATGATCCTGATGGTTCTATTGTTACTTATCTTTGGGATTTTGATGATGATGGTTCTTTTGATGATGGTTCCGGTGTTAAAGAGACATATTCATATCAAAATGAGGGAAATTATCAGGTGAGTTTGAAGGTTAAAGATAATGCTGGTTTAATTGATACTGAGACTAAGATTGTTTATGTGTCTGGTGGTGGTAATCAGCCTCCTGTTGCTGATTTTAGTTGGTCTCCTTCCAATCCTGATGAGGGCGATACTGTTTATTTTGATGCTTCCTCTAGTTATGATCCTGATGGTTCTATTGTTACTTATCTTTGGGATTTTGATGATGATGGTTCTTTTGATGATGGGGCGGGTAGTAGCCCAAGTTATTCTTGGTCAGATGCTGGTAATCATCCTGTTTGTTTGAAGGTAACTGATGATTATGGAGCAGTTGATACTGAGACTAAGATTGTTTATGTGTCTGGTGGTGGTAATCAGCCTCCTGTTGCTGATTTTAGTTTTTATCCTGACCCTGGGATGGTTGGTGAGCCGGTAAGCTTTGATGCATCTGATAGTAATGATCCTGATGGTTCTATTTCAAGTTATTCTTGGAGTTTTGGTGATGGTATTACTGGTTCTGGGGTGGATACAAGTCATATATTTACTAGCTCTGGTAATTTTGTTGTTTCTCTTACTGTTATTGATGATGGTGGGTTGAGTGATTCTAAATCAAAACAGATTTCGATTGCTTCTGGGGATAATATTCCTCCTATAGTTGAAATAAATTCACCGCAAAATAATGAGCAGGTTTCTGGTACAGTTACGATTTCTGGTTCTGCAAGTGATTCAGATGGGTCAGTTAGTTATGTTCAGATTAAGATTGATAGCGAATCTTGGCAGAGTGTTAGTGGTACTAATTCTTGGTCTAAGAGCTGGGAAACAACTAGTTATTCTAATGGAAATCATGCAATTTCTGCGAGGAGTTTTGATGGTGAGGATTATTCTTCAACAGATACTGTTGTTGTTTATGTTCAAAACGGTGGTGGTGATACTGCTGAACTACCTGAATTAGATATTGGTGAATTATGGAATTATAATGCTCAGGATTTGTACTTACATTTTGGTGAGGATATTTTTGTAGATGGAGATATTGATAATTTACAGTTAGAGGTTGTAAGTAAAAACTCAAATTATTATACTCTTGAAGCTAATGGTGAATTTGATGGATCCGCACAGATTGTTGTTGAAATTGGTGAGAGCGAAGTACCTATACCATTTAACAACATTGAGCGGGAATTTACAGGTGAAATGATTCTTGATGTAGATACTATAGGTCTTAAAAAAATAGAAGGAACTGTAGAACTTCCATTTAGTTTCCTTGGGACTTCTTATAAGATAAAGTTTGTTATCACCATATCTTTTGATACTGCTTATGATTTCTTTGATTTTCCGATAACTGAGGGTGAAACTTGGACTGTTGAATATGAATTATTTGATTATACTATTGAAGTAACTTTGTATAAGTGGAAACTTATAGGTCAGTATTGGAATTTGCTTTATGAAAAACAATTTGATGAAAATCTTCCATTATATGAGCATACTTGCAGTTGTACTCAAGTCCAAAATGGTGAGTTTAAAATTGAGAGCACAATTGATGATTCATTATACTATTGGTATTCCCCCTCTGAAAAAGCAGCTGTCGAATCAAATGGTTTTATAAATTTTTATAGTGGATATATTACAATTGAGTTTGATATGAGCTTAAGTGGCTGTCCACCGAATAAACCGAATAAACCGATTGGTAAGAATAACCCAAAGGCTGGCGAAACTTGCCAATATTCTGCTTCTACAGTTGACCCAAATTGTGATTTAGTTCAGTATGGTTGGGATTGGGATGGAAATAAGGTTGTTGATGAGTGGACTTCATATTATGAATCTGGAGAAACTTGTGTGATTTCACATATTTGGACAAGTCAGGAGTTAAGCGGTAAATCGATAAGGGTTAAGGCACGAGATATTAATGCAGAAGAGAGTCCTTGGTCAGATTCATTAGATCTAAATACTGCTAGACAAAGAATAAATCATAATATTTTTGTCGAGTCTATTATGAAATTAATATCTAGATTTCCAGTTATATTTAAAATCTTTTTTTCTTTTCTTTATTAAATTAAATTTTTATGTTTTTTTCATTTTAATATTTTATAATATTCTTCGCTCCATGAAAAAATTATTTAATGAAACAGAAAAAATGTGATTTATAGTAATTTATTTACTTTTTTTCTGTTTTCTTCTAAACTAAGTTATTCTTTCATAATTTTTATTTTTTACAAATATTACTCCTATTTTTAAGATTTATTATTATCTAATATCCCAATTTTGTTCTATAAATTTTAAATATAATAAAATCTTAACATAACAATAAAAATAGAATGATTTGTGTTATTACGCCGTCGGTATCAAAATATAACACAATAAACAGGCGGCGGATGGTGATTAAAAATATGAAGAAGAAAATAATCACGATGGTTCTCTTAGGAATGTTACTAATGATAGGTATGTTTTCTTTGGCGGTGTCAGCAACCAATATAGCTTATGGGGATATAACTGTGAATAAAAATAGTGATATGATTATTAATCATGAATATGTAACTGATATTGATACTGAAGAATTCCTATCTGATGCCAATGTTGAGGAATATAAACATATGACTCCAGGACCTAATGATGAAGATTTTGCTACGATTGAAATTTATGTTAAAAGAGACAAAGATGAGGCACCAATCAATAGAGCTACAATAATGTTAGGGCAAGGCTTAAATGTACATCGTTATAGAACAGATAGAGCAGGACACTGTAAAATCGAAGTAGATGTTTCTGGATTGCTCCCAAAACAAATAAATATTCAAGTTAGCAAATTTGGTTATCATCCAATAACAAAAAATATATATAACCTCAGACCGGGTGATACAGTTATTCTTGATTTAGAAATGAAACAATTTGGTGATTCTCATAGTAAATCTAAAATGTCCCTTTATAACTTATTCGATAGATTCCAATTGATTAGAGAACTACTAACATTCTAAACTTATTTTTTTAGATTTTCTTCTTCTTTTTAAAAATTTTTTCTTAGTTAATTTTTTGTTATAAATTTCTCTTTTTATCTTATATATTATTAGGTAGATAGTCCCGCACGATCTTAATTCAATCGTTAATTTAATTAAAAAATAGTTTAATATATAACAAAATCGACCTAGTTTTGTTACTATGATAACGTAATGTTATTAAGATACTAAAGCGATATAATAAAAAATGGGGAAATAAATATGGGTAGGAAAATTTTATCATTAACCGTTATTATTTTAATGATTATAGGAAGTTTTGGAGCAGTTGGTCTTGAATATTCTATAGAAAAAAAAGATATTAATCAAAATGAAATAAATAAACTTCGACAAAAAGCAAAGGAAAAAGGATGGACCTTCAAAATTGGAGAAACATCGGTTTCAAATAAAAATATAGAAGAACTCTGTGGATTTATATTAACTGAAAATTGGTCAGAAAGTGCTAGATTTAATCTAATAAAGCCGAGTATTTCTTTACCTCCAAGTTTTGATTGGCGTGATAACGGTGGTGTAACACCTGTTAAAGACCAGGGGAATTGTGGTTCTTGTTGGGCTTTTGGAACAGTTGCACCATTAGAATCAGCTATTAAAATAAAAGAAGGAAAAACTGTTGATCTCTCAGAGCAATGGCTAGTTAGCTGTAATAAAGACTATTGGGGATGTAATGGTGGATGGTGGGCCCACGATTACCATGAATGGAAAAAAGGTTCATGTGGTGGTATAGGCGCTGTTTTAGAGTCAGATTTTCCATATAGTGCATCAGATGAGTCATGTAATGGCCCTTATGATCATCCATATATAATTGAAAACTGGGCGTTTATAGGTAGTAAATACGGAATTCCAGTAGAATCAGCTATTAAACAAGCAGTAACTGATTACGGACCTGTCTCAGCATCTGTAAGAGCAACAAATGATTGGAGTTATTACGATGGTGGAGTCTATAACAATGACGCAGCCGGGCGTGTTAACCATGCAATTACAATTGTTGGTTGGGATGATGAAATGGGATCAAATGGAGTCTGGATAATTAAAAATAGCTGGGGAACAAGCTGGGGAGATAATGGATATATGTACATCGAATACGGATGTAGCAGTATAGGATATTCTGCTTGTTATGTTGATGGTTATCGTGGACCCCCAAATGAAAACGAAGAAAAAGTTACTTTTAATTTAAAAGAACTAACTAATGATCCAGATGAAGGCTTTGACCGGATAGAACCTTGGGGAAACAAACCAGAATGGTACTATCGAATAGGTGCCACAATATCTGGAGAAACATACTATAGGAAAAATTATAACATGTGGTGGGAAGACCTTGGTAATTTAGGTTTTTACTCAGAATATACATGGAATCCAAATGATATACTTGAATATATAACAGATTCATCTGTTGTTGATTTTACTATCAAACTAATGGATGACGATCAATTTTTATTTGAGGGATACCAAGATGATCTAGCTGATGTAAGCGCTTATCCAGGTGGAGGGGTAGATCAAGATGTATCAGATCATCGGCCATCTATATACCATGGTAGCTACAACCTCGTAACAGATGAACTAACAGGAGACGAAGTATCAGATCCTAATTCTGAAGGATTTCGTTATACAGTTGGAGATGGTATAAACAATGCAAAGGTTTGGTTTAAAATAACAGACACATATAATGGTGAACTTTACGAACCAGTTTTAGAAGTAAGTCCAAAAAATATTGATTTTGGGACAAGAACCGGGGGATCACACTCAGATACATTCACCATCAAAAATATTGGTAATTATGATGAAAACGAATGGCAGAAACTAGAATGGACCGCGACAGATGACAAAGATTGGATTTCTCTTAATCCAAAATCTGGTTCACTTAATGGTGGTGCAAAAGAAACCGTGACAGTTACAGTTAATGCACGTGATCTATCCGAAGGAGATCATTCAGGTAAAATCAGTATCTCATCTAATGGTGGTTCAAAAGAAATTATAATACAAGTAAATAAGGAAAAAGCAAAATCGCTAAATAAAATAATATTACCAAATTTAATTAAAGATATTTCTTTGTTAATTAGATATCTAATATTAAAAATAGAAGTATTTTAAAATATAATCAAAACGAAAAGATTTATTGAACGCCAAAAAACCAATAATCATAAAAAAGAAATACTTGTTATTGTATTTCAAAAACAAAAAATATTTTGGAAAAAAACATGGAAACAACTAACTTTATGTGATATAAATGTCGGGCGAGGGCATAGGTTTTGGAAAAGCTATTTTGTTTAATGAACACTTTGTTGTATATGGTGTACCTGCAATAGTTTCTGCAATCGGTAACTATACTGTTGCTAAAGTAGAAACAAAAAAATCACCTGGATGGGAAATAAAAGACAACCGAAAAGCAACACCCAAATACAAAGAAGATAAAATCGACCAGCAAAAAGATTCAATAAATTATATGATTAAAAAAATGGATCTGAATCTGAACAAAAAAGGTGTAGAAATAAATCTTGAGGGAAATCTTTATGCAGCAAGTGGAATTGGAGCTAGCGCAGCCTCTTGCGTGGCTATTGCAAGAGCACTTTCAGAACATTTCAATTTAGATCTAACAGATGAAGAAATAAACAATATTGCATACGAAGGAGAAAAAGGATATCATGGGACGCCCTCTGGAATAGACAATACAGCCTCTACTTTTGGTGGACTTATCTGGTTTGAGAAAGGAGAAAACAAAGTAATAGATAGAATAGAATTACAAAACCCAATAGAAATAGTAATGGGAAACACTGGAAAAGTTGCAAATACCACAAAAGCAGTAGAAGACGTTAAAAAAAGAAAAGAGGGAAATTCTGAAAAATATGAAAAGATTTTTGATCGAGCAGAAAACATAGCTTATCTAGCAAAAGATGCGTTAATAGACGAGGATTACCGTGAACTAGGAAAACTTATGGATGAAAACCATAAACTTTTACAGCAAATAGAAGTATCAAGTAGAGAACTAGATTTTCTAGTAAAATTATCAAAGGACCATGGAGCGCTTGGTGCAAAACTTACTGGTGGGGGACTTGGAGGAAACATGATAGCTCTTACACCTGGAAAAAAACTTCAAGAAGAGGTAGCTACCGCAATTGAAAAAGAAGGTTTTCAAACAGTAAAAACTGTTATTGGTGCATCAAGAAGAAGGTAGGATTAAAAAATGAACCTTAGAAATTTTCTTTCAAAACTAGAAGGAGAAGGTAAACTAAAACGTATAAAAAAAAAGGTCTCTACAAAATATGAAATTGCAAACATAATCTACACTCTAAATGAAAAACCAGTTATTTTTGAAAACGTAAAAGGGTTTGATATGCCTGTCTTTGCAGGAATAACTTCAGATAGAGATATCATTTCCAAAGGTCTTAATACTTCAAAAGAAAAACTATTATTCAAACTTGTAGATGGTCTTAGAAACCCAAAGAAACCAGAAATAGTTAAAAAAGCACCATGTCAAGAGGTTATAAACAAAAACCCTGATCTAGATAAATTACCTATTTTGCACCATCTTAAAGGAGATGGTGGAAGATATGGCTCTGCGACAGTTGCAACAATGAAAGATCCTGATACAGGAAGAAATGTATCATATCATAGACTCATGCAGAGAAGTAAAAACAGGTTTACCGCTAGACTCATAAAAAAAAGACAAACACGGACTACATATGATAAAATAGATGGGGATCTAGAAATGGCTGTTTGTATAGGAAATTCTGTAGCAGTCATGGTAGCAGCATCCCTTGGACCACCACCTGGAATAGATGAATTTTCTATTGCAAACGCACTTGATAAAACACCACTTGTTAAATGTGTAACTAAAGATCTTGAAGTACCTTCTATGTCCGAAATTGTTATCGAAGGACGTATCACTAGGGATTTAGATGATGAAGGACCTTTTGTTGACCTAACTGAAACAAGAGATTTTGTTCGTCAGGAACCAGTGTTTGTTGTAGATTGTATAACCCATAGAAAAGATGCAATGTATCAGGCTTTAATACCAGGACGACTTGAACATAAAACCCTTATGGGGATGCCTAAGGAACCAACTATATATGATGAAGTAAGTAAAGTTGCGGAATGTAAAAACGTGCTTGTAACAATGGGCGGCGGAAGCTGGCTGCATGGTATTGTTCAAATTAAAAAGAAAAATTCTGATGATCCAAAAAAAGCTATAGAAGCAGCTTTCAAAGGCCATAGATCTATGAAACACGTAGCAATAGTAGATGAAGATGTAGACATCTATAACCCACAGGCTGTAGAATGGGCAATTGCAACAAGATTTCAAGCAGATAAAGATCTTGTTGTAAATCCAAATCAACCAGGTAGTAGTCTTGATCCCTCCGGTAAACATGTACCTGGACAAAAAACACGTACTACAAAAGTTGGCTTAGATGCAACTATACCATCTGACGTTGAAAAAGAAAAATACGAGACAGTATCATACAAAAAAGTTGATTTAGATGATTACATCAGGTAAAGGAAAACACAAGGTTTTTTTAGAAAAAAAAGAGCTGGATGATGATCTTGTTTTAATTTTAGGTGGAGGGGAAAAATCTCACATAGGCGGAGTTGTTTTATGTGAACCAGGTAAAGAACCTAAAGTTATTTCTCTTGGAAATCATCACGATTATGTAGTACTTGAACCTCTTGCAAAAGATGCAAGTAAAAAATACAATAAAACAGTTGTTGCAGTTGGCGGAATACATATTGATAATGCAAAAAAAGAAGAAATAGAAAAAATTGTTGATAACTGTAAAAAGTTATCAAAAGAGCTTTAATTAAGCCAATTTTTCAAATATTAATTTAAGCATTGGGAATAAATCTATTATTTTTTCAAAAAATAGATTATAATCATCTGTATTTTTTGTTTTAGGCATGGTTACTTCTAGTGTCTCCCAGTTGCTTTCCAAACCACCCATATCAGTTACTTTTACTCTAACAGTGTATGTTCCTTTTTCAGACCATATATGTTCAAATGAGTATTCTTGATCAGCACCAATGTAGTCAGAATGTTCCATTGGCGTTCCATCTCCCCAGTCAATCGTAAAAATACTATCATAATATTCATCATCATAAAATTTTACATTATAAGTATATTTTTGACCAGGTTCACCTGATTTTTCACCATTTATGTAAGCCATTTTTGGATTTTTGTTTTTATATTCATTGATTAATGGATATAGATCGACAATCTCACCTGCACCTGGAATGGTGTATGGTGTATCTCCTATACCATCTCCATCTGAATCTTGGCCTTCATAATTAGAATAATGATTACCAATATTAGTTAT
>Ga0272442_10001599_pt1 | contig 34004 bp, 55 predicted proteins | sample SSMForm2O_FD_200262 | JGI IMG/M metagenome (GOLD analysis project Ga0272442, IMG submission 200262) | Marine sediment archaeal communities from Little Sippewissett salt marsh, Falmouth, MA, United States - SSM-Form-2O | ecosystem: Environmental > Aquatic > Marine > Wetlands > Sediment ... | reverse complement strand
TGGCGTTATCAGCTTTACAAGATATTCCATAAGAGCAAGTGGTTTAACCGTTGGGTGATTATTGCCTTTCCCCCGTTCTGATTTGCTTGCTTTTGCTGTATAGAAGAAACGTGCTGCAGAGCCTTTGTCTCCTATTGTTTCGACATCTCTTTTATTTTGCTTGCCATATCCGTTAAAACTACCACCATTTATGGTTTGCTTCATCTTCCCGCTTTTCGTTTCGGGAAACAGCCCCACCACTTCCTCACTTCCGTCATGGATTACGTTTGCGGGGAAACGACCTTGGGGATTCTGGTTTCCTTCGGTTGTTGGTTTGCACTTTCCGTATTTTATTCCATCCCCCAATTCACGACTTCCGAAAGATAAGGTGTCCTCTGTTGGTATTCTACACCCGTCAATATCAATTCCACCCGTTCCCCATTTCAGCACGTTCTTTGCAACGTTCTTTTCCGACAGTGGTTTTCTGCAAAGGGTGAACAACTCCATTGCCGGTTTAAGGGCTGTGCCGTAACCTTCCCATTGTTTGGCTTCATGGGTGACTGGTTCTGTTTGTTTGTTATGTGTTGTGCACCCACTTTGTGATTTTCCTGCACTTGCAACCATAGCTTCTTCTGAAACAAAATGACATGGTTTCCCATCTCCATATATTTTCTCACCAACAACCTTTCTTTCTGCCCCAAGCTCTTTGTCGATAGCCTTTCCAACATCAAGACTTTTGGGAAATCCTGAACCATACAGCCATGCAATAATATCTCTTGCCTCAAAACCGGCATCTTCTATATTACATACCATTCTGTGCTGTGTTCTTGTACCACAGGCACAGAGCATATACCCCCCCGGTTTTAGCACACGTAATACCTCTTCCCAAACTTCAACGCTTGGTACTTTATAGTCCCATTTCTTACCCATAAACTTTATCCCGTATGGCGGGTCTGTGACAACAGCGTCAATAACATTGTCTGGTATTTCCCTCATCACGTCCAAGCAATATCCGCAAATAACCTTATTGATAAAATCATCGGGGTAGGATGTCATTTCTTCTTCCCTTCTTCAAGCCTTTTTATCATGGCTTCTTCTTTTTGTTTTTTCAAAGCCTCTGCCTGTTTTTGTTGTCTCCTCTGATTCTCTTTTACCAGTAACAGAGCATCCCTTTCCTGTGTACATTGATTACAAAGAACCGTAATCTCTTTTCCACACTTAGAACAGTGTAGTTTATTCGGTTCATAAACCATTTTAGTACACCATACTACCGTTGCACAGATCATAAAAATTGCTATCAGCCAACCAATCCCTTTGTTTTTCATACTACCTTCTCCTTTCTTCATATGAAATTAATGCTTCTTCAGTACCATTATCCTTAATTTTGTATATCTTTATTCCAACTTCTGTTAATATATTATGAGTAACATGTGCTCCTGCTGTTACCATAACTCTATTTATGTATATTGTATCTTCTACCCATTCTGTTATTGTAAAACAAGACCCAAAATAATTTTCCACGTAACTGTGAACTTTTGATAAATCTGTTGTTGGTGGTGATTCTTTCTTTGAAACATAATAGGAATAAGAAATACAAAAAATAACTACTATTAAAATAAAGAGTATATTTAATTTTTTGCTCGACACAGCACCACCTTCCAAAAAGGTTTACCATCTCTGGTTATTTTTAGTTTTTGTAATTTAAAAAATATATCTTTCATTCTTCCCTCCTACAAAAAATATAAATAATACCAACATCTCGGTTGTATCGCCATTCGTCATTTGTCAGACAATCCACATGCACCGGCTCTGCTTTACACAGGTTCCCTTGCTCGGTTCTGTCAATGGGCACCAACACACAAGGCTTGTTGTCAGATGTCCCACATATCGGGCATTTACTGTTGGCTGGAAAATTGTAAAATGTTCTCATTCTTCCCTCCTGAATAGGTTTGTCTTCCAATAATATTTACCTTCCATTTCCTCCACCCACACGCCCTTAACCATGTACTCACGCATGAACGCTTCGGGCATGGTTGAGGGGGGTTGCCATGTTCGAGTAAGTCGTTCTGACTTTGGGAAAAATACCATGTCTGGTGTTACAACATCTGCAATGTAGTAGTCCCTGTATTCTATCTCATAATACCACGTTTCCCTTGTGGGTGATTCTATTGTAAGTGCCCTCCATTCCTCACGACACTTCACAGGCTTGCCAGGGGTGAATGGGCAGGTAATCCACATTCTACTATTGTTTTCTATTACCTTAACGCCTTCCATAAGAGTCGGTTTAGAAAGACCGAACATATGGTGTCCTTCATACTCCATTCCCCATTTCCACCCCTCCGACACTCCCTCTATCGGCACATACGCCACAGCCTCTTGACCGGAGTGGAGGGCAAGGACTTGCTGGTTATTTAGTATTGGGTTCATTTCATAAGAACAATTCATCTCTTATCCTTTCATCATAAATACTAACCCAACAATTACCTCGTCCTCACTCTTTACCTTATCATACAGGGTTGAATCACAATCGGGGTCGTAGAGAAAGTCAATATGAAGACTTCCCCACACACTTGGTACTCTACCCCGTTCTCGTGATGGGACTTCAATTATATCCACCATTTCGCTATCTCGTGTGTTTTTTGCTAATTTGAGTTTTAGCATATCACCCTCCTTTATTTATTTTCCATCGTTTCTCTGTTCACAAACGTGTTGTTTGTAAGTTTCCTTCTTAAAAGTAACACCATCATCAACAACTATTACTTCAAAAAGCCTCCAACCTTCCTTTGTCTTTAACCACACAAGCCCACCCATCCCACAACGGTTGCATTTGTATCTTCTGATGCGTGTGGAATGTCCGGCAGCAAAGTCCATAGTTGAAAGTGAATAATCAGCCATATCCCCCATTTTATACTCCCTCCCTGCCCGTGGGCGGTTATGGTTTTGGTACCTATATGTCACCTTTGACTATTATTATAGGAGTATCCTTTTTCCTCCCAAATTCAATAGCTTCTCTTTCTGAAGGCATCCAAATATCTACAATATACCTTCCTTTCCATCGGTCTCCTTGTGCTGTTCTGTCTTCAAAAGTAAACCTTCCAATACCAGGTACTATTATTATATCTCCAAACTTTAGATTATAATCATGCTCAAGATCAGGGCTGACAGCAACAGCACCATAATATACCCTCTTACCTGAAGACATAATGAATGGATCATTGTCTGTATACTTTACCAGTGAGGGATAAGCAGATATCTCTGCTTTTGCTAGTGTTTCCATTATCTTATCAATTATTATATTTTTATCATCCTCTAATTTGTATTGAAGTTCTACTATCTGACACTCAAGCTCATCTATCTCTTTTGTAAGATTATCCCATTTAGCCCCCATTTCTGAAGATATATTCCAACGCATAAGAAAGATCATTAAGACAAGTCCAATCAAAATGATTACAGAAATTATCCTGCCTTCTTCATCTTTACACTTCATTGTGCTGCTCCATAATATGTTTTGAATTTACAAAAAGGAACATCCTCTCTAGGTAGGGTAACTAATATCTTGTGAGATATATTACTATCAAACTGTTCTCTCTTTCCCTTCTTATATGCCCTAAGAGCACGAGCAAGTGCATATGTCTTACCTACTAACTTACATAAATTATCATCTGGACTACGCAAAGCAACACCATAGTGTGCTACATCACAACAAGTGAGCTTACATCTTGTAGCAGTTATTCTCCCATCTCTATCCTTTATAAAATCATAAGAGAACTCAAGCCCAAGATCATGGGCTTCGTTTGTGAGGTAGGAATATGTTAATCTTGCTTTTTCTATCATTTCTGATTGTTTGTCCATTTTTATACTCCTATCTATATGTTTGCCAACTTTTAGTAGAAATGAGTAACCTCATTTCATACAGGGCATTCCATTTTTTAACAAACTTGTCTTTTTCATATTCAAGTTTCTCAATATCATCCCATGTAAGCCTATGAAAAAGACCTAGATATTTTATTATAACAACGTCATACCATACTTTATTATGCATATACTTTGGAAAACCTATTGCATCCTTTTTTAATAGTTTTCCATCAGTAGCATTCTCTGCTTTGAAATATACTATGTTCCCATTTCGCCAAAACAACTTGCCTATATCCCTAACTCTTCCTCCTTCTTCATGGAGCTTTAGAAACACAGTACCATCAGCAACCCAAAGACTGTTTTTGTTTTCATCAATTATATTAGTATTAATATTTATTATTGGATTATTCATGATAGGATAACTTACCTCTTTATAAAATTATATACCCTCCCAACAAGGAAGCCCGAAAAGTTCTGGTTGAATAAGTAAAGGAAACATAACTTTCTTCAGGACGTTCCCTCAAACCCTATGGTTTTCGGGATACTGCCTTACTTTCTTTATCCATCCTACCTTGCTCTCAATTTAACCTTGCTTCCTATTCCAACTTGAGTCTTGCTTCCTTTAAAAGAAGTATAAGAAAGTGAGATTTGCACTCACATCTTCCGATTAGCATTCGGCTGCTCTCTCTGTTAGAGCTATTTCTTATAGAATGGATTCTAATTCCACCTGTTATGATAGCCTGATATCGTTCAAACTAAAACGCTCTACTTTTGCCAGTTTTTATCTCTTGCAGTAGGGTATTTAATTTTCAAAGAACATTGCGGGGGTAGGAGTCGAACCTACAATAATAGCTTATGAGACTATCCTGTTGCCAATTACATTACCCCGCAAATTATTAACATAGGCAGGGGGAGTTGAACCCCCAACCATCGGTTTTGGAGACCGATGCTCTCCCAATTGAGCTATACCTATTCCATCAAATCAGTAACAGCATTTACAACTTCAAGTGTAGCATCAATAACGTGGGGTTCATCCCGATATAAAGCAAGCTTACCATCTCGTGTGTCAGGATCATAAAAACGCACGATCTTAACAGCTACAGGGTTATCCGATCCTTGTACTTGCATATGCCCCTCTCGTATGCCACGATCAGTCAGACACGCCCACGCTTTCCTCTGCTCTTCTGCTAAGTCTCGTCTCCGGTGAATCCATGCTGCTATTGATTTAACTACATTTTTACCACCCAGTTCTATTGTTACGGGTGTGTTCAGATTCGTCTTCTGGATAGCTACTCGTAATCGCAACACCTCTTCAAGAGTATCTTCTACTCCCTGTAACCATTCCTTTATCTTATCCCTCTGCTCATGCTCAGTTCCATACTTGGGTTCCTGTAGAGAATTGATAGCACAGTTATCCCGAATCTTCTCCCGCAAGTCATCCACTTTCCGCTGCAAATCTTTGATCTTTTTCAATGCTTCAATTAATTTCATTAGGTTTCCTCCTTAGAATAAGCGAACTCGTTTGTCTTCTCTTGTCATATAATTATATATATCTTCTATGTTTCTCATAAATCCAGTTGTTCCTGTTGCTCTAGGAAGAAGATCAACAAGACTCTCGTTTTTTTCTAACTTCTCAAAGAATCTTTCTATATCAAATATACATTTTTGGGGTGTACTTTCTGATTTACCTATTGTAATGTTTGCCCAAGCCCTAACAAAAGAAGATTTGCCAAAATTAAAAAGCTTTCGCCCACTCATTGGTTCTGCTGTTCTACAATAGTATTTTTTAAATCGCATGAGACTGGCAGCAAAAGCCTGTGCAGCATCAAAATAGTTAGTGGTTAGTTTTCCTTTTTTAAATAATATGAGGTGCTTCTCATTAGGATTGTTGCCTTGATATGGTCTGCCTGTCATGAGAAGACAAACAGAGTCTGAACAACTTAGCTTAAATTCATTCCTATAGTCATTATAAAACCCATACTCGTCTCTTCCTAGCTTTGCCCAAGACCTGCCGTAGTCGTCCATAGTCCAGGATTTTTGGTTTTCATTCAAGAGTTGTGCTGTACGAATAGTAGCAACATTAAGAGTAATAACATACTGAAACCAGAAGCCATTTTTTTTACAAGAAACCCACCTATTTTGCCCATCAACAATTCTTAGGTTTCTATCAATAATTGCTGGAGAAAGAAGTTGCCCCTCTTTAAAAGATTTTGTTAGTTTATCTTGGTGTGCAGAAAGTCTCTCAATATTTCTGTTCCCATTTAACAAACTAAATATATCGTATTCTTTTGTTTCCAAAACTTCAGAAGCAAAACCATCAATGGATTCCAAATACCGAAATCTTAATGTTCCTTTGTGTCCTGGAATTCCAGACACAGATAAAAATTCAGGCTTTTGTTTAGTATTTAATACTTTGCCAATGTTACTAAAATTTACTCTCTCTGTTTTTTTCATAGCTCTTCTCCTTTTGTTTGTTAGTCTTTACACTTTAGTCACTTTCTAATAATATTATATCACAAAAAATAAAACCATCTTTAGTTTTTTTCAATAATCTTTGACTCGCCTTTTTCTTTTACAACCTGAAATGTTTTATCTGCAGATGTGTTTATATCTTCTGCATGAGACACCATTATGATCTGTAACTCAAGCTTATCAGATACCAACCTTAACATATCAGATACCTTACTCTGCAGATCAGGGGATACATATTTAAATGGCTCATCAAGAATGAGTGTTCTCCTGTTCTTGTTAAGACTCCAGAATGTAGTACGCAAAGCAAAGGAAGCAACATCAAGAGGACCACCACCACTACCATCAATAGGTTTATACTCCTGTCCGTTTTCCACAAACATAAGGTTACACTCAGGTTGATTCCTCTTGGTAACAAATTCAGCACAGAACTCTGGGGGGTCAGGGAATACCGCAGAAAGAGCAAGAGATACTATATTTTCAATATGATATCTCAGGTTCTCTTGTGTTTTCCTTGCAACTAGCTGTATCCGTATACGAGCCTTCTCTGCCCCTAATAACCGCTCCTTATGATATATATTATTATCTGTCTCATCTTTAAGCTGTTTTCTGAGAACGGTTCTTTCGGCTATGCTACTATCAATCTTCTTTTTGATAACCTGGAAATCTTTATTATCAAAAGCTACCATTCATACCCCTCCTTAAGTGCTGTATACTGTTCATCAATCTGCTTACTCTTTTCTTCCATCACAGCTTTTATTTCTCTAAGTCGTTTCTCTGCTCCCTCTATGGTATCTATATCAAACTCTTCTTTCAGCTGACCATAAAGCGTCTCCAATCTGCCTTCTAATCTGGCTTTGTCTTCCTGAGCATTCTTTATTTCCTTATCCAGTTTCTCTAAATCCTTTATTACTTTCTCATCCATTTATCCCCTCCTTTTCAATCTCATCTTTTGTTAAAATAATTATCGAATCCTTGTTTATGTCAAGACCAATATTATCATCTATCCAATTACCCCTGAGTTCTATTGAAGCTAAATAATTAGACAGAAGTTCCAAACGAGATAATTTAGATTTAGAAAAAGACCCAAGCTTCTTTATAAAATTATATTCATCAGTTGTTAGATAAGTAGTCCTCTCACGCATCCTCTATCCCCTCCATGACCTCATCTATTATTTGTTTTTCAACACCAGTTACTTTATTCTCCCTCACTTCTTTAGCAAGATTATCCTTAAAATCAAGACCACAAACAAGTGTCTCTTCAGACAGGGATTCTACAAAAGCCTCAAGCTCTTCACTCCGCTCCTTCTTTACTTCAGCTTTCTCTATATCAAAAACTTTAGCGGGGGGTTCTATAGGAATTGGTATTCTCTCTACTTCTCTAGTAATAGTATCGTATACATGGAGGTGTGGTTTATAATCCTTCTGTGCTATTGTCATACGCATGAGTGAGCCTGGATTTACAAGGGTCTTATCCTCATGCTTTATTACAAATGATTGGTGATTGTCACCGGATACTATAAGATCAAAATCGTTCTCTTCAAGAAGTTTCTTTCCTTCTGAGTAACCTGTCTGCCCATCCCATAGGGGCTTATCATTTATAACCATCCTGTGGGTAACAAGGATTTTAATGTCATCTTCAGAAATAGATGGAATGTCCTCTCCCCACCCTGCTCCATATAATACAGGGCGTTCTTTCTTATCTTTCTTATCAATACGGGGAAGAGCATTTAATATAGTTATCACATCAGCTTCATACAAAACACGCAGTGGTGTATCTTTGGTGTCTGTGCTATGATACCTCATATCATGCTGCCCATAGACACAATAGATAGGCAATTCGTCTTTATAAGTGGCAAGTAGCCCAACATAAGTCTGTAAAAGCATATTACTTGCCTTTGCAGAATCAAACACATCACCAGATATAACAACAATAGCATCATGTTCAATAGCCCAATGAAGACAGAATTCCAGCTTCTGGTATTGGGTTAGGTAATAACTGTCTATACGCATCTCAGGTCTCCCCAACCTGAGATGTAAATCAGCTAGGCACACTACCTTCATAACATTTCCTTTCTATATCAAAAGAATAACTAGCTTTGATTAAGAGCTTTGTCTTACACCGTCCACATTGTATTGTACGTCCATCTAACTTGTCTTTTTTTATAATATCTATTATTGCCACTACTTGCGTTGTTACATCCTCACCACATTGTGGGCAATGTGTGTACTTGAACTTCTTTAAGATATTTTTTGACCACATAGTGGACATATCTTTAGCTCCTTCATTATGTTATCTCTTTTCTCTTGGTATTCAGTAATATCATCAGATAGTATGAGAATCTTCCTGTTTTTATCCTGCACCTCTTCTATCAAACGAGACAACATTGTTCGCTCATTATTTATTTGATCAAACTCATCAACCAGACTACAAATAGCCTTGTGCTTCGGTATTACTTCGAGCCATTTTGTAGTAAATTCTATATCCTGTTTCGTTGCCTTAATCTTTGTTCGTATAAAAACTAAGGTGTTATACTCCTTAGTACTGGTATTTAAAGTATCAATAGTCTCCTTTAGCCTGGTACAAGCCTCCTCTATCTCCAAGAACTTCCGTATATTCTTGAGTACTTCCTCTTCTTTTTTAATACTGGCTAGGAGGTGCTCTATGTTAACAGCCATCTTCCCTATCTTATCATTAGTATCAACAAGAACCTGTATTTTTTCTGCTTCTTCTTTAGCTTTATTAACCCAACTTAGCTCCCCCAGTTTCTCCTTAATCCCCTCTACCGTTTCATCAGATACAGCAACATCACTCTTTTCTTTGGTAACAATACCGTTAACAGTAGAGATTGCCTTATCAATTACAGACAGCCCGACCAATTTATTAAGTCTCTTACCTACTTCACCAGGAGAATCCTGCAAGAGAAAGTACCCCTCAAACTGAGTCTGGAGATTTATGTCATCAAGTCTAAGTACACTTGATATCTCTTCAGGTACATCAGTTTTAAGGGCTTGAAGAACCAAACCGTCTTTCATATAAGCATTGTGGTTTTTATTCTTAAACCTGTCTAATTTAAATTCATCATCAGTACATACTTGTACCCTTACTTCATCTTCAGGCTCTGTATCCCAGTTCTTAAAAGCATCTCCTCTTGGTTTATTGTGTATAAGCCAGCGTAATGATTTAATTACTGCTGACTTACCTTTGTGGCTCTGCCCCATTATTACATTAACACCATTAGTAAACTCGAACAGCCCCTTTTTCCAAGACATGAAGTTTTCTATATACAGGTTTTTAATCATACCCTTTGTCTCTCATGTATATAATTAAACATTCTCCTGACACAGTAACTCCGTATTATGGATATTACTGTAAAACAGGCTCCTATACCAAGGTTATCTAATATGCTTGCTTTGAGTCCAAATATAGGGAAAATTATAATCTGGCTACCAAGTGCAACAAAATACCCAATACCTATATTAGTTATCGTTTCTATCATACTCTGTATTTTTGTTTGCATAGTACTCTTTCTTCTTTCTCTTATATTTAAGCCTCAAAGGATCGCACTCTGCTTTGTAGGCAATATATTTTACTGTTTTAACCTTCTTCTTTATCCTTACTTTTTCTACTTTTCTGGTAAAGGGGTTGCCTACTTCCCTATACTTAGTAACAACAAGACGAGTGACTCTTACTGGTTTCATCTTCACTTCTCTTTCCTGTGAAGAGAAGTCACCATATGTCTCCCTTCTAAGCCTCTTTGCAGTCTGCCCATTCATTATACATCCCCCTCAATCAATTTACCAAAAATAGTTATTACCCCATAGTCAATAAATATATTATCTGGCATGTCCTGAAAAAACCCTTGCATTTCTTCTATTACTGCTTGGCTCATTTTCTTTCTCATTAGATTTATTGTAACTACCCCTATAGAACCACTTCCTATTTCCAAAGTCATAGATAAACCCCCTCCGATTTAACCATCTACTAATTGTTGAAGTTCCTACCCCTAGTTTCTCTACAGCATCGGAAATGGAAATACCAGACTCAATGAAAAGGGATTTTAACATAATATGTCCTGTCTTAAACCCATGCTTCCTTGCTACTGAATTTATATCAATCTTGTTTTGTGTTCCACCACGTGACCTCAACTTTACAGAAGAGAAGTTTAGTAGCCAATTCCTTGCTGTTTGCTTGGATACATTAAACTCCTCTCCTATTTCCCTGGTATTCATCTTATTTTTATTATACAACCTACTGAACATAGTGGATATGTTCCTGCAGTTAAGTTCCTTTACTTTTGCTTTTAGTAATGCATAAGATTCAAGATCAAGTCTCTTTCCATTTATATCTATTGTAGTTCTATTATGATAACTCATTGTTTCCTCCATTTAGGTTATGTCACGATAATCACAAATATCTCTTATAGTATCTGGTGAAACATAATACATAAAATCATGTAGCTTTAAAATATAGACATCATTATACTCTAGGCACAATTTTATATAAGACCCAGAACAGAGAAAGTTATCCAGACAAGAATCACTATTAAGCTCATCAATTAGCTCATCATTCAGTATTACTACAGGAACACGCCTGTCTCTCTTAAGGATAATTATTGGGAATATTCTACCACTATATATACATTCGGTATTAGCCTTGTCTAACCATTTTTTAAGAAGTGGGGGTGCTCCTTTCTTTTTATCAATCATATCAATAACAGAAAAGTCTTTGTTATACCCACGCTTATCCTCAATTAAACAAAGCTTTACCAGAGGTCTTCCAACATCGTCAAGAGCACACAAATCACTACTGGAATTGGCTGTCCTCTTCCCCTTCTTTGCTCGTGTAGTAGCACGAGCACCAGAACCTGCTGTCCTCCAAAATACATCGTCTCTTTCACCTTCTGTCCACCAATTAGACAACATTACTGCTACCTCACGTTCCCATTTTGGTCCTTTTTTACTCATCACTCAAATCTCCTTGGTAAATCTATTGCCAGTTTGTTTTCTATATCATTCCAAACATCCCAAACAAGCTCCTGCATACTACCAAACTTATTATCCTGAGCAATTATTGATGCCAGGTTATCTCTTTTATAGGAGCCTTCTATTAAACCTGTTGGCGTAATAGCACCAGAATCATTCTTTTTCCACTCACCGGTTTTTACAAGGTAATCAATACAGGAGTAGAAATCATGAACTCCGTAGTCATAAAATATTGGGATGTTCCCGTTTCTCTTCTTGCCTGACAGTTTATTCTTATTGACCTTCATTAATGTATCTATACCTATCTCATACTTAGTCCCACGCACCTGTTTGTATTCTTTGCTTAGTACAGCAAGCCATATCTCATGGTATGCATAGAACTTGAGTGCATTACCACCTGAACGAATCTTGGTATTACCAAACAACCCAGCATTAAGGTTATCTCTTGTCTGTGATATAATAATAAGTAAGCTCTCCGTATTTCTTATATCACCAACAACATTCCTGAATATCTCTGAAGCCATTTTTTGTTTTGAAGCACCAAATGTTCCTTTTACCTTAGTTGGGTCTTTAGCATACTGTTTTGCCCTCTCTTCCTCTTCAATAGTACGCAACGCATCCCAACTATCTACTATAGCAACAAAAGGTTCCCCCTTCTTTAATAGTTTGTAAAACCATCCATAGAAATCTTCTACCCCGTTTGATATGTGGCTTGTATCTATTCTTTCTGCAAGTTTATTGCCAAACAACTTAGGAATGTTAAATCCAAGTGCAGTCTCAGCATCATTGAAGTGTATCTTATATTTATCAAACCGTTTATTCTGGCACATCATTGCAAGACCAGTCAAGGCAAGCAGGGTCTTACCGGAGCTACTGTCACCAATCAGATTTACCATTGTGCCTTTCCGATAACCCCCGAAAGGGTTATCGGAACAGGCTAGGTTGAGAACTGTTGATCCAGTAGGAATAAGGTCATCTAATGTATATACAGGAGGATGGTCATCTACAGGTACCATTTCTTCATCAGCTTTTATCTGGTCTACAGTATCATTTATCTCATCTATTACTTCTTTCTTCTTCCTTGCCATTACACATTTCTCCTTCTGCGTTGTGTTTTCTGTTCAGGAGCTTCATCCTCTGGGGCTTCTTTTTTATTATCATTTGATAGAGCAAGACAAGCATCCCATACAGTACACATTTCACAATGAGAGAATCTATTAATATCCCTGCCAATAACATGCCCATGAGGACACTCCTTGGTTACAGGCTCATACTTTTCATCCGGTATATCATTTTCATCCTGGGGTGATGTCATAGCTGGTTTCTGCTTCTCTTCTTTTGGCTGCTCCTGCTTATCAGTTTTATATTCATTGATAATAGGCTTGAGTTCCAGCATATCTTCACCCTCAACATACTTCTTGTTAAAGAATGTCTCATAAATATACTCATAGCTTGGATGAAGATTAACACACTCGTCAAGGTGGAAGTTTGCTGCCTGTTCAAGCACCGAATCAGGGATTGGTTTTCTCCTGTCGAAAAGATTGTTTACATCAAAATTAATCTTCCCTTCACCCTTCTTTGTCATTATAATGCTCACAGTTTTGCCCAGCTCTACATCCCAATAAGGTATATACCCACCACCCTCAGGCATCTCTGACCTGTTCTTGAGCACCTCACCAAACCAACGCCAAGGTACTTCATAAATCTGCAAGCCCTTCTCCTGCTCTTCCCCTCCATCCCGAACATAAACAAGATAGATACCATAATCAACAGAGCGAACAGCATTCCATTGTTCCTTCGGAAGTCTGTTAGTCCTCAGCCAGATATCAATAGGACAGGGTTCACCAAATGTCCTTGTAGGACATACAATCTTATCAAACATATTTCCTATATTTCTGTGGAATGATACAAAAAGATAGCTCATCTGTGATCCTGGGGGTATCTTTGGGTTATTAAGGTTATCTCCGAGAAACCAGGGAATGATATCAAAGTTCCATTTAGCTCCCTCTTCAGTAGCCTTTGGACGAAAGAACTCAATTCCGTCTGGTATTTTATCAAGTAAATAAATACTTGACCCCTGCTGTCCGTATCCCCCTGTCTTTTTCTTTCCTTCCTCTTCCTGTCTCCTTTGTAAATCTTCTCTTGTTTTTTTGTAGATATCTCTTACACTCATAGTTTTTGTCTCCTGTAATTAAATTATTTTATAACTCCACCTTCTTGTTTCATTGGAAAATTCGTATAGTATTCATTAAGATATAGTTTATCAAGTTCCACCAGTGCAGTAAGTTTAGCTTTGATTGAATCAAGCGTGTTATTCAAATGCTGTGCTTTCTCTTTCCATTCAAGATACTGTGTGTTTATATCATCTACCTCTTCATCAACTTCAACACAGGCTTTTATGGATGCCTCAGTAGCCTTAATATCTTCAGGAAGACCATTTGTTCTAAACTCTTTTTCTTTTTTTGCTTTCAACTTCTCAAGCTCTCTTTTGTAGTAGTCTCTCTTACCAATAGCTGTTGCTGCTGCCTCTCCATATTCACCCATGTCACTTGATACTTCCTCAAGACCTACATCCAGATGATACTTGTCTGTTTGTATTACTAATTTATAATCTCTCATACATACTCCTTACATGCTGTGTAGGTAGCAAAGATAAGACCAGCCTTACCTGAATTTACAAAGCTTTCCACAAAACAGGACATTATAAATGCTTCTGCTTCCCCACCTTTGTTTAGCATTACTGCTGAAAGATACCCAAGTATTACATACCGTATACTTTCAGGCTCCCCTTTAATGTTAGATAGTATCTTCTTTGCTTTAATCCATTTAGTTGCTCCTTTCTCCTGTCCGATTAATACCCTGCAAAGGTCGATAGCTTCTTTATCAGATACAGTAGTTGATTCAAGTACTGAAATAGCTTCATCAATATCCAGCACATCAATTACTTTATCCAAATAGTTTAATGCTATACCAACAGACCCCTTTGCTTCTTTAACTATTTTATTTATTAGCTCCTCTGGGAAATCATCTACTCCCTCTTTATCACAGGTATCTTTTAGAAACTTCTCCATACCTAAGTCCGATATAGGGCTTACTTTATACTCGTGGCAACGCCTTCTGAATGCATCAGTAAGCTTGCTTGGCTCAGTAGTAGTCATACAAAAGAATGCGTGTTTAGGTACACGTTCAAGCAGTACAAGTGGTGCTTCCTTTGCATCTTTAGTAAGACCGTGGACTTCCTCAAGTATATACATCTTGTTCCCACCAAGGATAGGAGCCAGCTGAATATTCTTCTCTATCTCTCTGATAGTATCTATCCCACGTGAGTTGCTGCTGTTATAGGTAATTAGATCAGAACAATTAAGTTCTTTAGCAAGAATCCTTGCTATAGTAGACTTACCGCATCCTGCAGGACCAGTCAGTAAGAATACATGAGGGATATCTTTTTTCCTGGCTAAACAGGTAGAAATACTCTCTTTTATTGCTTTGTTTTCAAGTATGTCAGCCATACTTTCTGCCTTGTGTGTTGTGTTTAATGGCATATTATTCCCTTTCTCTTTGCTCCATTTTATGTTGCTCTTCAATATCTCGTTCTATCTCTATAGACTCTACTCGGTTTTTTAACTCATCTATACTTTTCCTTATTATTTTGAGTTCATCTACAATTTTAAGAAGGGCTTGCATATTTATTTCAGAAATTGGGGGATGATAAACAGCATTATATCTACCAGCCCCCGTATCTAACTCAGGGGTGTATATCTTAATACCAAGCTCTCTAATCAGGGTCTGCTCTTCATTTTCTCTTTTCTTATCAATCTTTAAATCTTCATTTTTGTACATCTTGACAGTTGTCTCATCCATTATCTTTCTCCTTCATGTTTTTATTATTATTATATCACGAAAACTCTAGCCCATTCTAAATTTTTTGCTGTGTTTTCAAATTTTTTTCAGCACACATATATACGAAAAAATTTTTCCGTGAAAACCTTCATGTGAGAAAGAGAAAGTCATCATCTATCAATTCTTTAATTATTGGTTTATATTTAGCAATCTTAGCTTTGCGTTCTATTTCCATCTTCATAGTTGTATTTCCTATGTTAAAAGTTCTACCCTTTTTTTCAATTCACTATCCCATTTTTTAATAGCATCCCCTCTACCACAGGTACATCTTCCATTGTATTGTAGACCAAAACTATCACAAGAACACCCTCTTCTTTTTGCGTTCTTCAGTTTTAAAAATGCTTCTTTAATTTGTTCTACACATTTAAGAGTTTTTCTTATTTCATCTTGTACAGCCCCATTTTCAAAATCTCTTTTACTTAATGTATCAAATTCTTTTACCGTTATCATGTTTTAATCTCCTCTTTCTGATTCCAACTTCCATTTATCGGAGTTATCTCAAAGTCGATAGACAGCGGAACATTTATCCATTCATTCTTCTCTCTTATCTTCTCTGTACCTATATATTTTATTGTATTTATAATATGGTCTTTCTCTTCTGGTACTAGATCAATAAAGAGTGAGTCATGTATCTGACCGCATATACGAGATTTCCAATTCTCTTCCTTTGCTGTATTCATCAGTTCATTCATAGTCCACAATAAACAATGAAAAGCAGTACCTTGTATCTGATAGTTACTCGTGTCTTTCTTTGACATATGCCCATATAACTTAAATCCGAAAAATGTCTCTATATATCCATTCTCGCAATACTGTAAATAGTTCTTTTCCTTCCAATCATCATATTCCCTGAATCGCTCTCTCCAGAAGATATACTCTGCTTCCTGACAATGACGCACAAATTTATGAAATGTATCTATACCTTTTTGCTTCAAATGCTTTTTAAGGGTGATGCCAGAGTTAGTCTTCAGATTTAAACATTGTCTCCACAGGTTTCTTGCACATTCTTCATAATATGACCCATAGAACTGAGGAAAAGTCCACCCACCTTTAGCATCTCTACGGATATTCTTGGATATCTCCTCTGGGGGGAGCATCCATATATCACAAGCAACATCCCTGTGCATATCAGTCGAGCTATCAGTAACATATTCAATCATGTTCTTATCTTTATGGTAACAACAACCAATAGCAACTTCGATGCCCTTGAAATCTGCCTCAAGTATCCTGTTCCCAACAGAAGGTACTATCCCGCCACGACAGATATTCATAGAGAAATCATCCCTTACCGGAATATTCTGAAAATTTGGTTCATATGATGAAGATCGGAATGTTATAGTAGTTACTAAATCATAAAATGGGTGCATTTTACCATATGTAATTTCCCTCATGAATTGTTTCAGATATGTTCCATGCACTTTCTGCAATTTTCGGAAAAATAACAGTTTTTCATTTATTTTTAGATTTATCCTCTCAAGGGCGTGTTTATCAATAGAAAGATTACCTTTTTTAGTAAAAATCTTCTCTGCTTTGAGTATATTATAATATAGGTCTAAAATATCATTATCAGAAGTAAAGTCTATTTCCCTGCCACGCTCTGCTTTGTATTGATCTGCTTCTGGGCTTAAGTCCAGTTCTTTTCTAGCATCAACAATCATCCTGCCTAGTTCTTCCTTCTGTTTATGATAATACTCTTCATCAGCACATATACCATTGTACTGCATCTCAGCTAGATTTATATTACTCTCAAGAAAGAAATCACAAGCCCTTCTCCGACCATTTTTTATATATATGTCCTGTTTTCTGTGCAATAGCCCACCAAACAGGGAATCATATCCACCATATAGCAACAAGTTAGGCAAATGCAGGTCTTCCATAGTATTTATGTCATTAGCTGTTGGGGCTTCTTTGAACTTCTTTATGCTTCCATCATAAGGAAGAACACCAAAATTGATATATGCCTGAAAATTCAGTCCAGAATATCCTGCCCTATTATCTTCAATATGTGCTGAAGTATTAGTATCCCAAATCCAGGGAGAAATAGTGATACCCAACTTGACCTTAGCCCACAGGTGCTCAAATTTTATGTTCTGTGCTGCTTTTCCTATTTCCTGACACACTAGAATGGCTTTTACTACATTAAAAATGCTTATTAGCTGTTCTTGGGTAAAATGTCCCCTGAAATCAAGTGGAAAGGAATAAGCAATGTATTCATCAGATGGCATTATTGACATGGACAGTAATTTATGTCCGAATTTGAACGGTTTCTTGCCTGTAGTCTCAAAATCTATGAAAACACTCTCTGGTTTACTGCTCAGGATGCTGGAAAGTACGCTGATAACGTCTTCATAGGAAAATAGGACTCTAACCTTGTCTTTAAAGTTTTGTTCGCTTACAGGGCAATTCTGTAAGCCTAAACAAGCCCTATCAAGGTCTTTTTGATATATAGATATAAGGGCAGGATCATCTAAATTACGCTCTATATAAGATGGGTGATAAAGTGGCATAATATGTGCTTTATATCTCTGATCTGGGATACACAGACCACGCCACCGTGTTATTGACAAATTGTCATTGAAATACCCCCTGTAGAAAGATTCTACTGCAACACCACCTAAAAGCCATATATAATCAGGATTTAATTCCTCTATTGCTTCCTCCACTTTAGGTCTGCAGCAAATTATCTGCTCTGGGGTTGGTTTCCTACTACCACTATGCTCCAAGGGAAGGCAGTTTACAGAATTTATTTTATAGAAATCCCTGTCGAGAAAAAACCTCCTCTTCTTTAAATCCTTCCTGAGCTTCTGCCCAACCTTACCAACTAGTTGGGTTCCTACCCTGTCTTCCTCTACCCCAGGGGCTTCAGCCACAATTAGTGCCTTCTTCTTGCCAAAACCGGAATATTTCATCTTTCCGTGCATACTGTGTTTATACAGACCACACTTATAGCAATTAGCCCCATTTTTTGAGGATGCTGTACTTATCCTGCTCTCTTCTATTACCTTATCTTGTGAAAAAAAACCTTTTGGCAATTTACTTACTCCTTAACACACTACTCCTTAGCATAGGTTACTATTATATGCTCAAAGTTACCTTCAATTATATGAATCTTACCATCTCCAACATAAAACTCGTTTATGTTTTTTAGTACTTGTGAAAAGAAAACTGGGTTTATGTGAAATACAATAGGCTCTCCAGAATGTTCTGCTTCCGCAAACGCATCTGCCCAACCCTGCTCATTAGTTGAACTACATACTATCTGGTTTTCCCCGACATCAACTTTTACTGCAAGGTCCAGCTGATTAGATACATCTGAAAACACACACGCTGCATCCAGTGCTTCTATCAACTTCTTACTATCTTTTATGATAACCTTGTTTGGGTAGGGGAGGTCAAACACCGAAGAAAAATCTGGGTAGTCTCCTATTACCCTGCGAATGCTGAACAGCACCCCAGCATCATTCTTGAAATGCACCCAAGATGATCCTACGAGGTATTCTGTAACAGATGGCATATTCATAAGAGTATGCACAGCTGAGGCTTGTGCTAGAAACTGGTCTACTTCACCAGAGTGTTTGTATCTGCTTATCCTGTAGTTATCCCCACACACAACATACTGCTCTTCGCAGTTAACACAGGTAAGAGTAGCCATTGCGGGGTTGTTGGAAGCAGAGAACAAACAATGCCCCACTGCTTCCAACAAACCTTCAGGCAAAGGACGGAAACCAGCCTTTGAATCCTTAACTATACCATCATAGTACTCGGTTATTTCATCCTCTGCGTATAATGCCATCCCTGCCTTAAGGTTTTCCCCTATTATGCGGATATTGTTATTATCAATTACTATTTCTATATTACCTTCATCATCCGGTATAGCTTTCTTGACAATATTATGAAATTCCTCTGCTGGCACAGATGCCTTGAAGTCTGTTTCCATAGGCATTGACATATATACACTATTGTTGATTATGTATATATTGCTTCCTGTAAAAACAAAATGCCCCATCTGCTCAATAGTCATGGCTTTGCGGTCAATAGATGGTTTCATCAGGTCAAGTTTAGTTCTAAGTTCTTCTTTGTTGATTTTCATAGGTTATGCTCCTTATATTGATAAAAATCCTGGTTTCGATTTATATATATTCCTCTCCACTTCCTCTGCATTTTTCAGGTCAATTCCTATAAAGTTTCTCTTCAACTTTAGTGCTACCTTACCAACTGTTCCTGTGCCTATAAATGGGTCAAGCACAATACCCTCAGTTGGGCAACAAGCAAGCACAATAGGTTTTATAAGCTCCTCTGGGAAAATAGCATAGTTGGTTCCCTTTCCGCTCTTATTGTTCACACTCCAAACAGAACGCCCCTTCCTTTCCCCATCCAACGGGCATGATCTTCTTTCATACATCTCTTCGTGTTTATAATAATATTTCTGGCTTTTAGCAAAATGGAAGAAATATTCGTGTTCCCTTGTACACCTGTCATATACAAGTTCACACATAGCATTGGGTTTCTCCCATATATTATCACTCCTTAGAATCCATCCGTCATGTTGCATACCTAATGCAACACGCCAAGGAATACCAACAAGGCATTTAGGGGGAAGTCCGGTATCCCTCTCAACCTTTAGGGCTTCAAGAGATGTTCCTTTTGCATATTGGAACTTCCTGTCAATATCAGTCCTACCTGCCACGCTGCTACCAGAATAGGTGTCATCAATATTCAGCCACAGGGTTCCTGTGTCTTTTAGCACTCTTTGTACCTGTCTGAACACCCTTCTAATTTTATCGACATACTCTTCAGGGGTCTTCTCCATGCCGATCTGTTTCGGATGCTCGTAGTTTCTCAGGCTCCAATAGGGCGGTGAGGTAATACAACAATCAACGATTGAGTCTGGTAATGACTGTAAGATTTCCAGAGCTTCCCCACTAAAAACCTTGTTAAGATACTCCTTAATTTGCATATAGTTTCTCTTTCGATTCGTCATCCAGTTTATATTTGCCGTTAGTTTCATCCTGCATACTTACAAAATCATAGAAAGACATCTTTGTGTAATATCCTGCCATTAACCAAAAGTGCCTGAAAGTCTTGACTAACTTCTCAGTCCACTTATTACTGATAAAAGGGGGTCTTCTCGTTTTCTTATTGAGTGGTACATATTGTTGAGGGTAGGGGCGAATGCCAAGCTTTACACATTCATTTGCTCTGTACTCGGCTTCCTTTGGTGTGTCATTAAAATTGAATAATACAAAAGCCAGAATATTCTTTGCAGGAACACCATTAGCTATAAGTTTTCTTATTGCTTCTTGAAAAACCCCATCTTCTTCTATCCGATCAAAAGCAAGACGCATACCACTTTTGAAGTACTTAATATTAGACATCAGCTTTGCCATGTCATCAGTTATAAATTTACAATCAAAGCCATTATCAAAACATACCTTCTTATTATTATCACAGCAGTACCGCACTATATCTTCTATACGAGAAATTGGCAGGGAAGACATATTATTATCAGATATAGTTACATAAGGAAGAGTATCACTTATATGTTCCTTCCACGTAGGATTCATCCAGCTATCTGGTTCCAGTCTCCATACAGCACAATACTGACACCTGTTAGGACAGCCCCTGCTTGTAAACACATGAGACATTTTATCCCACGGGTCTTCCCTGCCATAATCAATACTGTAATCAGGTGGGCATAAATCCAATGCTTTGCTGTACCCCTTGAATATCTTTATATTTTTAAACCTGTTTTGTATATGATCAGGGATAAGGGTAGCTGATATCCCGCCCACTACTATGTTTGCATTGGGATTAAGAAAAAACATATTTTGAATAGCCATAAAAACATAGTTTATATCATATGTAAAAAGGGATGTGATACAAATCAGGTCTTCCCCATAGTTCATGTATTGCCGTCTGTAATGAGTCTTGCCTCCATTTTGCTTAACAAAAGTTGATATCTTCGCTAATCCAAGAGGTATGTGTTTGACTGTGTATATTGGTTCAAACAACACAACATCTTTACTGCTTTTCAATATATCTGTTAACTCTTGTTCTGATATTACTGACATTTAATATCCTTCTCCACCCTATTAGCAAGCTGAAGCACCCTATAAACATGAGTGACTGTTTTCTTACAAGTAGGAAACTCTCCAGAAAGATTAAGAATAAGATCACTAAGGGAAATACCAGGATTCATCTTAAACATTTTAACGCAGTTATACATCACTCCCTCTTTTTTAGCTATTCTTTGTTTTTTTGGTTTCGGGTTATCCTCAATCTCATCCTTAAATATCTTATTGTAAAGTTTTGCTGCAACTGGGGGAAGATTAGTTATCTCATCAGCTGCCTTCACAAAATTACAGATTATATCAGACTTTGGTATCCCAACAAATGTAATCCTTTTAGGATACCCAGATTCATGAATAGCTTTAATTGCTTCCCTTACTTCATTTAGTTTTATTTGTTCTACAGGTAACATTTTATTATCCTCCTTCACGTTTTTATTATAATTATATCACGTAAATTAAAACCATCTTTAGTTTTTTTCACATTTTTATTCACTATCTAAATGTACCTGTCCTGCATTGAGCATCTGTAAAATAGATACAGTTCTTTCCGGTATAAAGTCCTCATGCCTGTGTGCAATGGTATTCATACGCACAACCCCCCTGTCTTTTTCTTCACTTGTCTGGTTAACTCCTAGCATAACATCAATATGTCCGTATTTACCAACCCACCTTGCACTATGTTTGAGTCGTTGTATCTCCGCTTCCTGCCCTTCTTTGTTTATCTGTGTGCCTGTAACAACCAGAGCCTTACGCTCGGAAGCAAGCCGTGCTAATGACATCCAGGTTTCATCTTCCTTATCTACCCCTTTGTTATTACTATTCTCTGGCTTAAGGATATCAACATAGTCAACTACTATCATTTCTGGGGATATGCCTTCTGAATTCTGCAGTATCTCAAGGTCATTAGTTATATCAGACACATTAGCAGAGAAGCGTGGGTATCTCTTAACTCGCAATAGCTTATCAAAACGCACCTTCATTCGCTCAATCCATTTAGTAACGTTAAGGTAATCAAATGCCTCTCTGTTTATTACTTTATACCAACTAGCCAATTGATAATCTGATATATTATTATCACGACAAAACGTACAGGGTCTGTAGTTACTCCTTGGATCGAATTCCGGTATCTCCCCATCAGCAAAAAGGGGTGTTCTGTTTCTTCTCTCTGGTCTCCTGCATGTTCCGTTCTGATTTAATATACAATCAAAACAAGGGTAAGCAAAATCACCACCATCACCGCAGTAGCCTGTGAGCCTTTTATATATACGCTCAAGCATCTGCTCTTTCGTCATCTCAAGGGAATAGAAGGCTGTAGGGATATTATTCAATACAGCAATAACAGCAAATTCCTGAAGAAACCATGTCTTGCCTTTTTTAAATCCACCAGATATCCCCACAAGCCATTCCTTTCTAAATGGACCAACGAATGAACCAAGTTTGCCAGGTAAAGTAAAGAATGGTGTTTCCATCATTTGAAATACAGAATCAACACACTCCAGATCAAAGGGGTTTATCCACTCTGATGTTTGAAAGGAAACCTTTCTATACTTCTGGAGTTCAAGCTCTGCTTCTTTTACTTTACCTTGCTGCAGAAGAACACTCACATTGCCTGACGTTATCTCAAGCTCTCTCTTCTTAAAATATTCAAGGGTTTGAGATAACAGGTAATCTACATTTATGCCACTTACTTCATAATTATCAGAAAGGCGTTGCAGGAACTTCTCTATTATATCAGCCTGTTCCGGTTTTAATGTGGTTCTGTGCGTCTCAAATATATCCTGTATATGCTTTCCTGGAGGTTCCTTATAAGATTTGTAGAAGTCAAAAGCCCAGGAGGTAAGTGTACGCACAAAACCATTTGTGAAGTAATTAATGTCAAAAACTGTGGCGATTTTGTTTGTAAATTCCTTACTCGTTATCAGCCCTGTTATTATGTTCTTCTCTATAGATGTATCTAACTTGTGCTCGGTTATCGTCATCTATCCCCCACACTACTAGAAAATATGTTTGCTTTATTCAACCGCAGATATAGTTGCCTGTGAATTAAGAAACTTTACCAGATTTTCCTTCATAGTAGGAACATTTACATCAGTGGTTACAATGTTTGTGTATGAGTTTTTCCTTAACTCCTTTCTTGTTGTGGCTGCACTCTTCTTTGATGGTGACCATATTGCCCTCAACACATCACTATCAAATCCATTCTTGTACGTTGTTTTTTGTAGTTTCATACTACTCTCCTTTCATTGTTAAAAAATTTAGGGGTTAAATGTTACGAGTTACTTTTACTTTATGACCAGACTCTACAGTTGTTTCAAACACATTCTGTTGGGCTGAACTAAAACGAATAAACCCATTTATTTTATTAATTGCCAGTAGATATTTGTCTTTTGTTGCGATACAAAGTTCATTCCTATTTTGTAATACACATATCTGTTCGTGTTTATTTCTACCATCTAAAACATCAGTATATTTTATATCAGAGTAGTCCCGCCTATCCTCACTTTTATAAAAAACATTACTATTTTGTTCAGAAAGAGTTGGACTCAAATATATAGTCCAAGGAAAAGTATAATTATTCTCTCGTTTCATCTTTATCAATATATTCCCATCTTTATCTGTTATAATTATTACTGATTTACCTAATCCAACTACAAACTCATCTTTAGTTTCAAAATGTGTTCCTTTTATAATTGGGACTTCAAAACCATATTTCAATAATAAATCTTTAAAGTTTTTCTTTGCTCTCAATATTTCTGTCCATAAATTTTCTCCATCAACATCACATTTCCCATGCATCTCTCCCCACTCACAACCCCTACAAGCCCTAGTACCAGTTGAATCAAATTCATAATATTCACAGTATGGACATGTTCCAGAACCAAAAGGAAACTCTGAAAGTATTTTCATTAATAACTCTGCTTTTACTCCCATAAAAGCTACCTCTGGATGTTCTGTTTCAGTCTCCTTGATCTCAGCTAATTGCTTTTCTGTTTGTACTATATGATTTCTTATACCATCAAGATGCTGCCTAAAATTATCAGAACATTCTTCTACTACTGCGTATTTGTTTTTTTCTACTGCATATTTGTTTTTTTCCATAATTATTATCCTTTCATTTAATATGATTAAAGTTTTGCACCAACTCTCGTTCTCCTGTTTTGTGTTTTCTCTGTAATACCTTGTTTTTTCAGATAGGAGGGTAAACGGTGGGAAAATGTACGGCTTGAACAGACCCAACCAGGTGATACATCGAATCCATTTTTATCCTCTTCTATTGCCTTTAACAATAGTCTTGCTTTATCTTGATTAGTATTCATAAAATGTGGGCTTATCTTACTCCTGTTTTCATCAATAAATCGAATAAGCTGATTAGCTCCAAGTGTAAACTTTATCCTGTCTTCTTCAGAAAAAGTTATACTGACACCATTAAGAAAAGTCTCTTTATATTTTTGTATGAGTATATCAGTAAGTTTTGGGTTAGTATCATTTATGTTATCAAGTCTTTTTGGGTAGGTGTGTAAACATTTGAGAAAATAAGATTTCTCAATTTTACTGTAGACATTGTATAGAAATTCATTCAGTCCAATATTCTTTACATTATCCTTATTCTTCGGGTAGAAGTCGGGGGAATTGACCATCAGGCTGAACCTGTCTACTGCTGTACGCCAATCATCCAAATCAAATTGCCTGTTATAAAACTCTTTATATGAAGATGGTTTATCATTAAAGAATTTTCCTAGAACCAGTTTCTTTAAAGAAGAAACAGCTACTCCGTATGTCTTGGATGTTATTCTATGCTTACGCAACCCATGCTGTTCCCAATAATCAATAAATAGCTTAATTGTGTCGGGGCATATTATCTCCGCTTGCTTTTTACGTAGAGAAGGAGAATGTGGGGGGGCATTATTAGGTTCTGTGTTCGTAGAACACAATGTATTATCGTTAGATAATACTTCATTTATATATGACTCATTTACTTCGCACTCGTTAGATTCTGCGTGTCTGGCTGTCGCAGTATTCTGCGTGTCTGCACTATCATAATTATCATACCATTCATGCCATATGAAGTAATATTTTACTGATTTATGTTTGAGTCTGTCTTGTCCTGTTGGTAGTTCTTTTCTTATAAATTCATTTTTTTCTAGTTCATATATATAATATTGTATGCTTCTAAGAGAAGTATTCATATATTTAGCTAAAGTTTTCTGTTTTGGGAAGCATGATGTATCATCTCCTGCATGTTTTGCAAGTACTCCGTATAATATCTTTGCCCCCCAAGACAAATTTTTGTACCTTATTATAGGATCAGGCACAACACATATTCTGAATTTATTTTTTGGACAAAACTCCTCACCTTTTTTCATATTACCTCCAATAGCTGTGTGTTACTCGTAATCAAGAAAGATTTGCTCCTTATCGTCAAATCTTATAAGCTTAGTTTCCTCAAGCTCATCTAACATCTGTCTTATGTTTACTACATCTTCCCCCATCTTTTTTGCCCACTTCTTTTCAACATCAGGAGTCCATTCAAGTCGGTCTCCTGTCTCCTGTCGTAGCACAAATTCATTTTCTTCTACAATTATAGCGTATAGTAGTTTTGCTCCGTGGGATATTGCAGGGAAACGCAGGACATCTCTTCTCATTGATAGGGGGATGTGGGTGTTAGGACAAAATTCCTCTCCTTTTTTTGGCATTGTACTCTCCTTTCCTTCTTTTTCGGGATTAATGAAAGCAAAATATCATAATAAAATTAATGTGTCAAGAACTTTTTACTTTTTTGTAACTGTCTGTAGTTACTATAATTTTTGCCAGGAAACCTAAACGGAAAGTTCCCTTCTTTCCTTCCATACAGTCGTGGTTTTCCAGCTTAATAGCATGGCTTGCATATTTGTCTAAAGCATTTACTAATTGTTGTTGTGTCATAATTATTCTCCTTTTTGTTCATTTGCTTTTTCATATAATTTTTTAAGGGTATTGGTATCCATTTCAAGAGCTACATAGGTTATTGTTCCCCCACTTGCTAAATATTTAAAAATATATTCTATTGTGGATATGCGTGAATATAGTGATCTCATTTTATACCTCCTAATAAATTTTTGAAAATACCATATTTCTGAATTGTCTTACATGATCTTTACATAGTTCGCCAGGATCACCTTGATCTAGAACATACAACTTAGTTTCTGGGACAAAGGTAGACAGGTCTTGTGTGAGTCGTTCTCCTAATTCTTCTGCCCCACTATCAAATAAGATGAAAGCTCTTCTTACGTGTCTGAGCAGAGCCAGCTGTTCCACAGTATAAGAAGTTCCAAATGTGGCAACTACACCGTCTCCAAGATTCCATACATCTGTGACTCCCTCTACTATTACTGCAACATCTTTTACTGTATCAATATTATATAAACAATGTTTTATCGGGATTAACGAGTGTTCGTTTGCACAGGCAATGTATCTCTTATTACTGACACCAGTTACATCTCTTGCTACCCAGGATACTATCCTTTTTTTGAATATGACAGGAACCAGTATTCTGAATCTATAAAGTGGGTCTGACGGCAGGGTGCTTGATACAAGAAAGCACTCTTCTATATAGTCTGGGGCGAACCCCCTGCTTTCAAGGTATTTTTTGTGTTCGTAGAGTAATGGTACTGTGTAAGGAACAAGGAGTGATCTGTCTTTTCTGATCTCTGGTTGTGTTCCCTTAAGCTCTCGTTTAGTATATAGTTTTATTTTATCAATAGCTTTGTTGTAGGAGCATTGCTCAAGTTTCATTATCAGTTTTATGATGGTTCCTTTTTCTGAACAACGCCAGCATTTTATAGTTTTGTAATCTAGGTGTATGTTAAGGTGGTTTGATTTGTCTGCACAGAAAGGGCATTGTATGCCTATGTATCCTTTTCCGACATTCTTTCCTTCTGGGTGGTATACAATACCCTTATCATCAAAATATTTTTCAATATCCATATTTTCTAGAAACACGCATTGTTCTCCCTTCTGTTTGGTTTTTATTTCTCTCTCATTTCTGCGTAGCTATATACTATAGCCTTCCCTGTTTCATTGTCGAAATCTATTTTCATACATAATTCAGTGGTCACTAGACTGTTCTCGAATGTATTGCGTGTCCACTCGTCTGCTCTTGCCAAAGCTACTGATGTAAGTATACAAGCTATTAATATTACTTTTACACATATCATAAAAACTACTATCAACCATGCCATTGTTTTGTTCATTTTGGTTCTCCTTTTCTATTAATCTCTAACCTTGCCCCACAAAAAGGACAGAATTTCATCCCCGTAACAACATAGCACCCACCACCACAGCACCCGTAAATATTCCATGTGTCATTGTCATCTTTCTCAAATTGACCATCGGGCGGGGGGATAGGATATAATAAACCACTACCAACCGGGTCGCAATAGTTTTCTACCATTTCTTGAAATTCTTTACAGCAGTACATATCCCCACCCTCCAAAAAGGTTTACCATCTCTGGTTATTTTTAGTTTTTGTAATTTGTAAGGTTTTCATTTTTTTCTCCTTTCTTTTTTGTTTAATGCCTTTTCTATAATTTCTTGCTTTCTAAATATGGAATCTATCATCAGGGAATCAATACTTTGTTCTGCTATCATGTGCTGAACAAATACAGAGTCCTTTTGACCAATTCTATGACAACGATCTTCTGCCTGACACAGATTGCCAGGAACCCAGTCAAGCTCAGCAAATATTATGTGGGATGCTGCAGTAAGGGTAATACCAACTCCTGCTGCAAGGATAGAGCCTATGAATAACCTCTTTGTCGGGCTTTCCTGAAAAGCTCTTATTGCAAGTTCTCTTGTTTTTTGTGGGGTTTGCCCTGTTAGTAATACATACTCAGTTCTTTTAAAGTTACTTGCTATTGCATTAACTACAGAGTGGTGGTGTGCGAATACTACTATTTTCTCCTCCTGCTCCAGAGATTCTTTTATGTGTTCTATAACAAATGGAACTTTAGCAAGTGCTGTCTGCTCTCGTGCTGCTGATATTTCGCTGAGGGCTGGGGCTGTACTCTTGCATTTATTTTCTTTTTCATATACTTCCATTCCTTTTATGTTCTGTATTATGTCTTTATATTTATCATATAATATTTTCTCATTGTCTATTTGTGTAGCTAGGGATGAATATGGTATAGTGATAACTTGTCTTATTTTATCAGGTAATTCTTTTAATACTTCACTTTTCAGTCTACGTACCATAAAAAGGCTACGCAACCTGTCCTGTAGCTCCTCCAGGTTTGATGCTCCATTGTAGTTCCAGCCATATCCAGTATTATATGCCCCACAATATCTGTGGGCAAACGAAAAGAAGTTAGAGAACTCCTCTGGGTGAAGGAAGTTTGCTACAGTCCAAATTTCTCTTGGTCGGTTTAGTATTGGTGTTCCTGTTAAGAACAGGTAATGGTCTGCTTTTATTGGGGCTATGCCTCTCCTGTTACTCCCAACTATCTGTCTTGTTCTTTCTGCTGTATTATTTTTGATGTAGTGGGATTCATCACATATCAGTAAATCCCATGTTTTATTTTTAACATCTTCAAATTTATTTATTATATCATAGTTTATTATTACTATATTTTTATTTGGGAAGGGTTGTTTAGAATAGGCTATACCTATTGTAGATTTAAATGTAAGCCATTTCTTAAGCTCTTTTTCCCAATTTGTTTTCAAGGTTGCTGGGCATATTATAAGTATTCTTTTTAATTTCTTATAATTGATAAAACCGATAGCTTGCATGGTCTTACCTAAACCCATCTGATCTGCGATAAGAGTTCCCTTCCGTTGCAGGGCATAGTCTATTCCTGCTTTCTGGAAAGGGTAGTAGTCTAGTCCTTTAGGGGAGGGTATCTTGGTATTTGATTTGATAGCAAGGGAGTCAGCTATGGATTTTTGTTTCTGTTTAGTCTTTTCCATAGCGTACTCCCTTACTTCTTTGTACACATCTCCACGAAGGAGAGTACCCGCAAGTTTTGGAAAGTATTCTGTGATGAGTCTGGCTGTATCGAACAAAAGGTCTCCGTCTATAATCCACTTCTTTCGGTTTCCATCCCAGATTCTTTTCTCACTCGGTAGTTTTTTTAATGCCACTATTGCTTCAGCTTTATAGTACGGAAAAACCAGCTCAAACTTCATCTTACCTATTCTCCTTTTATAAATTTTCTCATCTCTTCAAAACAAACAAAGATTTTTCCAGGTTTGTATCCTTGTTTTAATAACAGTTTTCGGTAATTATCTATGGGAAGGGGTTTATCTGTTGTGTATCTCAACATTGTGGAGATCATCATCTGTGAAGATAGAGACAGGCGATTCCACCTGTCTCTTTTAATAATTTCTTCTTCAAGATTATATGTTGGTATGTTTTTATCCGTTAGCTCTTGTAGATTTAGCATCATTAAGTGCCTTTCGTTTATTTATTGAAACGATTGGTTTTACGTGTTGACACTTCAGACAAAAATCTTGCATCCCGCAGGTTTTGGTGCTCTTCTTCTGCTCTTTCTTTTCACACCAGATGTAGCCTATGAGTTCAAACTTATCACAGGCTTCAGTTCCTTGGGCTACTTTTTTGTCTATTACTTTGCATTTCCGGTAGTTTGTGCCTTCATCTTTGGCTTGATTGAAGGTCTTGCAGTATCTACAGGTTATTTTTTCATCCATCCTTTTCTCCTCTTTCTATAAAGGTTTTAATTATGTGTGCTGCCATGTTAGGAACAGACCTTGACTGCTTTTTAGCCATTTCCCATAGCTTATCCCATATTCTCCTTTCTATTTTGATATTTACGGATTTTTTTACATCATTCAAGTCCACAATCTTCACTTTTCCTGCCCTCCTTTCTTAAAGCACAATATCATGCCTTTTAATATGTGTCAAGTGTTTTTTTAAAAAAAATTCACAATAAGGCAGGAGATATTTTCTCCTGCCCCACTGTGAACCTTCTTTACCAGGATATGAGTCCTGACAGTTTTTCCTCAAACTCCTTGGTAGGATAAGACTGCCATTCCTTGACTCCCATCTCTTTCATATGTCGTGCTGTGGTTCTGCTGTATGTATCCTCATCCCTGAATCTTCCTGCTGGACCTCTGTATGCTATACAGGTTTCATAGGAGAAATAAAATTCGTGTGGTCCGATGTTTACAATATAGGCTTCTGTGTTTCTGGTGCTTCCTTTATTCAGTCTTATTTCCATAATACTCACCTCCTTCTATTTACTCCTAAACCACGTATTGATTTAACTACTTGTGATAATATTGCACTACCACCTACACTGTCTTTTCTTTGTATCATTAAATAAATCGGTTTCCATCCTGTGCTTATACCTACATAGAATCTAGCTTTTCTCCCTTTCGTTCTACCCCCATACCCTGAGTAATCTTCATAACCTTCTTTCCATTCTACTTCTACTCTTTCACCGGACTCAAAGTATGGTGCAAATCTTTCATCAAGGTCTGATAAATCTCTTCCCATGTTTACTCGCCTCCTTTTCTTTGTTTTTTTATTAATTTATAAACACACTCATAGTGGTAGACTTCATCCCTGTATAACATTATATCTTCTGTGTCTTCTATTTCTTTACGGCAGAATGGGCAGTCTACTGCTCGGTTAGTTCTCCATGCTTCTCGTGCTTCTTTTAGTGTCAATATACTCACCTCCTTTCTTTATATAATTAATCATGGAAGAGCAGGATTTTTCCTACTCAACCATCATGAATTATATGTGGCAGTCTACTACAGTAATGAGTGTATCATTGGGAAGGTCGTATATCATTTCAATAAACTTCTTTTCCCATACATCACACCCAACATTATTAGATGACATACCCCACCATCCCATCGAACCCCGTTCTACCCACTCTCCGTCTTTGAGGAAAGCAAATGGAGCAATGTTTATCTGTCTCATTATAAATTCTTCTTTATCAAGAAAGTAGGGCATCTGCCAGAAGTGTTCCCCAAACATTTCCTTTCCTTCCAGGGCTTCCCTACCTTGTTTCTGGATATCCTTCTCCTGTTGTTCAAGATACTTTACCCAATTTTTCTCTGCTCTATGTCTTTGTTCTGCAATCATGCCGTCCCAGTCTATATCTCCTTTCTTTGCCTGATCACAGCGATTTTCTGGTACTTTTGTTTTTTCATTAAACCCGCTTCTTTCTCCAACATTTCCTGATTTTCCCTTCTTGAGCCTGAGTGATCCTGACCATCTGCCTCCTATGCTGTACCAATCCCACTTAGCATTAGGGTTTCCCCAGTAGCCGTGATTTCCTTCGTCATCAAAACAACCCCCCTCCCAGTCTGTAATGATAGCAGGGTTTTCGTCTGCACAGTACTGAGCGTATTTCTTTACTTTTTCTGCCCAACGATCTCTATCTTTTATTACTTTAGGCAGAATCTCTTCAGCAGTTTTATTTTTGAAATTCCAGTGATTCTTCAATTCATCTGGAATTTCCCCTTTTGTTAGGGAATATATAATACGTTCCTTGTCTGCCAGTGTGTCTCTAGCTTGTGCAAGTATTCCCTTTGCTTTTTCTGGGATATCTTCCTTATTGATAAATATTTCAAATACAGCCCTTGGGTCTCTTTTCATCTCGTATTCATCTAAATCAAGTTCCCAGTAAGGGTCGAGTTGTTCTTCGGGGTTCTCTCCAATGACATAAACTGCAAAATGGCTCATACTTACCTCCTTTTTGTAAAAAGTTTTAAATATTTGAACAGCTTTCTGTGATTTCTATGGAGTATATAACTCTGAATTTTCCTTATATTGTACTGGTTCACGTTATGATAGTTATACTCTTTTCCGTTTATCAGTAGTTTCATATCTCCATAGCTATCGTGTGATACTATACACACATTTGGCAATACTGTTCACCTCCTTTCCTGTTGGTTTCCTTTCACAGAGGGGCAGGACTGGATGTTTCCTGCCCTACTGTCAAAGGAGACATCTCCTTTGATGGAGGTATTACTTTAATCTCTTTTTCAAGTCCCACAACAACCTTCTCAATTCAAGATATTCTTCCATCCTTTTCGCTGTGAGACCAAGTGTATGATATCTTTCCCTGTCCAACGGGTCGATATATACAGCAATTTCTGCTGCATACTTTATTGGAATATCTCGTGTGAAGTTCTGCTTCAGGTTATTAAGAGCCATAACAAGCTTCCTCTTTGGGTGTCTCCCCCTGAGTCGGATACGATAATTTCCAGTGTTCTTATATTTCCGACACAAGTTTATAAACATCCTTCCTTCTATGTCGTTTGGTACCTTGAAGTAGTACTTTAGTAAGTCAGGAGCTTCCATATCATTCCTGAGTACCCACAGCAATAGCTTTACAACTAATCTTTTCATACTTACCTCCTTTGTTTTGGGTTAGTGTTTAAGTGAACATGGAAGAGCACGAGAATTTCTCATGCTCAACCATCTTATCTCACACACCAAGCTGTTCTTTTAGATACTTCTTTAGGCTGGATCGTGCCTGTTGAGTAAATACATCAGACATTTTATCTATGAAATTTTGGGAATACTGATCATCCTCTGGATTCCAGAGCATAGACAGTATTGTGTTTGATATCATAGATAGTGGGTATTTTTCTATAGCTCTGACGAACAGGGATGGGACGTAGTATGCTTCATCTAGATGGGACAGGATGTGCTCCTTGTTTTTAGTAGACTCCCCAAGGGAAACATTCATTTTTACTTCTCGAAATTGACAATAGAGACAATCACCTGAACTTGGAGGGGGAACTTCCTTTTTGAGTATTTTTTCTACGAATCTATTAGTATACTGGTTTATTTTCTTCAGCAGGTTTTTGTGTTTTTTGATTGCAGAGCCATTCATATCTGAAATTATTGATTTATGGTCTGTCGAAAGAGAAAACGTTTCTCTGAATGGTATTCCTTTCTCTTCTCCGGTAAGCAATGCATGAGGAATGCCTTTCTGCTGGCATACCCAGACCTCTCTTGATCCAAACGTGTTCATCCGTTCCCTTGTAGTAACTGTATTCCAACCTCCGGTGTTATAGATAACAGAACCGTCTGGATAGAATGTAATAACATCTGTTGCATGGAGTTGTACGGCAATACCCCCATCCTCAGTGGTGTGGAGAATAGTATTATTAGCGATAATCTTGGAATCCTTTTTCCTGGGGGTTTCCAGCCTTTCTTTAGCTTCTTGATAGTTCATACTTACCTCCTTTGTTTGGGTTAATACTGCATGGAGGAGCACGAGAATTTCTCATGCTCTACCATTCAATATTACAGTACTTCTTCCAAAATCATTCTTCTCTTGGAAACTAGAAGAGGAGGATGTCCACAAGTATTTGCTTGTGCAGTACCAATATGATTCCTAACTTTTACTTTTACCAGCACCGGACGTCTCTTCTCTTCATCCGAATTCCAGTGTACCTGAAACTGCTTTTTAAAAGCCCTGGCGTGTCTGAGTGTTAGAGTACAGAATCCATATTGATGATCTATTCTCGCATGTCTGGAATAACAAGAATAAGGAACTAATATAGCACCTTCCCATTCTCCTATAGGTACAGCTTTCTTTTCTGTATATAGTCCATAATAGTTTCCTCTTTTGTCTTTCAAAAGAACCTGGTATCTTACTCTTTCTCTTTCTTTGGGTGTATCAAAAGATTTAAAATTTTCACACATAATACTTACCTCCTTTGTTTGGGTTAACAATTTAAATAAACATGGAGGAGCAGGATTTTCTCCTGCTCTACCATCTT
>Ga0272442_10001597_pt1 | contig 34033 bp, 31 predicted proteins | sample SSMForm2O_FD_200262 | JGI IMG/M metagenome (GOLD analysis project Ga0272442, IMG submission 200262) | Marine sediment archaeal communities from Little Sippewissett salt marsh, Falmouth, MA, United States - SSM-Form-2O | ecosystem: Environmental > Aquatic > Marine > Wetlands > Sediment ... | reverse complement strand
GCTAGATTCGCAGTGACGACCCTCGGCTGCAAGGTTAACCAGTATGAATCGGCAGGCATTACGGAAGCACTACTCCGACACGGCCACTCCCTGGTCCCCTTCAGTGACATGGCCGATATTTATATCGTCAATACCTGCACCGTCACCGGCAAGACGGATTACCAGTCACGCCAGCTTATCAGACGGGCCCATCGCACTAACCCCGCAGCCTCCATTATCGTGACGGGATGCTACGCCCAGACAGCCCCCGAAAAACTGGCCGGCCTGCCGGGCGTCACACTGGTGGTGGGCTCGGAACGCAAGGAAGATATTCCGGACTTGATCAAGGGCGGTCTTAATACAACACATGAGGTAATGGTCAGCAACATTGCGGACAAAAAGGATTTCTCGGGTCTCTGCCCCACCAGTTTCCCCGGCCACACGCGGGCCTATCTCAAGATACAGGACGGATGCAACGCCTTTTGCAGCTATTGTATCATCCCCTACGCACGGGGCAGAAGCAGAAGCCTGCCGGAAGTCGACGTGCTTGAGCGGGTAGCGAACCTGAGTGCCGCCGGCTACCGCGAAATAATCCTCTCGGGCATTCACCTGGGCATGTACGGATACGATCTGGCACCCGGCAGTAATCTTCTTTCGCTTTTGAGAAAAATCGAAGCCCAGGGGAAAGTTGAACGGTTGCGCATCAGCTCCATCGAACCCATGGAAGTATCCGACGAACTGGTAGGCCATATCAAAGATTCACAGATAATCTGTCGACATCTCCATATTCCGCTTCAAAGTGGCGACAATTCTGTGCTAAAATCGATGAAAAGGGTATATACGAGGACTCAATTCAGGAACCGTATAGCACGAATTCTGGACTCGATTCCCGGGATAGCTGTCGGCATCGATGTGATGGTGGGCTTCCCGGGAGAGGGAGACAATGAATTTCACGCGACAAAAGAACTGATTGCAGGCATGGACGTTGCCTACCTGCACGTCTTCCCCTACTCTCCCCGGCACGGCACGGAAGCGTTTGGCCTTGCAGCAAAAGTCTCCGAACCAGTCAAAAAGGAACGTGGAGCCATCTTAAGGGAGATCGGCAGAAAAAAAAGATTTGACTTTCACAGGCGTTTCGTTGGACAAAGATTAGCTGTGCTCATTGAGGACACACGCGACAGGGAGACGGGATTGATGAAGGGGTTCTCGGACAACTATGTCCCCGTTCTTTTAACCGACGGCGATGATTCGCTTGCAAACAGAATAGTTGACATAACCGTAGATACAATCAGGGGAGGTAAGGTTCTTGGAAGGAAAACCCAAACTTTCTGAAGAAAGGGTCGAACAGCTCAGTACACTCGAGGACATTCTGGGATACACATTCAATAACGTGACGGTGCTTCACAATGCCCTTACCCACAGATCGTTTGTCAACGAAAACCAGGATCTGAATTATAAGGATAACGAAAGGCTGGAATTTCTCGGCGACGCCGTACTGGAGCTTTGTATCAGTGACATTTTAATGAAGCTCTTTCCGACACACACGGAAGGGCAGCTTTCAAAACTGAGGGCATCCGTCGTGAATGAACAACCGCTGGCCAAGCTGGCAGAGCAGTATATGATTGGAGATTTTCTTCTTCTGGGAAAGGGAGAAGAAACCTCCGGCGGACGGCATAAGTATTCCATCCTTGCCGACACCTTCGAAGCGATTATCGCCTCAATATACCTGGACGGCGGTTTCGACAAGGCCCATCTTTTCATCGACAGGGTGTTCGGACCCGCCATTGAAGAATGGACCGATGAGCCTTTCTTCCATGATTACAAGACGTATCTTCAGGAGTTAAGTCAAAGCAGGTTTCGAGTGATCCCGCGATACTGTCTTCTTCACGAATACGGCCCCGATCACGATAAAATTTTTCAGATAAAGCTCACCGTCTCGGATATCGTGTCGACCTCCGGCATTGGTAAGAGTAAGAAAGAGGCGGAACAGCAGGCCGCCAAGAGGGCCCTGGAAGAACTTCAAAAGATGGAAGACGAACGAACCCCATCGTGATCGTATGCGGCACATGATTATACCTATATTCATCATGAACGGGGGCTGCCCAAACCGGTGTGTCTTCTGCAACGAACGTATCACGGCGGGAGATCACCCCGATTGGATCAGCCGGGAGCAATTCCGCTCCACCGTTGAAATGCATCTCGCCGGACGCGGACATCGCGACGCCGTGCAGATCGCATTCTATGGCGGAAGCTTCACGGGCCTCGAGAGAAAATACCAGACGGAACTCCTGGAATATGCCGAGGCATACATCCGGGCGGGGCTTGTCGGGTCCGTAAGACTTTCGACACGCCCCGATTACATCGATGCGGACACACTCCGCCTTCTCACCGGTTATTCCGTGACGACCGTAGAACTCGGAGTCCAGTCCATGGTTGATGACGTGCTAATGTGTGCCCGGCGGGGCCATACGTCGGATAATGTGCGCACTGCGACGGCACTCCTCAAGAATGCCGGGTTTTCCGTGGGAATGCACCTGATGGTGGGCCTGCCGGGGGATACGGAAACACGGTTTGAATACACCGTCCGCGAAGTGATCAAACTCGGTCCCGATACGGTCAGGATCCATCCGACCATTGTCTTTCGGGAGACGGAACTGGCCCGCTGGTATGAAGACGGGCGCTATGTCCCTTTGACAATGGGCGAGGCGGTGCGACTTTCAAAATATGCCCTGCGACAGTGTGAAACGGCGGGAATATCCGTCATCAGGATCGGCCTCCAAATGACCCGTGAAATGGAAGAAGAGGGAACCATAATTGCCGGGCCGCATCATCCGGCATTCAGATCTCTCGTGGAGAATTCCATCTTTTACGATATGGCAACAACACTTCTGAAAAAGACGCACTTCAACGCCGCGACGCCCCTCTTCCGGGTAAACCCGAAAGATGTATCCGACTTTAGGGGCATGAAAAACAGCAATATCAAGGCCCTGCAGACGGATTGCGGTATCCGCGACATCCGTGTGGAGCCGGATCCTGAACAGCAACGCGGCAGCCTTGTACTTGCAGCGAATGGTGCGACATACGTAACAGACAGATTAACATACGATAGAGGATAGTGTATTGTTCAAATCAGGCTTTGTAGGAATTGTGGGAAAACCGAACGTAGGCAAATCGACACTCCTGAACCACATTATCGGCGAAAAAGTGGCGATTACAACGTATAAGCCGCAGACGACCCGCAACAGAATAATGGGTATCAAAAATGTGGATGATGGACAGATCATCTTCCTCGATACACCCGGCATCCATCGGGCGAAAACCCCGCTCAATCAATACATGGTCAAGGAGGCAGTGGGCACCTTCGGTGACGTAGACATCCTGCTTTTCATCATCGATGCCGATGCACCATTCGGCCGGGATGATGAATTGATCATCGAATCGCTGCGGGACCTCGCAATTCCGGTTATTCTGCTCATCAATAAAATAGATCTGGTCGACAAGCGGACCCTTCTGCCCCTTATAGACGAGAAAAGGAACCTCTATGCGTTTGAAGAAATTATTCCTGTCAGCGCCCGTACTGGCCTGAATGTCGAGCGGGTCATGGGAATGATATGGAATCTTCTGCCGGAGGGTCCCCGGTACTTCCCTGAAGAAATGTTTACCGATATTTCCGAACGCTTCATCGCCGCCGAAATTATCCGGGAGAAAGTAATGCTCCTCACCCACCAGGAGATACCCTATTCCACCGCCGTGGTTGTGGATTCATTCAAAGAGGATGAGGCCAAAAACCTGATCAGCATCAGCGCCACTATCAATGTGGAAAAGAATTCGCAAAAGGGTATCGTCATCGGCAGGAAAGGCAGCATGCTGAAAGCGATAGGCACACAGGCCCGCCTGGAAATGGAAAAGTTTTTCGCAACCAGAATTTTTCTCGAGCTTTTCGTACGGGTGAGTAAAGACTGGACGAAAGACGAACGCAAGCTGGAGGAGTTCGGGTACAATACAAAAAAAGTTTAGCGTTTTGAGTGTCAAGTTGCTGGTTGCATACGACCGATGCATTCGATATATATACAATTGACAACTGAACGAGACCACGAATTGTTAAAAGTCAAAAGCCTATTTGGTTCATTATGGCATTTGACCCAAGGAGCGAGGATATAACATTTTGAAACCCATCATCGCCATTGTCGGAAGACCGAATGTTGGAAAATCAACGCTTTTCAACCGCATCGTCCGCAGGAAAAAGGCCATCGTCATCGACCAGCCGGGAGCAACCAGGGACAGAAATTATGCCGATGGTGAGTGGGATGATAAGCCCTTTACCCTCATTGACACCGGCGGCTTCGAGCCCGTGTCTGAAGATACCATGCTGGTGCAGATGCGTGAGCAGACGACCCTTGCAATCGAAGAAGCCGAGGCGATCATCTTTCTCATGGATGGCCGTGAAGGCCTGACACCATCGGACATTGAAATCGCCAACCTCCTCCGCAGAACCAAACGGCCCGTCTTCTACACTGTCAACAAAATCGACGGGCGCGAACAGGATCATCTGTCATACGAATTCTATCAACTCGGTATCGAAATGCTCTATCCCGTGTCGGCGGAGCATGGTCCCGGTGTCACTGCCCTGATGGATGACATCATGGCGACCCTCTCGGAAAGTATCCAGCCGGACGAGACCGAGGGAAAACGAATCCGGATTGCCGTGATCGGTAAACCCAATGTCGGCAAATCGTCCCTCATCAACAAGATCCTTGGTTACGAACGGACCATCGTTAATCCTACTCCGGGAACAACGCGGGACGCCATTGATACCCCCTTCGAAATAAACGAAAAAAAATATCTTCTCGTCGATACCGCCGGTATCCGCCGTAAAAGCAAGGTCAGCCTTCAACTTGAAAAATACTCCGTCATCGAAGCCATCAGGACCTTGGACCGGTGTGATGTCGCCCTCATCATGGTCGATGCCACGGAAGGTGTGACCGAGCAGGACACGAAAATCGCGGGCCTCGCCTACGAACGGGGCACCGTCTGCATCATTGTCATGAACAAATGGGACCTCATCGAAAAAGATAACAATACCATTGGCACACACGTAAAACAGGTCAAGGACAAGTTGAAGTACCTTGATTTTGCACCCATCATCTCTCTCTCGGCCCTCACGGGGCAACGCATCTATCGGATATTCGATTTGATCGAATCCGCCTACCGGCAGTATACGACCCGCATTCCGACAGGTGAACTGAACAAAAAGGTCCAGGAATTTCTCAGCATTCTGCCACCCCCGCGCCACCGACACAAGCCGAATCAGTTCAGTTACACCACTCAGGTGTCCATAAAACCGCCCACGTTCGTCTTCTTTGTGAGGGAACCCGAGGCCGTTCATTTCTCGTATCGTCGATACCTTGCCAACAAGCTCAGAGAGGCGTTTGATTTTGACCAGGTGCCGATCAGACTGATTTTCAGAAAAAAAAGCAAATCTCAGGATCGGAATTAATGTCCGGAGCTTGACAAACTTTCCACAGGAGAGGTACAAATGTACGGACAGATTCGGGGGAGTAGCGCGTGGTATGAAAAAAATACTTGGCAGTGTATTATCGGTAATTTTTGTTGTGTGCGCTTTCCACATGGCCGCGGCCGGCAGTGAATCAAAAATCATAAAGATAGGTGTGTACCTCCCCATCTCCGGGTCGACAGATACCACCGGCCAGGCAATATATCAGGGAATAAAGGTCGCACATAAAATGCGGCCATGGGTTCTCGGCAAAAATGTTGAAATCGTGCTGGCCGACACAAAGAGCGATACAACGGAGACCACCCGGGTTGTTAACAGACTCATTAAAAAAAACAAGGTACAGGCATTGATCGGTGAAGCATCAAACGCTAATACCATAGCGGGAGCGGCGATTGCCGATGCGGCAGGTGTACCGATGGTGTCACCGACGGCCACCAGCCCCATCCTGATCAAAGCCAGGAAATATGTGTTCCGCGTCTGTTTCACCGACACCTTCCAGGGGAAAGCGGCAGCCCACTTTGCATACGATACTCTCAAGGCACGGAAGGCTGCCGTAATGATAGATATTGCCCAGGATTACAGTATCGGTCTTGCAACCGCCTTTGAACGTACCTTCATGAGACAAGGCGGTAAAATCGTCGCCCACACGTACTGCCAGACAATGGATGAGGATTTCACGTTGCAGTTGTCGGAAGTCGTGGCGGCAAAACCCGATGTCCTTTACCTGCCGAATTATTACAGGGAAGTCGCCCTGATCTGCAAACAATTGTCAAGACTCGGTCTCAATACGACAATCATTGCGGCAGAAAATGCCCAGACGAAAGAGTTGCTGCATATCGGCGGCAAGGATGTCGAACAGGTAATCTTTACGAACCATTTCGCCAAAGAGGCGGCCACAACACAAGCTGCCCGGGAATACCTGTCGAAATACCAGACTGAAACGGGCAGAGATGCCGGCGCATATGAAGTGCTCGGTGCCGACGCCTATTTTGTTATCCTGGATGCTATTGCACGCGCAAAATCACTGGGTGCTCCCGGCATACGGCGGAGTCTCTCGAATACAAGAAAATTCGAAGGAGTGTCCGGCATTATCACCATCGGTTCGGACGGCAACGCAGTAAGGAGTCTGGTGTTTATGCAAGTGAAAAACGGCGCCTTCAGTTATCTGGCAACATATACTCCGTGAGCAATCCCTTTTTGCTACCGGCACGACGATGGATGTAGAGGCACCTGAGGCGGAAAGTGACATGGGCAGAGAGTTGTCCCGTCAGCATCAAAACGGGGGAAATCCGCCCGGCCGCTATCCTTGACACGTTGCATGTTGGAAATTATATACGGGCCCGAGAATTGCTTCCCGGCACCGACAAAAGTTTTTTTCATTTCAAGTCCGTGTGTCCCGGCAATTTTATCTTGACTTGTGACCGCTATAAGATTATACATGCAGCTCTATATATCTATTATTACCTGACTAAATTCATGAAGGAGGGCACACGTTATGGGAAAAAGTTTCAGAAGTTTTATTATAATCGCCGCATCGTTATTTTTTATCACATGCTGCACTTTCGGGACGGTACTTGCGGCTGATGTAATCAAACTTGGTGTAGCCGGTGCACATAGTGGCGACTTGGCTTCATATGGTTTGCCATCGGTCAAGGCTGCCGAGCTGGTTGTGAAAAACGTCAATGCAAAGGGTGGCATCAACGGCAAGAAAGTGGTCATGCTGGTAGAAGACGATGCCTGCAAACCTGAGTTCGGATCGAACGTCGCAACAAAGCTGATATCCGAAGGCGTCGACGTGGTGATGGGACATATCTGCAGCGGTTCGACAAAGGCCGCCCTGGCAATCTACAAGGAAGAAAATATCATCTGTATGTCCCCCTCGGCAACGAATCCTCCGCTGACGCAGAGTGGTGATTATCCGAACTTTTATCGTACCATCGCGTCCGACGACGCCCAGGCACGGTTGGAAGTGGATTTTGCCTTTGATGTCCTGAAGGTAAAAAAGATTGCCGTCATCCATGATAAGGGTGATTATGGGAAGGGCTTGGCCGAGTTTGCAAAGGCTTTCATCGAAAAGTCCGGCAAGGGCGAGGTTGTCTTGTACGAAGGTGTCACTCCCGGCGCGGTCGATTATTCGGCAGTTGTCCAGAAGATAAAACGCTCAAAGGCCGAGGCGGTTATCTTCGGCGGGTATCATCCCGAGGCATCCAAGATCGTCATGCAGATGCGCAAAAAGAGGATGAAACTCCATTTCATCTCCGATGACGGTGTCAAAGACGACACGTTCATCAAGGTGGCAGGCAAATATGCTGAAGGCGTCTATGCAACCGGACCCATGGATACATCGAATAACCCGATGACCATTGCTGCGACCAAAGAACATCAAAAGGTGTACGGATCAGATCCCGGAGCATTTTTCCTGAACGCCTATGCGGCCACTCAGGCACTGCTGAATGCCATCGAAAAAGCGGGGTCCACCGATTACGACGCGGTATCGAAAGCACTGAAAGAAAACTTTGTCGAAACCACACTCGGAAAAATCAAGTTTGACGACAAGGGCGATGCGATCGGAATCGGGTTTGCCATTTATCAGGTCAGAAACGGTGTTTACGAAGAAGTCAAATAGTTGTTGAAATAACCGAAACGGGGACAGACTTGGTCGTCGTCTGTCCCTATTTTTTTATATTGTACCACAGTGAAGAAATTGCTGGATATCGGCCTGAAGATTAGGAGAAGATAAGTCACACAATGGATTATTTTCTGGAGTTGTTTCTCGGAGGCCTGACGCGCGGAAGTATTTATGCACTTATCGCCCTGGGCTATACGATGGTTTACGGCATTATCGAGCTGATTAATTTTGCCCACGGGGAAATCTATATGATCGGAGCGTTTACCGCCCTGATCGTTATATCCGTTCTCACCATGATGGGAATGAATGCGCTTGCCATTGTTGTGATTGCAGGACTCGTCGCCGTCATCTATTCGAGTGCCTACGGCTATACTGTGGAGAAAATCGCCTACAAGCCACTGCGAAACGCACCCCGTCTCTCGGCACTTATCAGTGCCATCGGTATGTCGCTTTTTCTTCAAAACTACGTGTTACTGGCCCAGACGTCAGATTTTCTCCCGTTCCCAAACATTATTCCCGATTTTGAATTCATGGAACCCTACGCACATATTATAAGTTCTGCCGAGGTTGTCATTCTCATTACGACAACGATTGTCATGATTCTCCTGTCGATACTGATCAAGTTTACGAAAATCGGCAAGGCAATGCGCGCAACGTCGCAGGACAAAGATATGGCGCGGCTTGTCGGAATCGACGTTGACCGGGTTATTTCCGTTACGTTTATTTTCGGTTCCGCCACGGCGGCAATCGGGGGTGTACTGATCGCCGCTCACATCGGCATGATTAATTTTTATATCGGATTTATTGCGGGCATAAAGGCATTCGTCGCCGCTGTCCTTGGAGGCATCGGCAGTATTCCCGGTGCCGTACTCGGGAGCTTTGTTCTCGGGTGGACGGAAAGCTTCGCAACAGGGTATGTCTCCAGCGATTACGAAGATGTGTTTGCATTTATATTCCTTGTGCTCATTCTCATATTCAGACCTGCCGGTATCCTCGGCAGAACGGAGAAGCATAAGGTGTAACATAAACAAAGGGCCATGATTCCAGCCCATGGATGTTCGCGAAGATGGTAAATTTTTCGGAAATAAAAAAATCGTTTTTAGTTTCTCTGTGGTTCATGTTTCTGACATTTCCAATCATGGTGATACGTGTCAATACCATAGAGAATATCGTAGAGTGGCGTTGGATCAATATGCTTATCGTTGGTGTGGGCAGCTTTCTGCTTTCTCTTGTATGGAGATATCTCCTGAAGAGAAAGGAGTATGGAATACAGAAGGCTGAAGAAAACGATGAGGCCCAGGTTCCATTCATAGAGCGGCTTCGGCAACAAAAAAAATTATACATGCCTGCTCTGGTAATCGCTGGACTTTTCATCACGGTCTTTCCGTTTATTTTCTCCCTTTACCAGACCAATATCATGATTTCGGCCCTGATCTACGTCATGCTGGGGCTGGGACTGAATATAGTCGTTGGCCTCGCCGGACTGCTTGACCTGGGATACGTGGCATTTTATGCAGTGGGTGCATATGCCTATGCCCTTCTGAATCTTCATTTCCACATGAGCTTCTGGATCTGTCTTCCCATCGGTGGGGCGCTCGGGGCGCTCTTCGGCATTCTGCTCGGATTTCCCGTGCTTCGCCTTCGAGGTGACTATCTGGCCATCGTCACCCTCGGCTTTGGAGAAATAATTCGTCTCATACTTGAAAACTGGAACGAATTTTCATTTGGTCCGAGCGGGATTCCCAACATTCCCCGCCCTGGACTGTTCGGGATGGATCTTTCCATACACAGTTCAACCATATTCATCTATTACATCATGATCGCCTTGTGTATCTTTACGATATTTGTCGTCAACCGCCTGCAGGACTCCCGAATCGGCAGGGCCTGGATTGCGCTGAGAGAAGATGAGGTCGCCTGCCAAGCCATGGGCATCGACAAAGCCAGGACCAAACTGACGGCCTTCGCCCTTGGAGCAACGTGGGCAGGAATGGGCGGCGTCATGTTGGCGGCCAAAACCACGTTTGTCAATCCGGCCAGTTTTACCATCTGGGAATCGATTATTATTCTCTGTATCGTCGTTCTGGGCGGCATGGGGTCGGTCCTCGGAGTTATTGTCGGTGCGCTTGTTCTTATTCTGCTCCCTGAATACCTGAGGGCATTCTCAGAATACCGCATGCTCATGTTCGGCGTGTTGCTCGTTGTCATGATGGTCTTCCGTCCAGGTGGAATTATCAGCGACGTCAGGAGAATATACAAGTTTGAAAGAGCCGGAGGCGAAAACAGCAATGAGTAATACGGACCATCACCCCATACTTGAAGTAGTTGAACTGGGCATGAACTTTGGCGGCCTCCGTGCACTCGACAACGTCGATCTCGATGTCGGACAAAGAGAAATCGTCGCCCTGATCGGGCCCAACGGTGCCGGTAAAACGACCTTTTTCAATTGCATCACCGGTCTTTATACTCCGACGGACGGGTTCATTACGATTTCCCCACAAGGCGGCAAACGCGAGAAAATCAACGGTCTCAAGCCGAATGTTGTCACCAAAAAGGGACTTTCGCGAACATTTCAGAATATCAGGCTTTTCCCCAATATGACTGTCTTGGAAAATGTAATGATCGGACGGCACTGTCGCACGTCTGCCGGCATTGCGGGGGCCATATTCAAGGGAAGCAGAACCCGCACCGAAGAAAAAGAAATTGTCGCCTACAGTTATTCGATACTTGAAAAAATCGGACTTGAAAAATCCGTCAATGAATTTGCTAAAAATCTGCCGTACGGCGAGCAGCGGCGGCTCGAGATCGCCCGCGCCCTGGCAACAGAGCCCTTTCTCCTGCTCTTGGACGAACCCGCCGCCGGCATGAATCCGCAGGAAACACTCGAACTTGACGATCTTATCAGAAAAATCCGCGACGAAGAGAACATCTCCATTCTTCTGATAGAACACGATATGAAGCTGGTTATGAGCCTTTCAGACCGTATATTTGTCGTTGATTACGGCAAGAAAATCGCTCAGGGTACCCCGGAGGAGATAAAGAACAACCCTGCGGTGATCAAGGCCTATCTGGGAGAGGATATAGATGCTTAAGGTAAAGGACATCCATACCTTTTATGGAAATATCGAGGCACTGAAGGGTGTCTCAATTGAAATTTCAAAAGGCGAAATCATTACACTCATCGGCGCCAACGGCGCCGGCAAATCTACGACACTGATGTCAATATGCGGCATTACCCCTCCCAGGATCGGCGAGATCACCTTCCTGGATGAACCCATTACCGAGGTAAAACCCAACAAGATCGTATCGATGGGTATCTGTCAGGTTCCTGAAGGCCGCCGTATTTTCCCCTATCTGTCTGTCACCGAAAATCTCGATATGGGTGCATTCCTGCGAACGGATAAGAACGAAATAAAGCGGGACATTGAATACGTCTTTGAACTGTTCCCTATTCTTGCGGAACGCCGGCACCAGGCCGGTGGCACACTGAGCGGAGGCGAACAGCAGATGCTTGCCATCTCCCGGGCACTTATGACACGCCCGCAGCTTTTGCTCCTGGATGAACCGTCTCTCGGCCTTGCGCCACTGATCGTCAAACAGATTTTTGAAATCGTCAAGAAGATCAACGAAGAGAATAATACGACGATATTCCTCGTGGAACAAAATGCCAACCTGGCGCTCCAGGTTGCGCACAGGGGCTATGTGATGGAAAACGGCCGGATCGTCCTCACCGACAATGCGAAAAACCTCCTGTCAAACGAAGATATCCGCAAAGCCTATCTCGGGATGTGAGTGGTCCGCCGGCATCTCGGCCACGGCACCTCAGCCATTCCTCGTGAAAGCTCGTACTGTCGGATTCAGTTTTCGGAATGTATCATTGCAGAGGAATCGGTATGCACACCCGCCAGGGATCACCTCTGCAGATTCATCACCGCGCGTGCGATTCGTTCCATTCCTTTTTCGATGTTTGCCATTGATGTGGCATAAGAAAGACGAACGTGATTGTCATTACCAAACGCAATACCGGGCACGACCGCAACGTTCGCCTCGTCGAGAAGATAGTCGGCGAGGTCGACCGAATTCGAAATTGTCTTGCCGCCATGCGCGGTCCCAAACAGCCCCTTTACATTCGGAAATACATAAAACGCACCCTCCGGGTTCAGGCAGGATATTCCCTGGATGCCGTTCAGATACCCGACGATAAATTCCCGGCGCTTTGCATATTCGGCGACCATGATATCGATCGATCCCTGATCGCCTGTGAGAGCTTCCACCGCAGCCATCTGAGATATTGATGTGGGATTCGAGGTATTCTGACTTTGAATTTTCGTGACGGCACCCATGACATCCCGGGGACCGGCCGCGTAGCCGATTCTCCATCCCGTCATGGCGTAAGATTTGGACACACCATTCACCACGATGGTCCGGGCTTGCATGTCAGCCCGGGTATTGGCGATATTGCAAAAGGAACGACCATCATAGACAATCTTCTCGTAGATATCATCGGAAATTGCTATGATACCATGGTCAACGAGGATATCGGCCAGGGCGCGAAGTTCTGCCAGTGTGTAGGCGGCACCCGTCGGGTTCGATGGACTGTTGATATAAATTGCCTTCGTCCTGTCTGTGATAACGGCCCGCAACTGATCAGGCGTGATCTTGAATCCTTCCGATTCTTTCGTTTCCAGTATCACAGGCGATGCATCGGCAAGCACCACGAAGGCGGGGTACGACACCCAGTAAGGCGCCGGGACAATGACCTCATCACCCGCATCGAAGAGTGCCTGCCCGATATTATACAGCGTGTGCTTTGCCCCGCATGACACAACGATCTCTGCCCTTTCGTAGGTCAGACCATTGTCGTTGTGTAATTTCTTGATGATCGCATCTTTTAACTCATCAATGCCGCCAACAGCAGTATACTTCGTAAATCCTTCATTGATGGCATTTATACCCGCATTTTTAATATTTTCCGGGGTATCGAAATCGGGTTCTCCTGCCCCGAATCCGATAACATCTCTGCCGTCCCGTCGCATTGCCGCCGCCTTCGCCGTAATCGCCAGTGTCGGTGACGGCTTGACTCTTTCCACCCTTGTCGCAAGTTTCATTTTCGTTACTACCTACCCTCTATATCATAATGCCGATAGCTGTGATTTCACGATTGTTCAGCTGTTATTATTCTTCAGTTTCGGATACTTTTCCTTTAATTTTCTGAATACGTAGTCGGGAACCATCCCTGTGACAGTCCCCCCCAGACTCGATGCCTCTTTGATGATCGACGAGTTACAGTAAAACCACTTTGAACCCGTCATGAGAAACACGGTTTCAACATCCCTATTCAGACGCCGGTTAATGAGCGCCATCTGAAATTCATACTCAAAATCAGACATTGCCCTCAATCCCCGTAAAATAACCCTGGCACCCTTCTGCTGCACATAATCAACAATAAGACCATCGGACGTATCGACAGACAGGCGTGGTTCGTCACCGATCACCGTCTTGATCATGTCGATTCTTTCGTCAACGGTAAAAAGAAATTTCTTTGCCGGATTATAGCCGACAAGCACGATCAGTTCATCAAAACAACGTAATCCTCGATCTATAATATCGAGATGGCCATTGGTAATCGGATCAAAAGAACCTGGATAAACAGCTATTACCGCCATTGCTTACTCCCCCTGATGTATTATTTCGCTTTGAAAAATGAAATTACAGAATCACCATATCTCCGCGAGTCACATAAAACCAGTTTTAAATCAGTTTCAGAAATCTCTTCCCTGAAGGAATGTTCAACGACAATCAGGCAGTTTTCGGCAACAAAGGGGGCATCGTGGAGCAGTCTGAGTGTCGTATCCACAAGCCCCTGTATATAGGGGGGATCGGCAAAAATTATGTCGAACCGGTCGGGCTTTCTCGCCAGAATCCGCACTCCGGTTGCCACCGATGCCTTCAGCACCTCATAATTATCGATGAATCCGCAACCATGAAGGTTATTTTTGATGGCATCAACCAGTATCGGATTTTTTTCGACAAAAACTGCTTTTGCGGCCCCTCTGCTCAGCGCCTCGATACCGATATTTCCCGTACCAGCGAAAAGATCAAGAAAACTCACATCGGTCATGCCCGGCAGAATATTGAACAACGCCTCTTTTGTGCGGTCCGATGTGGCTCGTAAACGCGCGCCTTTCGGTATGAATATTTTCCGCCCCTTTGCGGTACCTCCGATTACTTTCATGAAACGTCTTGCCTGCAGGTCTTCACGTCATCCAGTGCCTTATACTGCGGTGCCTGAGTTTCTTTTCCGCCGGAACAGGCGTAACCCCGACCCGTATCCATCCATCTCTAAGAGAGGTCGCAGATTATGTAAGATAGTCACGAATGAGTATCTCGGCAATCTGAACGGTATTCAGCGCGGCTCCTTTGCGGATATTATCGGACACGACCCACATGTTGATACCATTGGCAATGGATTCATCTTCCCGTATCCGGCCCACGTACGTATCGTCCCGGCCGGCGGCATCGATGGCAAGCGGGTACACCGCATTCGCCGGATCGTCAACGAGCGTCACACCCGGTGCATTCGCCATCAGAGCCTTGACGTCTTGAGCAGAAATCTTTTTTTCCGTCTCGATATTGACGGATTCGGAATGTCCATAGAAGACAGGAACCCTCACGGTCGTCGCCGTGATTGCGATAGAATCATCCTGCATTATTTTTCTGGTCTCGTTGACCATTTTCATTTCTTCCTTTGTGTAACCGTTGTCTAGGAATACATCGATATGGGGCAGACAATTAAATGCGATCCTGTGGGGATATACCTTGATTTCAGGATCTCTCAAGCTCAAGAGGGCCTTTGTCTGCTCGGCAAGTTCTTCAATCGCGTTTTTGCCCGTACCCGACACCGCCTGATAGGTGGACACTACAATCCTCTTAATCTTTACCGCATCGTGTATCGGCTTCAGGGCCACAACCATCTGAATCGTGGAACAATTCGGATTGGCGATGATTCCTTTCGTTGTGTAAAATGCGAGGGCATCCGGATTAACTTCCGGCACTACCAGCGGTACATCGGGATCCATACGAAACGCACTCGTATTATCTATGACAACACACCCTGCATCCGCAGCAATTGGTGCATACTTCTCACTCAATGTGCCACCCGCCGAAAAGAGACCGATTTCAATGCCTTCAAAGGACCTTTCGTCGAGGACGTACACCGGGTATTCCTTGCCCTTGTATGTCAGCTCTTTGCCACGCGATCTCTCCGAAGCGAGAAGTTTTAATTCGGCGACCGGGAAATCTCTCTCCTCCAGTATTCGGATCATTTCGTTACCGACAGCCCCGGTGGCACCCACAACAGCTACATTATACTTTCTCATTAATGTCTTTTGTACTCCTTGTGCTTTATTAACTGTGCAATTCTTTTTTTCTGTATTGCCTTTTTTTGATCAGTTTATACGACGACCAGACAGGTCCGGAAATGCCGTATCCTACCGCGAATGTAAAGATCATGAGTGGCGGTTCAAGGACAATTACTACGAAGATCAACAGGACCAGAACAAGCGTGATAAATGGTTTGCGTGAAAAATAATCGAGATCCTTGAAACTGTAATATTTAACATTACTCACCATCAATAGTGCCAGCGCCACAACCGTCAGAAGAATCGAGATATTGTAAAAGTGCCCCGTTCCGCCCGTATAGTAGAAAAACATCACCGAGCTGGCAATCACAAACGCCGCGGCAGGTATGGGCAGACCGTTGAAAACCCTGCTCTCGATAATTCCGATCTGAATATTAAAACGGGCCAGCCGTAACGCACCGCAGGCGACGAACAGAAATGCCGCGAGCCATCCATAGCGACCGAAGGGCAGGAGCGCCCACGTATACGCAAGGATTGCCGGGGCCACACCAAATGAGACAAGATCGGAAAGCGAATCATATTCACTGCCGAACTTGCTCGTCGTATTCGTAAATCGTGCAATCCGCCCGTCAAGCCCATCTAATACCCCTGCAATCAGAATCGATACGGCGGCCGGGAAGAAATCACCCCTCGTCGATGCGATAATCGCATAAAATCCGCAAAACAAACTTGCCGTGGTGAACAGATTGGGCAGAATGTAAATACCCTTCTTCATGCCATCATGTCTTGCTTTCGCTGAATTTTTCATTTCAGATACCCTATCCCCGTTGAGCCTGCTTTGACCTTGTCGCCAACGTTTACGGTTATCTCCGTATCCCGGGGCATAAACACCTCGAGGCGTGATCCGAATCGAATCATCCCGAATCGCTTTCCCTTATCGATGCTCATGCCCTCCTCCACCCAACAGACGATTCTTCGGGCTATCAGTCCCGCTATCTGGATTGTAAGAATCTCCCTGCCGCTGGGTGTTTCAACAAGTACCGAATTGCTCTCATTCAGCACCGATGCCTTATCAAGACTCGCGTTCAGAAACCGGCCCTCCCGGTAGCGGATCGTCTTGACACGACCGGCAACGGGGATCCTGTTTACATGAACATTAAATATATTCATGAAAATACTTACTTTCTTCAAAGTACCCGGCAAGAGATCATTGTTATCCACGTCTTCTATCTTGAGAATCCTCCCATCGGCTGGCGATACGATCAGCTTGTCGTCAGCCGGTACCATCCTTTCAGGATTCCGGAAAAAGTTGACCACAAAAAGCATCAGCACCAGGAAACACACTGCGGCCCACGTAATACCTGCGAATGCCAGGATTGCGGTGATCGCGGCAAGGGGAATTATAAATATAAATCCCTCTTTTATTATCAACGACGAGTGTTGTTTCATAAAATAAGCTCACTTTGTAATGTTCGGATGTATCTAATTCCGGTAATCGGAGTTACCCTAATCTCAGAAAGTGCATGTCCTTATTGACGCTTCCGGAGTCAGATAGATCCTTTCGCAAAAACGCACACGTATTAACTCATGGTACCCGGATTACTTTACATTCCCCACGAGTCGCATCACCATGGATCCGGATCGTCGTGCTTACTTTCTTGTCTCTTGCCATGCCCATCACCGGTGTATTCGAGTGCACCCCTGGTCCTTTGCACGATGGGGTGCGGAAAATCGCACCGGTAGATTACCTGTCCTGTTCTGCCCGGCGCTTCGCCTCGGCCTCCGAAATCCGGATATAACGCGGTGTAAAATTGACGGGATTTAACGTATCACCATCACGAAATTTTTTCAATCCAAGAAGTCCTGCCGAGAATGCCCTGATCATATTGAGGTGCGGCGCGGCAAAGTGCGAATAATGCGGCAACGCTTTCCTAATAATGTCTCTATATGCAACGGCTCCGTCACCCACAAAGATTACATCCTTATCGATCTGCTCGAGAAATTCAGCGGGCGCCGCCACCTGCTCCGGGATAAGGAGTTCCATCCCGTAATCGTGCTGCGGCCTCACAAGGGCTGTATAGACTTCACTCTTACGTGCATCGAGCATGGGACACACAGCCATCGGTGAGTTCGGAAGATTCATTGCCAGGGTTTCCAATGTCGAGACTCCGACAATCGGCACCCCTGTCGCCAAGGCAAAGCCCTTGGCCGTACTTGCACCGACACGCAGCCCGGTAAAGGAACCGGGCCCCAGGGTTACAACCAGAAGCTCCACATCCCTGATTGTCACTCCCGTCATCTCGAGCGTCGATGTCACGACGGGTAGCAATGTCTCGCCATGATTCTTCTCTATATTGAGAAACCATTCGCCCAGGAGCACTTCATCGCTCTGGAGGGCAACACTCATTGACTTCGTTGAGGTATCAAACGCTAGAACCAACACACCTAATCACCCACTATCCGTGCGATATCATTATAAAATACAAATATCATCAACATAATGAGAAGGAAAAAACCAATTTGTTGAGCCATTTCCCTCCATTTTAGATTTATCTCACGCCGTGTCACGATCTCTATAAAATAGAACAGTAAATGCCCGCCATCGAGGACCGGGATCGGCAGAAGATTGAGCACTCCAAGGTTGATGCTCAGGATTGCCATAAAAAACATGAACGGGACCAGGCCCTGTTTGGCGTATTGCCCCGACATCTGAGCGATGAGAATAGGTCCGCCAAGGGTCTTTGGCGACACCACCCGTTGAACCATCTTCACGAGCGTCAAATAGGTAAGTTTTGTGAATCCCCACGTCTGGGCAACACCCTGCCCGAATGCCCGGAGAGGATTTACCCTTTCTGTGAATGTTTCATCTGAAACGGTGATTCCGATTTTATATGTCTCGACATCTTCGCCGAAAATGTTCGATGACGTGAATTTATCGGGTGTCACGAAAATATCGACAACCCTGTCATTTCTTTCAACGGTAAGCTGCAGTTTCCTGCCACTGCTTGCACTGATAATGTCTGCCAGCTCGACCCACCGTGTTAATTCTTTTCCATCGATGGCCACTATCAGATCATCTGCCTGAATACCTGCGTTATACGCCGGTGTTCCTTCCTGTACGCCACCGATCCTGGCGGTATGCACGGGAACACCAACACTGTAAATTAGCGTAAAGGCCACTATTGCGAAAAGGAAGTTAAACAGCGGTCCCGCCAAGACGATACCGATTTTCTTGTATACGGATTGTCTCTGAAACGACCGCAACTCATCCTCCGGAGATAGTTCGTCCCCCTCTGATTCTCCCAACATTTTGACATATCCTCCCAGGGGAATCAGTGATATGCAGTATTCTGTCTCGCCGATCTTTTTTCCCACCAGCCGAGGCCCGAAACCGAGTGAAAATTTCAGTACACCAACGCCCGCACCCTTGGCCAGGAGAAAATGTCCTAATTCATGGACAAATATCAAAATCCCCAGAAGAATTGTAAACGATATAATATTCAATCCCATTATTGAGTTGTCTTCATCCTCTCTACAATTTTCTTTGCGTGCACCCGGCTCCAGCCATCGGCCTTCAGCACATCGGCAAGGCCCTGGGGCTCGATCGCGGAATGCACATTCATGGTAGCTTCGATGATCTCAGGCATATCGATAAATTTAATCGTACCTTCAATAAATGCTTCAACGGCTATCTCATTCGCCGCATTCAAGACTACTGGCATTGTTCCGCCTTTTCTCAGGGCCTGGTACGCAAGCTCCAGATTTTTAAATTTCTCGACATCGGGAGGGATAAATTCCAGCATCCCGATCTTACACAGATCAAGCGGAGCGATAACATCATGGAGCCGTTCGGGATAGGAAAGTGCATACGCGATGGGACCTTTCATATCCGGAACGCCCAACTCGGCAATTACAGACCCGTCATTATACTCAACCATTGAATGCACGATACTCTGCGGATGAATCACCACATCAATTTTATCTGCGCCGACGTCAAAAAACCACCGGGCCTCGATCACTTCCAGCCCTTTGTTCATCATGGAGGCCGAGTCTATGGTTATTTTTTGTCCCATGTCCCAGTTGGGATGTTTGAGAGCATCATTAAGTGTAACATATTCCAACTTTTGGCGGGATAAATTTAAAAACGGCCCCCCGGACGCAGTCAGAATAATTTTTTTTACATCGCGTGCATTATGTCCGACGAGGCATTGAAAGATCGCTCCATGCTCGCTGTCCACCGGCAGTATGCGTACACCCTTTGCACGCGCGTGCTCGACCACCAGGCTTCCCGCCATCACCATAGTCTCTTTGTTCGCCAGCGCAATGTCCTTGCCGGCCGAGATCGCCTCCATTGTCGGCACCAGCCCCGCGGCACCGACAATAGCCGATATTACCATATCGGCACTGCGGCATGATGCAACTTCCCGATAACCCTCCGGTCCCCACAGGATCGTAATTTCGGACGCTCGGTCACCCAGCATGTCGACCAGCTGATCCGCCAGAACCTCATCGAGGACAGACACCACTTGCGGACTGAATTTTTCGATCTGAGTTTTCAGACGACGCAGGTTTTTCCCCGCCGATAAGGCCGCCACCTTATAATGAGTGGGATTGGCGGCTATCACATCAAGCGCGCTGACCCCTATTGAACCTGTTGAGCCAAGAATAGAGATATTTTTCATTGAACCACGAATAATCTATAGTAGTATACAAAAGGAATGATAAAAATGAGCGAATCCAGCCTGTCCAAGACGCCCCCGTGCCCCGGAAACAAAAAACCGGAATCCTTGACCATCGATGCCCGTTTGATGGTCGATTCGCAGAGGTCGCCCAACTGCCCCAGTGTGCCTCCTAGAAATCCAAGCATCACGGCATGCACAAGGGTGAGATTCTGTAAAAACAGAAACTTGAAAATCACACATCCAGCCACACTGCCGGCAACCAATCCGAGGGTTCCTTCAACCGTCTTTCCCGCACTGACAGTTGGCATCAGCTTTCTCGTGCCGAATGTTTTACCGATGTAAAACGCCGACACATCACCTGAAAACGCAAGGATGATGATAAAAAAGACCCATGCGAGACCGTCGGCGGACGCACGTATCAGGATAATATGCGACAGCATGGTGGGAATATATATGAAGCCGAATACAACTTTCGCCAACACTGCGAGATCCAGAGAGCGCTCTCTTATGGTATAGAGATACAGCAGGAAGATTATGATGACTCCGAATGTCATTGCCGCATACATTAACTCGCCATTACCGAAAAATGCCGCGGCAGGCACGAAAAGCCCTACAACGAGTCCTGTCCCTTTGGCGAGGTAATCACCTTTGGCAAACACCATGGTATTGAACTCTGCAATCCCCCCTGCAATAAGTACCACGACAATTATGGCAAACACTAAATTCGACCCAAAGTATATTGCTGCAAAAAGCAGCGGGACGACAGCAACTGCCGTGATCCACCGTTTGATGTGACTGCCTATGGTCTTCGCATCCGCCATTATGTCACCACCAATTATCAACTCGGAGTTTGAACTGCACTGTGCTTTATAGTAATGTGTTACGTTCCGCGTGGTGCCCGAGCCATTGCCGCTCCAGCAGGGAATGTGAAACGTATTGCACATATGGCACACATCCCTCAGAACCTCGCCGCCGATTTTCCATCACCACCCTACGCCAGCTGATCGCTTGTCAATCCGAATCGCCGCTCCCTTTTCTGAAATTCGACGATTACGTCAACAAGATCCTTTTCGCCAAAGTCAGGCCACAGAATTTCAGTAAAATAAAGTTCCGTATATGCCGCCTGCCACAAGAGAAAATTGCTTAATCTGTACTCACCGCTCGTTCTGATCAGCAGATCGGGATCGGGCATGCCTGCCGTATAAAGATAGCGTGAAATCATATCCTTGGTAATGTGGTCTTCTGCTACCACACCGCCCTTGCAGTCATCCAGTAGTCTTTTTACGGCATCGACAATTTCATCCCGGGATCCGTAACTCAGCGCCAGATTCAACACCATTCCATCGTTCGATGAAGTCTTCTCAAGCGTGGCGTCAAGCGTTGACCTCACTGTTTCCGGCAGTATGTCAATGTTGCCGATGGTACCCAGTCGTATATTGTTCTTAAGCATTTCCGGAAGCTGACTGATGAGAAAGTCTTCAAGAAGCCTCATCAGGGCCTTAACCTCTTCTTCAGGTCTTTTCCAGTTTTCAACCGAAAACGCATACAGCGTAAGATATCGAATTCCGATTTTTCGGCAGGATTTGACGACATTTCGGACTGCTTTCGCCCCCTGACGGTGGCCTTCGATCCGCTGGAGATCATGCCTCTTTGCCCACCGTCCATTTCCGTCCATTATGATGGCTATGTGCGTGGGCAATTTTGCCCTGTCAATTCTTTCCATTCCGCCGTCAATTCTTTCAAATAACTAAAATTGTGACGATTTAAGTATCACAGCACACTAACATTTTCAAGGTATCGGTGTAAAGAAAAAGGGAACCGCATGGCTCCCTTTTGACTGCGTGGTATGTCGACCGCATGCCCTGTGCTTATATTTCCATGATCTCCTTTTCCTTGGTTGCCAGAACATCATCGGTTTTTTTGATAAAATCATCCGTGACTTTCTGTACATCACCTTGATACTTGTAGAGATCGTCTTCTGAAATCTCACTGTCTTTCTTCAGGTTCTTCAATTGATTGTTCATATCCCTTCTCGTGTTGCGAAGCGATATTTTACACTCTTCCGCCATTTTCTTGACAACCTTTACCAGTTCTTTCCGGCGCGCTTCCGTCAACGGAGGAATTGATATTCTGATCACTTTGCCGTCATTGCTCGGCGTCAGCCCGAGCTCTGATTTCTGGATAGCCTTTTCGATGGTGGCAATCACACTTGTATCCCAAGGCGCAATGACAATCAATTGACTCTCAGGAACCGAAAGTGTGGCGACCTGGTTAAGCGGCGTCAACGTTCCGTAATAGTCTATCTTGATTCCATCGAGAAGTGCCGTCGATGCTCGGCCTGTCCTTACCTTATTAAACGACTTTTCGAGGAATCGAATGTGTTTTTCCATACTTTCATTTAATTCCTCCAGAATCATCTCCTTCATTTTTCATCTCCCACAAAAGTTCCTATCGACTGACCGCAGATCACACCCCGGATGTTTCCCCTGATCTCAAGATTGAACACAACAACGGGCAGTGCATTATCGCGGCACATCGAGATAGCAGCGGCATCCATTACTTTCAGATTCTTCGCCAATACATCAGTGTATGTAATAGTATCGAAACGCCGGGCATCCGCATTGGTGACGGGATCTTTATCGTATACTCCATCCACCTTTGTCGCCTTCAGCAGTACATCGGCGTTAATTTCGAGGGCCCTTAGCGCAGCAGCTGTGTCGGTAGTAAAATAAGGATTTCCAGTCCCGGCTGCAAAAATGACCACTCTCCCTTTTTCCAGATGCCGCAAGGCCCTCCCAATGATGAATTGTTCGGCAACCTCTTTCATCTCGATGGCGGTCTGAACTCTCGTGGCGATCCCATTGTGTTCAAGGCAGTTTTTGAGAGCCAGGCCGTTCATGACCGTCGCCAGCATACCCATGTGATCCGCCGACGTTCGCTCAATCCCCTTCATGCTGATCTCGACTCCTCGAAATATATTACCACCACCAACCACAATGGCCACCTGCGTGCCGAGATTCGCAACCTCTCTGACCTCATCGGCAATGGTTTCGACTGTCTCGATATCGATCCCGAACGATTTCTTGCCGAGAAGGGCCTCTCCGCTCAATTTCAAAAGAACTCTCTTATAGACAGGAGTATCCATGTTTAATTTTCTTTCGTAGATGGTGAACCACTCAGCCGGTTATGATTCCGCGCCGAGCTGGAAACGGACGAATCGACGAACGATGATGTTTTCACCCGTATTGGCAATCATATTATTCACCAGTGTTTCAACGGTAATATCCATGTCTTTTACAAACTTTTGTTTTAGGAGACACACCTCTTCGTAGAATTTCTTGAGTTTTCCTTCTGTAATGCGATCCCAGATTTTCTCCGGTTTCCCTTCCGCCTGGGCCTGTTCCTGATAAATCTGTTTTTCCTTTGCGAGGATATCTTCCGGCACATCTTCAGGACTCAGGTAGGTCGGATTTGCGGCAGCGACGTGCATGGCAATATCCCGTGCCATGGTCTGGAAGTTATCCGTCCGGGCCACAAAATCGGTTTCGCAGTTTACTTCAACCAACACACCGATTCTGCCCTGCATGTGAATATATGATGCGACCACACCTTCCTTTGCCGCTTTTGACGAACGTTTTGTTGCAGCCGATAATCCTTTTTTTCTCAGATATTCGATAGCCTTGTCAAAATCACCCTCGGATGCATTCAGCGCCTGCTTGCAATCCATCATACCGGCGTTCGTTTTATCCCTTAATTTTTTCACCATTGATGCTGTAATATCCAATGTTACTGTACCTCCTCATTATTCGTTTCACTATCATCGGCTTCGGTTACTTCCACTTCCTCGTCCTTCGTTTCAACGCTCTCGGGAACATCCGCTTCCACATCTTCTTCCGAAGCTTCAATTATTTCTTCTTTATCTCTTTCTGCCTGAATCATCTCTTCGAATCGATCCTTCCCCTCAAGCACCGCATCGGCTATTTTTGAGGAAAAGAGTTTGATAGCCCTGATGGCATCATCGTTGCCGGGTATGATGAAGTCTATGTCATCGGGATCACAATTGGTATCCACGATTGCTACAATAGGAATATTGAGTTTATTGGCCTCTTTCACGGCAATCAGCTCTTTTTTCGGATCAACGACAAACACCGCACCAGGAAGATCGGTCATATTCCTGATACCTCCCAGGACCTTTTCAAGTTTATCCCGCTCTTTTTGCAGGCCGAGCACCTCTTTTTTCGGGAGGGCGGCTGCCGTTTCATCTTCGAACATCTTATCGAGATTATTCAGTTTATCGATACTTCTCTTGATGGTATAAAAGTTGGTAAGCATGCCACCGAGCCAGCGCTGATTTACATAGGGCATTGCGGACCGCTCTGCCTCGGCCTTGATGGATTCCTGGGCCTGCTTTTTCGTTCCTACAAAAAGTACTTCCTTTCCGGAGGCAACCACATCGGCAACATAATTATATGCAGTTTCGAACATACCGACAGTCTGCTGAAGATCGACAATGTAAATGCCGTTTCGTGCCCCGAAGATATAGGTTTTCATTTTAGGATTCCACTTGTTCGTCTGATGTCCGAAGTGAACCCCCGCCTCAAGCAACATTTTCATCGTTACACGTGCCATACCACACACTCCTTATATTGTTTTTTCCACCATCTCCGTCTTTTTGTGGCGGGACTCTCACCCGTGGCCCAATGAAGCACCGGGATTACAAAGCAACTCCGCGACAATCCGAAGATGTGCGTTATACTTACTAAAATACCTGTTAATATTGACTAATGATTTGCCAATAAAACTGTCGGCAAATACCACATAAGGCACAAATAATCAAGGTATAATTTGCGACAAGACAGCCACAGCGATACGCACGACACCGCCAGTGTTCCTTTTCTGTATCAGTTACGTCTATGACCACCGGCGGCGGTGCCGCGGATCAGGACTCGACACGCAGTTATATGCCGGGATTATCATAAATTTTATATCTATCATGTTTCTGCGCAAAAGCCAAACAGTCAGTTGTTGCAGCGATGATCTGAACGCTGTCGGACAAATGTCACCGTCAGGGACACTATGTGTGGTAATGCGCATTAATTTTCACATACTCGTACGAAAGATCGGAGGCATAGAGTGTACAGGCCTGCGTTCCCGTGCCAACAGTCACCCTTACCGTAATCTCGCCTCGGGCCATAATATCTGAGAGTGCCCCCTCATAACCCGTCACGCCGGTTCCACCCGAAAATACGGGAACCTCATCGAGGCACACGGTCACCAGATCCACAGGCACGGACACGCCGGATGCCCCGATGGCAGCAATAATCCTTCCCCAGTTGGGATCCCGGCCGAAAAATGCTGTTTTTACGAGATTTGACCGAGCGATACTGTACGCGATCTTCCGGGCCTCGTGTGTTGTCCTGGCATTCTCAACGACTATCGCCATCACCTTGGTGGCACCTTCGCCATCCCGCACGATAGCCTTTGCAAGTCCGCTCATCACCGACAGCAGTGACTCTCTGAATCGCGTGAGGCTTCGTGAAGCCCCCTTCACGAGTCTGTTATTCGCCATTCCGTTTGCCAGAACAATCACCGTATCGTTTGTGCTCATGCACCCGTCGACGGTGATCGCGTTAAAACTTTTTTGCACCGCACCCCGAAATACCTTATTGAGCGTTTCTCTGTCGATCTTGAGATCGGTCATGACAAAGGAGAGCATTGTTGCCATATGCGGTTCAATCATGCCGGCCCCTTTTGCAATTCCGCACACGGTTACATCGGTCTTACCGGCCGTAAACTTTCGGTACTCGATCTTGGGGAATGTGTCGGTTGTCATAATTCCTTCTTCTGCGGCAGGGATCCCGTTTTCATTAAGCCCGGCAACAAGTTGTTCCATACCGGATCGGATCTTGGCTATAGGCAATCGCTCACCGATGATACCCGTCGATGCGACAAGCACGTGCTCTTCGTCAATGTGCAGTGCATCGGCTGCAGTTTTCGCCATGGTCCGGGCATCCCGGTACCCTTCATCTCCTGTGGAGGCGTTGGCATTTCCACTGTTCGCTATAATTGCCTGCGCCTCCCCCCTGCCTATTCTTTCCATGTCGAGCAGGACCGGTGCCGCCTTGAAGCTGTTTGTTGTAAAGACCGCGGCGGTCTTCGCCGGTACCAGTGAAAAAATCATGGAGAGATCTTTTTTCCCGTTCTCTTTTATGTCACATGAAATTCCATTGGCAAGAAAACCGGGGACCCTGAAATCCTGACTGACAGTTGACATCGATAAAAATCCTTATGCGTGATGGTGGGACTGTTACGTTCCGGATCGCTGAAAATACCGGCACAACCTATGCGAGTAAGGCTACGCATATCTCACATGCCGCAGCGCCTATTTATGCGTACTCTATTTCTTGACTTTAACCTGTGACGTGAGGCACATCAGCCTTCGGCACTCTGGCATTCGCCCTTTAAGTATCACCGTGATCATTTTCCACAGCATCGCTTGTATTTCTTGCCGCTCCCGCAGGGGCACGGATCGTTTCTGCCGACTTTTTTACCTGTCCTCTTGACGGGCGCGGGTGCCGCATCCGAATCACCCCTGCTCATGACATACTCTTCTTCGCGCTTTTTACGCATCTGTTCGATTTCGTCGTCCACCTGTATCTGGACCCAGCAGAGCTTTTCAAAGATATCTTCCTTTATGCGGTGCACCATTCCCATAAACATCTCGTAGCCTTCCCGCTGGTATTCCCGCTTGGGGTCCTTCTGGCCATATCCCCTGAGCCCTATGCCTTCTCTCAAATGGTCCATGGCCAAAAGATGGTCTTTCCAGTGAGAATCAATCGCCTGGAGCATAATAATCTTCATTACCTGTTCCATGACGTGCTGTCCGAATTTCCGTTCCTTATCCTTGAGTAGCTCCATGACGGAGGTCACAATCATGGTATGTATCGACTCGGCATCCAGAGTTTCACTTTTGGCCAACTCGGTAAATTTTTTCCTGAGCGAAAATTGCTTATAGACGATGTCGTCGAGTCCTTTGAGATCCCATTCTTCCGGCCCCAGTTTTTCGTCCGCATAATCAGGCACAACCTCGTCAACAATGTCATCCAGCATGTCCATCGCTGTCTGCCAGAGGTCCTTCCCGCTGAGAACATCTTTCCGTTGCCCGTAAATGACCTCCCGCTGCCGATTCATAACGTTGTCATATTCCAAGAGGTGTTTTCGAATCTCAAAGTTCTGGCCTTCTACCTTCTTCTGGGCATTTTCGATAGCTTTACTTATCAGATTGTGTTCGATGGGCTGTCCCTCTTCCAGGCCGATCTTGTCCATGATGGAAGAAATTCGTTCCGACCCGAATATGCGGAGAAGGTCATCTTCGAGGGAAAGATAAAACCGGGATGAGCCGTTGTCGCCCTGACGCCCCGACCGTCCCCGTAACTGGTTGTCGATACGACGGCTTTCATGACGCTCCGTACCAAGAATGTGCAGGCCACCCATCTCGGCGACCCCCTCACCCAGTTTGATATCCGTGCCCCTCCCGGCCATATTGGTCGATATGGTGACCGTTCCCGGCTGTCCTGCCTGAGAAACGATCTCAGCCTCTTTTTCATGATTCTTGGCGTTTAACACATTATGTTTAATCCCGGATTTTTTCAGGTATTTGCTCAACATTTCCGAATGTTCAATTGAGATAGTACCCACCAGTACGGGGCGCTTCTGTCGGTGCAGTTCCTTGATTTCGTCGATGACGGCAGCATATTTTTCCCCTGTCGTCTTATAGATCACATCTGCATTGTCTTCACGTATCATGGGCATGTTTGTGGGAATCACCACGACTTCGAGATCATAAATATTCTTGAACTCGGTCGCTTCGGTGTCCGCGGTTCCCGTCATACCCGCCAGTTTCTTGTACATCCTGAAGTAATTTTGAAAGGTGATCGACGCCAGCGTCTGGTTTTCTCGTTCTATTTTGACCCTTTCCTTCGCCTCCAGTGCCTGGTGCAAACCATCGCTGTATCGCCTTCCCGGCATTACCCTCCCGGTGAACTCATCGACAATGATGACCTGTCCATCCTTGACCAGGTAATCGACATCCCGTTTGAACAGCGTATGTGCCTTGAGGGCCTGATTTACATGGTGAAGCAGCTCCATGTTTCTCGGCTCATAGAGATTTTCGACTTTGAGCAGCTTTTCCGTATGCGCCACACCCTGCTCGGTCAAGACGACGGATCTGCTTTTTTCATCGATGGTGTAATCCGATTCTTTTTTCAACCGGGGAATAATCTGGTTGATTCGGTAATACTTGTCCGTCGAGTCTTCCGATGGTCCCGAAATGATCAGCGGCGTTCTCGCCTCATCGATGAGAATGCTGTCAACTTCGTCAACAATGCCATAATTAAACTCGCGCTGGACGTAGTCTTCGATTTGAAACTTCATATTGTCGCGCAGGTAGTCAAAACCAAATTCGTTATTGGTACCGTACGTGATATCGCAGTTATAGGCGTTTTTTCGCTCTTCATCATTTAATCCGTGGACAATCACACCGACGGATAAACCAAGAAACCTGTAGATAGGCGCCATCCACTCGGCGTCACGCCCGGCCAGGTAATCATTCACGGTCACGACGTGCACGCCCTCTCCGCTTATTGCGTTCAGGTAAATCGGTAGTGTCGCCGCCAAGGTCTTACCCTCACCGGTTTTCATTTCGGCAATTTTACCTTCGTGCAAGACAATGCCGCCTATTATCTGCACATCGAACGGCCGCATCTCCACCGTGCGTCGCGCCACTTCCCGCACGACGGCAAATGCGTCAGGAAGAATATCATCAAGGGTCTCACCGTCGGTCAGACGTCGTCTGAATTCCACGGTTTTGGCGGCAAGGTCGGAGTCGCTCAGTGCCGCTACGGATGCCTCACGTTCATTGATTTCCTCGAGTATCCGCGATATTCGCTTCAACTCCCTGTCGTTTTTACTTCCGACAATCTTTCGTAAAAGATAACTTATCATAATAACCTCATAAAAAAACCCGGTAAGTGATTTACCGGGAAGTTCGCTCAATCACATTGTGTGACCATCATTCGCGGGAATCGAAGATGAAGAATTCTAGAAAAGGTACTTTCTCGGATCCACATAGACACCGTTCACACGAACTCCATAATGGAGGTGGGATCCCGTGCTCCGACCCGAATTCCCTACCTGACCGATGACTTCCCCCCTGGCAACCCGCTTACCAGATTTCACCACAATCTTCGAAAGGTGTCCGTAGCATGTCGATATACCGTTTCCATGATCGATTCGTATCATGTTGCCCATATCGGATACTTTTCTAGTCTGGGAGATGATACCATCCGCAGGAGCCACAACATCTTCCCCCATCTTGGTTGCGATATCAAGACCTCTATGAAACTCCCTTTTACCGGTAAACGGTGAAGCCCTGTAGCCGTATTCAGAAGTCACCCAACCTACTACAGGCCAGATTGACGGTGTCGACGCAAGAAGCGATCTCTGTTTTTTTAGAAAATCGTATAATTCTTTGAAACTTTCTTCCTGACATTTTGCTTCTTCAAGCAACTGATCCATATTTTTATGGATACTGTCAATTAGAACCTTCTCTGTCTCGGCTATATGTGATTTCATTATGGTGTCTTCCGGGACAGGGCCACCCATGCCGAGATACTTGTTTGCCTCACGACCGCCTTCTATGTTGGTCATGATCCTTATTTTTTTATCAAAATGCTTGATGTCGACCATGGCCTTTTCGAAACCATCGATCTTTGCAGCCAACGACTCGATCTCTTCTTTCTGCACCTTTGTCAGTTGGCGCAATTGAGAAAGTTCCGCGGATTTTTCCCTTATCTGAACATAATCATATGAAAGGTAGCTTACGGCCATGACGCCTACCGCCAGTACTATGAGGAGCGCTTTCAGAACGGTATTCGACACCGTAAATCTCTTTATGGCACTTCCGTTTTCTGGAAGAAGAAGGAGGGTGTAATAGTCTTTTGCCATGTCGGTTCCTTTCGCACGTTCTCCTCTAATAAGATGTAAAATTAAACCCTCGATTTCTGCGTAAAACTACCATAAATATCTAAAATGTCAAGAGGTAGATTACACAGTGCTCACCCCCCGAACGAGTCTGTTCCTCTTCCATCTCTCTTATTCGACATATCCGGGGCAAGTCTTTAGTTCAAAAATCTCAAACACCATGGTAACACGCAATCGCCTCTCGGCAATCCGGTTCATGATTAGGGGAAAACGGTACGTGCCATTATCCAAGCGGCAGCCGTGTTATGTGCGTTATTCGGGTTTCTGTATCATGATCAGAGGATCGCCGACATCCACTTCGTCACCCGGTGTTGCCATTACTTCGGAGACGGTGCCATTGATTTCGGCAATCACATTGTTCAGCATTTTCATGGCTTCGAGGACGATTACGACCTCACCGGCCGACACTTCATCGTCCTGGCAGACCGGTATCTCGCTCACCGTTCCTTTAAGAGGGGATCTGATATCACCGGATTTGGCCAGCGCCGCTATTTCCTTGGCGGAGAGCGTAGTTTTCTTCTGTGCCGCCCCACCTTCATACTCAAGTTCCGTCAATATCGGTTCCGGATGATGGTCGATCACCATGTAGGTCACGGCATCGCCGCTTTTGGTCCTTCGCTGTGTGCCGATTTCGATAGTGTGATTCTTTCCGATGGCATCTTCAAACTCAAATCGGTCCCCCAGATTGAATCCACCCTTTTTAAACCATACTTCCGGCGGGATGACCCAAGTTTTTCCGAATTTTTCTTCAAATTTAAAAAAGCTCACGGCATCGTTCGGATGCTGCAGATACAGGATCAGCTCGTCGTCCGTCGCCGTCCGACCCAGGCGATGTTCCAGGACTCGCTTTTCAACATCGATATCAATATCTTCAATCTTCTGATATCCTTTTTCTTCCTCGACATATTCCTTCCAGCCGGCGCCGAATACCGTTTCATAGATCTCATCTTCCGGCCAGTAGAATGGCAGTTCGCCATATCGCCCGAGCATCAGATTCTTTAAATCGTCATTCGCATTCTTATACCGCTCCCCTGAAAGTACATTATTGACTGCCGTTGTCCAGAGTATTTGCGAACCCGGGGTCACGCTCCACCAGTTTCCGAGGTCTCTTTGTACACGCGGTAATTCATGTTGCAGAATCTCCGGCATGAGGTGGAGAAATCCGCCCTTCACCGCCTGCTCGAAGCTGGACCCCGTTGCGCCACCGGGTAGTTTATGCGTTTGCACTGTCGGATCGAAGCCGAGAAACTGCGATTCAAAGTCCTTGTAGAACTCCCGCTGGGGACGGAGTTTATTGGAAGTCTCTATGACCTTTCTTTTGTCTATACTCTGGGCCCGGTACCCATATTCTTCGAGGGTGTCGACAACCGTTAATATGGGAGGCGGTCCGTAAAACCCACTGAAGGCATGATCCCCGGCATCGACAATCTTCGCGCCGTTACTGACGGCCGCGACGATCCGACCGACGTCGTCCCCGTCGGTGTTGTGCCCGTGGTAATGAATAATAAGATCAGGATACGTGTCAAGAATTGCCTTGACGAGATCACCGATTCTCTTTGAGGTACCCAACCCTCCATGATTTTTAATACACAGGATGATATCCTCACCGGTCACATCCAGAATTTCGCCTACTTTTCCGACATAGAATGCATCTGTATGTTCCGGTCCTGTGGAAAAACAGATGGACGGTTCGAGGATGCATCCGGCCGCCTTGACTTCTTCAAAAACGGGAACCATATTCGGTATGTAATTCAGAAAATCAAACACCCGCCACACATGGACGTAGCGCGCAAAACTCTGTACGGTGGCCCGAACGACATTTTCCGGATACGGTCGATACCCGAACAGGTTTACACCCCGGCACAGTGTCTGAAACATGGTATCGGGCATATGGGCGCTTAATATTTCGAGTTTTTCCAAAGGGTTGATCTGCTTTCGCAACATATCGACATGAACCGATGCACCACCAGTGATTTCAAGTGAGAAGTATCCCGCATCGTTTCTCTCTTCGGCGACGAGGATTTGCGTGTGCGGCATAACCCGGTTCTTGTAATCCGACTGCGACAGGTCCCTCTCGGTATTCGTGATGTAATAGCCATCCGCCCTTCTTACTTTATCGAGGATATACCGCGCCCCCTTTTCCCTCAATTCACGGGGAGTTATTATCCCATCACGTGTTTCCCTTGCTGCGTTCATAGTCTCTTCCCTTACTTTTTTTCGTTGGTGCATTAATACGCATACGGATTCGTTTTTTTCGCATGAATTTCCGCAATTAATTTCGACAGCTTGGCAATTTCGCGTTCACGATCGGCATATGTGAAGATGCCCGGATGTGTTTCGATATATGATGTGTCAAACTTTCCCTTCACAAAATCCGGATCATCGCAGATAGCAAGATAAAAAGGTATCGTTGTCTGCGGGCCGACAATCAAAAAATCGTGCAAGGCCCTTTTTAATCGCTGAATGGCCTGTTCCCAGTTGTACCCCCGCACCGTCATTTTGACCAAAAGTGAGTCGTATTCCGTCGGGATTTTATAACCCTGGTAGACGATTCCATCCAGTCGTATTCCCGGTCCGCCCGGCGACTGATAGACTTCAACCTTTTTGCCGCCTTCGGGCATAAAGTTATTTTTCGGGTCTTCGGCATTGATTCTGACCTGTATCGCCTTCCCCATGAGGCGTGCTCGTTCCCCCGGTATGTCCAGCACCGCACCTTCGGCAATTCGGATCTGTTCTCTGACAATGTCGACACCCGTCAGGTTCTCGGTCACGGTGTGTTCCACCTGCAGTCTCGTGTTCATCTCCATAAACCAGAACTCATTGGTGGCGGCGTCAACGAGAAATTCCACCGTCCCGGCATTTATGTAGCCGGCTTCACGAGCCGCTGCAATTGCCGCCGCATGGATCGCGTCAAGGGATTCCTGAGGAAGGTCGGCAGGTGCAATCTCCAACAGTTTCTGATGTCTGCGTTGAATGGAACAATCTCTGGTTCCCAAGTGAATAATATTTTCGTGACAATCCGCTAATATCTGTACCTCCACATGCCGCGGGCATTCTATGCACTTTTCGACATAGACATTTTCATCGTTGAATGCCGACAGGGCCTCCGCACGGGCCAGCGGTAATTGAACAAGAAGGTCCGCTTCATCCTCGACCTTTCGTATACCCCGCCCTCCGCCGCCTGACGAGGCTTTCAACATGATCGGATAGCCGTATTCTTGACCGAATGCAATAGCCTGCGCAACACCTTTTTCACCGGGCATGAGGTCATCCGTTCCGGGAATAAAAGGAATCCCCGCACGTTGTATAATCTCACGGGCCTTTACCTTGTTGCCCAAATCACGGATCACATCGGGAGGGGGACCTATGAATGTTATACCTGCCTTCTCGCAGGCGGCGGAGAATTCCGCGTTTTCTGCAAGAAATCCGTACCCCGGATGAATTGCATCAGCCCCGCTCTGACGGGCGGCACCTATGATCTTATCGATATTGAGATAATCTTTTCGAGGCCCGTCGCCAATCATAATGGCATCATCCGCAAAGCGAATGAACAACGATTCGCTGTCCGGTTTTTCGTACACCGCCACAGCCGCAAGTCCGAGTTCCTTTACCGTTCGAATAACCCGCAACGCTATTTCACCGCGATTCGCAATGAGAACTTTTTTTATCTTCTTTTTACCCATAGCTTTCCCTGCCTTTTTTAAGCATAGTCGGACAACTCGCATCTTATAAAGTTGAGCATGCTACCTACAATATAATTGCATGTCAAGAAAAACTGTGTGCCCCGAAGTAGAAAATATGGCGGGCACACCGTGTGACAACAAACGAG
>Ga0272442_10001596_pt1 | contig 34066 bp, 37 predicted proteins | sample SSMForm2O_FD_200262 | JGI IMG/M metagenome (GOLD analysis project Ga0272442, IMG submission 200262) | Marine sediment archaeal communities from Little Sippewissett salt marsh, Falmouth, MA, United States - SSM-Form-2O | ecosystem: Environmental > Aquatic > Marine > Wetlands > Sediment ... | reverse complement strand
TATCTTACTATTAAGATGAAAATAACACACCTGTTATTATTAATTCTTTTATTTTCATTAGTTTTAGCTGGGTGCGGAAGAACACCAATAGGAGGACAAACAGATGAACATGGCTGTATGATTGCTGCAGGATATTCTTGGTGTGAATTAAAAGAAAAGTGTGTGAGAACATGGGAAGAATATTGTCCTGAAGAAGAATTTGAATTAGAATATATAGAAATTGTAGAAAATTATTTTACAGAAAATAATCAAGAAGATTGCATTGTAAAAGAACTTCAATTGCTCAGGTGTGGAGAAATGCAAAATACACGGTGTGGTGATGGAACATATTATGCAATTGTTTCTTGTCCAGAACGATCCTATGAGGTGTATGTAAGTAATTATAATGTAACTAGTTTGATTATTTATGAATAAAATTAATTAAAATGAGAATATGGGATTTACTGCCTTCAAAACTGTGTAGAGAACATTTACTAGGGGAACATAGAGAATTACATGCTATTTGGAATATTTTAACAAAAAAGAAAAAAGGATATTCAAAGCATCCAGAAACATTAAGATGGAAAGGAAAATTAAATGCTCTTTATTGCAGACATTCTGAACTTGTAAAAGAAATGCAAAAAAGAGGATATAATCATAATTCTGATCTGAATAAAAAATTAGCAACTGGGAGATGTGTTCAAAATAAAAAAATCAACACAAAAAAAGAACAAATAGAAAATATAAGAAAAAAGGGTTGCAAATGTAAGATTTAAATAATAGAAATCCTTAATTTAAAGATGAAAAAGAACTGGTGGTTAGTTTTAATTGTTTCAATTTTAATAATTGCATTAGTTTCATTCTTGGGAAACATATTTACATCCCAGGGAACTGATTCCGCTTGGTTTCAAGAAATAAGACCGAGTATTACTCCCCCAAATTTTGTTTTTCCAATTGCCTGGACAATTATATTTACTTTAATTGCACTATCTTTATTTTTTGCATGGATAAGTGCAAAAAATAGGAAAGAAAAAGAAAAAATTGCACTAGTATTTGGTTTAAATTTTGTATTTAATGTTCTTTGGAGTCTTTTCTATTTTGCTTTAAAGCTTCCTGTTCTTGCTTTTGTTGATATTATATTAGTCTGGGTAACTGCATTATTAATGATTTTAACAACAAGAAAAATTAATAAGGCAGCTATGTGGATGTTGGTTCCTTATATTTTATGGCTAACTTTTGCAGCTATTCTTAATTTATTGAGTTTTATTTAATTTAAAAAACTATAGAACCATAATTTATTTAAAAGAATATTCTATAGAAAAAATAAATGGCTGGGGAAGAATATAACGAACAAGAAATAAGAGAAGCTAAAGATAAAGCAGGAAATCCAAAAGATCTTAGAAAAAGAAAAAAATGTCGTTTGGCCTCAATTGCTTGGGGTGCGGCTAGTGTTCTTTTTGCTACTGGTCTTGCTACAATAGCATATCAAGCGATTACTGGAGATCCAAATGGTTTGCTTTACGAAACTATAACTCTTGAAAAGGGTATTGGAAATATTAATCACGAAGATGTATTTGTTAATGGAATTATTTTTGGGGCTATGGGATATGCTGGTTGTGGAGCCCTAGCTAAACAATACTGGAATAAAGCAAAAAGATATTTTAATCGATTTCAAGGGATTCCTCCTGGCTGGTTTGCAGATGGCCTTTATGGCGATATCTTTAGTAATGATTATGATTTGCCTTCATTAGTTAAGTTTAAAAACTCTTATTCTTAGACTTAATTATGTTAGTAAATTCAGGAGAGTTTGTTCGTGCTAGAAAAACTGAGTTTTTCTACATGCCAAAAATCTTATGATTTTTGAACATGTTAGGGCTTATTCTTTTGGTAATTTATTTGGATAAATGATAGGAGGATAAAAATGAAATTGTATGTAGGAAATCTACCTTTTAGTGCAGATGAAGAAACTTTGAAAAAGTTCTTTGAAGGTTATGAACTTTCAGAAGTAACTATTATCAAAGATAAGTTTTCAGGTAGATCTAAAGGTTTTGGCTTTGTCACAATAGATGATGATGAAGCTGCAAAGAAAGCTATGGAAGCCTTAAATGGAAAAGAAATGGAAGGAAGACAACTTAAGGTTTCAGAAGCAAAACCAATGAAAGAACGATCTTAAGGTTCTTTTAGATTTTTAATTAATTTTCTTTCTTTTTTTATTTTTTTGTTATAGAAAACAATATAAGTAGGGTATTATTAATGTTAAAATGCGAGCAAAACAAATTTTGTCAATAATTTTAATAATTATCTTAATTTTAAATTTAATTGGAATGGTTCTAGGATATATTAATACAACACTTTTCTTTGTAATTTTGATTATTTTTGCAATTATTGCTTGGGTAATCTTGCCTAAAATGAAGTGTTGAAATGGAAAATTGTGAATACTGTGACCTTGATGAAAAAGATGACTTTTTTCTATTTGAAACAAAGTTTTGGAAGATAGTTCTGTCTGATGAACAAGCTTATTTAGGCAGAATGATGGTTATATCAAAAAGACACTGTGGAGATCTTGCAGAACTTTCAAAAGAAGAGATACTTGACTTTTTTGAAGTTCTAAAAAAAATTGAAAAAGTAATGAGAAAGGTTTTTGGAGCAGTTTATTTTAATTGGACTTGTTTAGTCAATAGTTTTTATAAACTAAAAAATCCCGATCCGCACTTGCATTGGCACTGCAGACCGAGATATGATAAAAAAATAAATTTTGAAGGAACCATCTTCAAAGATCCTAATTTTGCACACCATTATAATAGAAAACCTGGAATAGAACATTCTAAAGAATTAAAGAAAAAAATAGCTGAATTTTTGAAAAAGAAATTCTAAAAAAATTTGCTTTCTAGAAAAGTTCGTTTTAATTACGTTCAGCTATAGATTTCAGAACTACGTTTAATACACGTTAGGCGAAGTTTTGACGTTATTTTAAGACTTAAAGCGAACTTTATACCCTATGCAGAAACTTTTAAGCAAAGCTTAAAAGTTTTCTAAACTAGAATAGGAAGAAGATAATCTCTTTTTAACCTTTCACTTAAGCACATCTCTTTTTTTATATGATTAACTTCCAAATCAGATCCTTTTTTCCATGTTAATGTAATAAAAGGCACATCTTTTTTAGGTTCAAGAAGCATTCCATATCTAATAACAACTCTTCTACCTACACGGCCATAATCATCCCATTCAAAAACATATTCTCTATTTCTTCCAAAACCTCTGCGATACTCTCTTGTTGGAGCACAATATAAAGAAATTCCAGCTTTTACAATATTAAGTTTTTTATGAACTGCTTTTGTATCTAATTTTTGACCATTCATAGGAGAATATCTTAAAAAATCAGCTTTTCTTAAATCTGTTTTTGACATCTTTTAATTATTTTTTCAAATTTTTAAAAATTTGTTGTATTAAAACGAACATTTTAGCTACGCTAATTGTTTTTGGTTTTGCTTAAAAGTTTTAAACAATATTTTATTTCTTTTTCTCATCTTTTGCAGCCCATTTTGATATTAAAATGATTGCTACAACAGCAATTACTGAAACTACCAATGCATAAACTAGGTTATAAATAAATTCTGCATTAACTGCTTCTAAAGTTCCAGAGATAATACTTGAACCCATGATTTTTTCCATTAACTTTTGTATAAAGTCTCTCCAAGCAAAAGCCATGATAAAACCAAATCCTGCTAAAATTGCTGTAGTTACATGTTTTTTATACTCTTTTGCGCCACTCCTTGCATAGTGTTTTGTGTTCTTTTTTTCTTTGATTTTTTTCTTTTTCATTTTGTAATTAGGGTTTGTTTATTTAAAAATTTAATTAAAATTTTAAAAAATTTTAAAATTTTTAGAAAGGTTTAAAAAGATTAGTTATCTAAATTTTTTATGGTTTTTTGGTTGTTCAAAAAAAGGGATGATAAGTTTAAACAAGAAATGAGAGATTCTTTTGGTGTTGTAAAGCAAGATATTGGTCATATTTCGGGTTGGATTAAACACCTACATAAAAAAAATAAACACCATGAAGATAATTTTGAACAGCTGTTGGAAGAAATTTCTCAAATTAAGACAGATATCGACGATCTAAAGAGTAAGTTGTTTATGTTTGAAAAGACAAATAAGCCCAAGGTGTTTAAACATAAACAGACAGGTGTTTATAAACAAACACCTGTTCAAGGTGTTCAAACACCTGTTCAAACACCTGTTCAAACACCTGTTTTTAACGAAATTTTGAAAAGTTTAAGTCCAACAGAAAGATTAATTACATGGATACTTTTAAACAGTGACATAAAATTAAGTTGTGATGATATTTCTGCATTGCTTGGAAAACAAAAAAATACTGTGCGTGGACAGATAAATAGTATTAAACAAAAAAGTGAAATGTTAATTAGTGAGAGTTTAGAAAAAAGCGGAAAAAAGAGATATTATATTGGAGAAGAAGTAAGAGAACAATTATTTAAAAGTTTGAAACAAAAGCAAAAAAGTAAGAGAAAGAGAAAGTGAGATAATTGAATAGGATATATTAAAAAAGATCGAAAAAGCTGAAAAAAGAGGTAAAAGTGGGTCTAAAGTTCGTTTAATTTTACCTAAAAATGTGAAAAGTGAGAGTTAGACGGTGGGGTCTGGATCTCAAAAACTCCAAAAATACGAAAAAAAGAGAGAAAAAAGGTATAAAAACAAAGGAAAAAAGAGTAAAACAAAAAAAAGATAAAAGAGAGTGGAAAAAGGAGGTGAAAAAGAGGTAAAAGAGAGTGTTCATTTGAAAGGGAGAGATTTCAGGTGAAAAAGAGGTTGAAAAAACATACAAGATATAGATAAAGATTAAGTGGATAACACAAGATATACAATATATAGGGTATTCCTATATTTATTCGTTTAATCGAAAAACTTAAAATATTAGTCTAAATAAGCTGCCTAATATCGTTCTGAACGTATTTTAGATAATATATCGAGAGTGGCAATATCTTTAAATTCTCGAGGTACAGAAAGAACAATTTGCTTATTATTTATTTTAGTTTTAGTTATTGGAAGCCCTTTTCTAATTAAGCTTCCAACATAATCTCTAACTGAACTTTCAGTTAGTTTTGTTTTTTCAGAAATATCTCTATAAGATACTTGTTTTTTTGTTTCACTCAAAACATAGAGTGCAGAAAAAATTAAGTACTCTTGTTGAGTTACATTCTTGAATTTTCTTTGAAATTCTTGAAGATCTAAAACAACTTCTGAAGTTCGCTTTAATGTGTCTGTCGGGTGTCTGTCGGGTGTCTGTCTGTCTGTCTGTCTGTCTGTCGGAACCCCTTCATTTCCTATGGAACTTACTGAATTAAGGCTTAATTCTTCTATATTTGAAGGAATATCTGTCTGGTTTTTAATTATGTGTCGGGTTTCTGTCTGATATGTGTCGGATTCATTAATTTGTGTTAAATAGTCATAAATTTGAGAAATTTGTGCTTTCATTAAAGTTATTTCCTGATCAAGATGAGCAATATCTTCTTTTATTTTTGCAAAAGCTTCTTTTAGTTTTTCATTAAACATTTTAAAATAAATATTATAGGAATCTATTTTCTCTATCAGTTATGTTTTTATAAGTTTCAAAAGCCTTGTTAGAAAGCCTCCATCTTATCCTTCTAGAATATTCCTGACCGTTACTATTCTGTTTGATAGGAATAACAAAATTACTGTCATGCAAATCTAATAATAATTTTTTGATATATTCTTCATCACGAGCTAGTTCTTTAGCTACCTGTACTGTAAAAAGCATCTTTGGTGAATTATTAAATAAAAGATGTAAAATACTCTCTTTTATTCTCTTCTCTTTTTCTTGGCTTATTCGTGGCATTTAAACTGTATGATTTAAAAATTTAAAAGCTTTATTGTATACTAATATGTATAAACCGAATAAGTTGTTTATAAAATGTATGTACCACAAGAAGATTCTTATTTATTAAAATCTGTAGTAAAAGATTATGCCCGGGGCAAGGTTTTAGATATGGGCACTGGTTCAGGCATAATTGCTATTGAGGCAAATAAATATGCTGATTTTGTTTTAGCGGTAGATATTGATCAAGAGTCTGTGAACCATACTAAAAAACAGGGAATAAACACAATTAAATCGAATTTATTTTCAAATATAACAGAAAAATTTGATGTTATTTTTTTTAATCCACCTTATCTTCCTTGCGAAGGTAAAATAAAATATACTGATCTTGAGGCTAAAAAAGGGGGTTCTGCAGTGGTTTCTGAATTTTTAAAACAAGCTAAAAAACATTTACAGAAAAACGGAAAGATTATTCTAATTTTAAGTTCTCTTACTAATAAAAAAGACTTATTTAAAGGATATGAAAAGAAAATTATTGCGAAAAAAAAGATGTTTTTTGAAAAATTGTATGTTTATGAACTTAAATTAAAATAATTAATTTGTTTTTTGCATCTCTTCTTTATATATGCTACAAACATCTTGTTTTATCTCTTTAGGAAGAGTGGATTCCCATATTCCAAAGTATTTTTTTCTTAATCTTTCCTCATTAAGTTCTGCTTCTTCTAAATAATGTTTTTTAAAAAAATCAATAAGATAACCCCTTTCACCTAATCTAGAAGCTAATAAAAAGCCCAACAATTGTTGTTCTTTTGCTTCTATACTTTTTTCATATCTATCTACTCCTTTTCCACTAAATAAAGCATAAAGATGTTTATTTTTTTTATCAAATAAATTTCTTAACCCAAGTTTTTTAGTATTTATCCCAAATGCTTTCATAAATAAAGCTAATCTAGCACATTTGTTACACTTATTACACCATCTTTTATCTCTACTTGTATTAATACAATCGCAAGAAATTTGATATTTAGCTATTTTGGGGTATCTTTTATGTAAAATTTTTATAATTGCAATATTTGTTAGGGGTTGTATAACTGAAGTTATATGCACCTCATGTTCTGTAAAAGCATTTAACATTTTATTTTGTATGTTTGTCCAATACTTGTGCTGATCAAAAGCAGGATAAATTAAATATCCTTCTTTATCTTTAAATGTAAAATTCATATCTTGTTGGTTTCCAAGAATAATATATTTTGAATTAAAGAAATTAACAAAAGGAAGGGCAAGAAAACAAAATCCGGTAATCATGTGGCTATAATTAATAGATGTTTCGGGTTTTTTCCAAGTATCAAAATCATTAATTTTTTCTATATTATTTGTAACAACATAGTGTTTTAATTTAAATTCTTTAGAAAGTTTCTTGCCAAATACTAATTTTAATCTATTCTCTTTTGGTGAAACAGTATCATTAATATAAACAGATGCTGGATTTAATCCTATTTCTTGGGATACTGCAAGAGTAAGCAAACTATCTTTTCCTAATGATAAAGGAATTATTGCATGATGTTTTGATTTTATTTGTTTTATCTTGTGTTTTATTTCCTTTTTTTGTTGTTTTCCTTTAAAATTAAATTTAATTTGAAGAAATTTTTTAATCATTTTGGTTGCATTTTGGTGAGTATAATCATAGGTAGAAGAGGGAAGATCTTTTTCCATTAGTTCTTTATATCTTTCATAAAAAATAGGTGCAGGATAATTATAATGAATTTTTCCTAAATTGAGTAATAAAGGTAGTGAGATTGTTGCTAAGGGAATATAATTGCTTGTTAACAAATGTTTGAAAGGATATGCTTTCCAGATTTTTTTTGGATAAATTAAATTATATGATTTATTTTTAAAGCGAACATTTATTCCTGATTTAACAGGTTTAGAAATAATTTCAGATTTCATTGTATTATTATTATAGAAAGATAGAAAGGCTTATAAGTTTTTGTATCTTTATAAGACACTTTACAAAGAAAAATTTCAAATGATAAAAAAAATTGAAAAACCTAGAACAGATGCAGAATTAAAAAGAATGCTTGATCCAGATGTAAAAACCTGGTTTTTTTCAAAATTTACAAAATTTAGTTTGCCACAATTACATGGGGTTATGCCAATTCATGAAAGAAAAAACATTTTGATTAGTGCTCCTACTGGAGGAACCAAAACATTAACAAGTTTTTTAGCAATATTGAATTATTTAGTTGGTCTTGCAAAAAAAGAAGAACTTGAAAATAAAGTTTATGCGGTTTATGTTTCCCCACTAAAAGCATTGAATAATGATATTGCCGTTAATTTGCTAAATCCCTTAAAAGAAATTGAAGAAATTGTTAAGAAAAAAGGTAAAATGCAAGAAATTCGTGTTAAAGTTAGAACAGGAGATACTAAACCAGAAGAAAAACAAAAAATGTTGAAGAAGGCCCCACATATTTTAGTTACAACACCTGAAAGTTTAGCAATTGTTCTTTCAAGTAAAAAATTTATTGAAAACTTGGCGGCTACAGAATTCATGATCATTGATGAAATTCATGCTCTTGCAAATAAAAGAGGAACACATCTTAATTTAAGTTTAGAAAGATTGCAACATGCAAGCAATATTGTTCCTGTAAGAATTGGATTAAGTGCAACAATTGCACCTTTAGAAGAAATTGTTAAATTTTTAGTAGGTTATGAAAGAAAAAATGGTAAATGGAAACAACGAGATTGTTTGCTTGCAGATATCCAATATTTAAAAAAAATGGATCTGCAAGTTTTGTGTCCTTTAAAAGATTTGATAAACACGAATGCAAAAGAAATGAGAGAAGAACTTTATGGTTTAATTGATAACCTTATACAAGATCATAAAACTTCTTTAATATTTACAAATACAAGAGCAGCTACAGAAAGAGTTATTAATCATTTAAAAGAAATGTTTCCTTCAAAATATGAGGCTTTAAAAGAATCTATTGGAGCACACCACTCTAGTCTGAGTAAGGAACACAGATTTTCTATTGAAAAAAAACTTAGAGAGGGAAAATTAAAAACAGTTGTTACATCTACAAGTCTTGAATTGGGAATTGATGTGGGTTTTATTGATTTGGTTATGTTGCTTGGAAGCCCAAAATCAGTAGCAAGAGCATTACAAAGAACAGGTCGTGCAGGACATAGATTGCATGAAGTTAGTAAAGGGAGATTAATTGTTTTAGATAGAGATGATCTTGTTGAATGTTCTGTCTTGCTTAAGGAAGCTATTGAAAGACGAATAGATAAGGTTAAAATCCCTAGAAATAGCTTGGATGTTTTATCACAACATATTTATGGGATGGCGATACAACAAAGATGGCAACTTAATGAAATGATAAAATTAATAAAACAAAGTTACTGTTTTCATAATCTTACAAAAGAAGATTTTTTTTCTGTTTTAAGTTATTTAACTGGAGAATATGTTGGTCTTGAGAAAAGAAATGTTTATGCCAAGGTATGGTATGATCCAGATACTGGAGAAATAGGAAAAAGGGGAAGATTAGCAAGAATGATTTATATGACTAATATTGGAACAATTCCTGAAGAAAGTTTTGTTAATGTTGTTGTAAGTCATGGTGAAAGAAAGGGGGAAAAAGTAGGTGTAATTGATGAAGGGTTTCTTGAGAAATTAAAAAAAGGGGATGTTTTTGTACTGGGGGGACATAAATATCAATTTGTATACACTCGTGGTATGAATGCCTATGTTGGTGTAACCGTAGACCGGCCCCCAACAATACCTAGTTGGTATTCTGAAATGCTTCCATTAAGTTTTGATTTGGCTCTTGCAATACAAAAATTTAGATTTTTAATAGAGAAGTTGTTTAAGAAAAAAGAAAAGAAATCTGAAATTAAAAAATTTATTAATAAATATTTATACGTTGATAGCAATTCTGCTGAAGCAATTTATAATTATTTTTATGAACAATATAAATATGCCTTGATACCTCATGAAAAAAGGCTCCTTGTAGAACACCATATTGATGAATCTGGAAAAAGATATTATATTTTTCATTGCATGTGTGGAAGAAGAGTAAATGACGCTCTAAGTAGGGCTGTTGCATATGTTGCTTCTAATAAAAGAGATCTAGAAATAGGGGTAAATGATCATGGTTTCTTTATTGCAAGTCAAACAAAACTGCAAGTTGAACGCGCACTTACCTTGTTAAGTAAAAAACCTGATGAACTTAGGAAAATTTTAGAAGAAGCATTAGAAAAAACTGAAACATTTAAAAGAAGATTTAGACACTGTGCAACACGTTCTCTTATGATTTTAAGAAATTATAAGGGAAAAGGAAAAACAGTTGGAAAACAACAAGTTAAATCTGATTTTCTTTATTATGCTATTAAAAAAATCTCAGATGATTTTCCAATTTTAAAAGAAACTAGAAGGGAAATTCTTGAAGATTCTATGAACGTTTCAGATGCTGAAAAAATTTTAGAAAATATAAAAATTGGAAAATTAAAAATTGAAAGAATTTCAACTAAATTACCCAGCCCATTTGCAATGAGTTTAGTTATGCAAGGCCATGCAGACTTGCTTAGAATGGAAAATAAACTACTTTTCTTAAAAAGAATGCATGAAAAAATTCTAAAAAAGATTGATGAAAAAAAATAAGAAATATATTTAATATACTTTCAAATTAATATTCTTGATTAGGATTAATTTTATAAAGAAATATTTTTTTAGATACATATGATTAAGAATATGTGTATTGATCCGGTTGTTTTATTAGCTGATCCTAATGGAAAAGCCTGGCCTATTGCTTCTGAAATTCTTAATTATTTATTACAAAAAGATTTGAATGTTAGGTTGGTTGAGGTTTTAGTTAAAGATTTTCGAAATAAAGAAAAAAAGATAAAAATTAAAGAAAATGTTAGAAAAAGTTCTTGTTTTTTTATTCATGATTCTAATAAACATCCAGAAGCATGGTTTTTTGAATTGCTTGCTGTTTTAGAGGCTCTTAAAGGGTCTGGTGTTAAAGAAATTACTGCTGTTCTACCTAACATGGCTTATTCTAGACAAGATCGAAAAGATGAGTCTAGAGTTGCTGTAAGTGCAAAAATAATTGCTGATTGTATTTCTTTATATGCAAATCATGTGATTACTGTTGATTTGCATGCTTCTCAAATACAAAGCTTCTATAAGGTTCCTTTAGATAATCTTTATAGTTTACATATTGCAGCCAGATATTTGTTTGAAAAGCATCCAGATTTACTTGGAAATTTGGTTGTTGCATCTACAGATGAGGGGGGTGCAAAATTAGCTAGGGCTTTTTCAGAAAGATTAAAAAGGCTAGGTGTAGACAGTGAAATTGCTATTGGGTCTAAATTTAGACCTAAAGAAGGAGAGGTTTCAGATTATAAAATTGTTGGAAATGTCTATGGAAAAGATGTCTTAATTGTGGAAGATATGATTGATTCTGGAAATACCTTGGTCAAATGTGCGCAGGTATTGAAAAACCAGGGGGCAAAAAGAGTTTATGTTTATGCTACGCATGGTATATTTACACAGGGTTTTGGTATCTTTTCAGATCTAGATAAGATATTTGTAAGCAATACTTTAAATCAAGAAGGCCATCCTGTAGAAGTTGTCCCCTTAACTGAAATGCTTGCTGAAGCAATTTATAGAGAATCAAAAGGAGAATCAATAAGTAAGCTCTTTGATTAAACTTTTATATTCTTAATTCTAAAATAGATTATGGAAATTTTAAAAAATGTTGAAATAAAAGAAAAGGCTTTATGGTTGAAAGAAAAAAGAATTCTTATTATTGCAGATTTACATGTGGGATATGAACAAGATCTTCTTGAAAAGGGAATTATGGTTCCGCATTATCAATTTAAAGAAATTTTTAAAGAGATAAAAGAACTTTTAAAATTAAATCCAAAAAAAATCATAATTAATGGCGATTTAAAACATGAATTTGGTAAAATAAATAAACAAGAGTGGTTTGATATTGGAACTCTTCTTGATTTTTTATTAAAAAAATGTGAGGTTACATTAATAAAAGGAAATCATGATAATTTTCTAAAACCGATTGCAAGGAAAAAAGATTTGAAAATAGAAGATTTTGTTATTTTGGATGATATTGCAATTTTACATGGACATAAAATTTTTATGGAATGTTTAGACAAGAAAATTAAAACACTTGTTATTGGCCATGATCATCCTTGTGTTATGTTAAAAGAAGGACTTAAGATAGAAAAATTTAAATGTTTTTTATTAGGAAGGTATCATAAAAAAAATTTAATTGTGCAACCAAGTTTTATTCCATTTCCAGAAGGAAGAGATATGCAAAAAGAACCATTATTAAGTCCCCTGATAAAAAATGTTGGTAATTTTGAAGTTTTTATTATTGGAGATAAAGTATATAAATTTGGAAAATTAAAAAACCTTTAAGCTAGGATGTCAGAATGGTATTGAAACAGTCTCGAAAACTGTGCCTTAACCGGCTTGGAGGTTCGATTCCTCCTCCTAGCGTTTAGAAAAAAATTTATAAAATTAAAATTCTTAAATAAAATAATGAAAAAGAGGATTAGTATTGAACAAGGTATTTTTATTTCTCTTATTATATTTACAATTATGGCCATATTTATTCCAGGAAAAGGCCCAGATAGTTTAATTGTTGCCCTGTTATCTGTTGCCACTTTTCTTTTTGGAATATTTGGAGCATATATATTGGGGGATAGAAATAAAAGATTAGTTGAAATAAAAGAAACCTTAAGAAAAGATGATTCAAATTTTATAGACCTATATAGGTTATCTGTTGTTTTTGGTAAAAATGTTCAAAAAAAAATTCAGAAACATATAGATAACTATTTTATATCTACAATAGATCACAAACTTATTGATTATAACTTATCTGCAAAATATTTTCTTAAATTATTTGATTTTGTGGTTAAATTAAAACCGAAAAATGAACAACAAACAGAAGTTTATACAAATATGATCAATATAATTGATCAAGCTAATGAAAATAGAAAACATTTATCTGTATTAATTAAAAATGTTATGGCTCGTTTTAAATGGTATACTTTAATAGCCCTTTGGTTTGTTCTTATGTTTAGCCTTTTTTATATTAATCAAAATACATTTTTTTCTATTGTAATTACAATTTTGTTATCTTCAGTAAGTGTTATCTTTTTATTAATTGTAAGAGATTTGGATAGTCTTTTATGGAGAGAACAAAAATGGATATGGGATCCTTTGGACCAAGTTTTTAGAGAATTGAATTTGTTGCCATATTATGGTGAAATTATTATAAAATCTGAAAGAACAAAACTAAAAAAAGGATCTAAAATAAGGGTGGCACATTATCCCAATAAATATCCTAATTTTAAGGGAAAAAAGGTTAAAATTGTTAAAATTTAGAATTACTTTTTATCAGGTTCTTGTCCGGGATTAAGTCTTGGTAATGGTAAATGGTAAGGAAGATTAAATTCATCTTCTAAAGCAAGTGCTTTTACATTGCATTTTGCCATTAAAAAATTAAATATTCTTGTTTTAACTTCATCTGTTAATTCTTTCTTTTTCCAAGAATCTAAGATATCTTTAATTTTTTCTTCACTATCAATATAAACAAGATCTCCTTCTAATTCAAGATCTGCTATTTTTGGATCAAATAAAACATTAAATATAAAGTGTACATCTATTGCTTTTTGACCTTGTAACTCTATTTGTTTTTTTGTGATATCCTTAATATTTAATTTAACATCTAATTTAAGTCCTGGTGAGGGGTCTTTATGTTTATCTACTAAAATTTTTTTAAACCCAAAACCAGCAATAACCATTTTTAGAATTATCTCATATCTTCTTCACTAACTACAACAAAGTCTCCAATAGCCATAATAGCTGAAAAGGGAACTAATAATTCTCCTGCCTTTCCTTGTTCGATATTTAATGTTGCTGCATATTGTGTTGGTGAAGAAAGAACAAGGTGGATTAATTCTCCAGATCTTGTTTCAAAAGAAATATCTCTTACTAACCCAATTCGCTTACCTTCTTTTGTTACAACAAGTTTACCAATAAGATCTTTAGATAATTTTTTATCGTTCATCTTAATACCTAACCTATCTTCTTTATAAATTTTTCTGTATTTAAGTTTTTCTGTAATTTTATATAATAGATGATATTTATTGTGTTAACCTATGATGTTGTTTCATTAACCACCCCTGTTAGAATTTGTTCTAGTTGGTTATGTGCTATCCTTAATGCTTCTTTTTCTTCTTTTTTAAAATTGTTTGGATTTTGATCATGTTTTTCATGAACATATTCGAAAGTAGTTTCAGAAGTTATCCATGCGCAGGTATAGGGTCCAAAATCATCTAAAGAAGGATAATTATCTATTTTTTTTGGTTGAAAATACCATGTTTGGTTTCCTAAATCAGTAACTTCAAAACCTTTTTCTTTTGCCTGTTGAATTAGGGTGTTTCTTTGTTCTTTAGTTAAATATCTTGTATTCATTAAAATGGTTAAATAAAAAGCATTTTTAAAAATTATTGTTTTAGAAAAGTTTTTTAGTTGGATGGGGGAAGTACAAACCTATCATTATTTGTTAAGTGAGGATGTAATGGTGGTCTTTGTTGTAAAAAATCTGTCAAACTCATTCTGGTTTCTTCTGGACCTCCAAAAAGCATATATTCTGATTCCCGACCAAGAATGATAAGCCCATTTTGAGCTGTTGTGCCTAAATCTGTTCTTTGAACAAAGATACCTTCTGCGTTTCTTTCATATGTTCTTGCAGTTACTAACCCTCCTGAACCCCAATCATCAGGATGCCCAATTGTCCATGTATCAGTCATAAATCGATTATCATATTGCCATAAAAAATCTATATCTATCCTCCCTTCTACCAAAAGTGGTTCCATATGGGCCCAGTATAGTTGATTAATATGGGTTTTTACAGAATCAGGGTTTCTTCTATCTAAAAATTCTTCAATTCCTTGATCTATATAAACGATAACTGGTTTAGTATAAGGGTGTTTTTTAACCTTAACTACTTCTGGAAAATATACTCTTGCCATAGTTTAAATTAATAGCTCTGACTTATAAAATTAACTAAAAAAAGATAAATTAGCCTCACCCCCTTATTTCTTGTAGAAACATTTATAAAGATGTCTTATCGACGGTTTTTTATTTTTTATTTATAAATATTTATATATTATATTATATATATTATATTATAATAATAACTCTATAAGAAATTTAGGTTATTTTAGAAGTTCATTAAGAAGCTAATTTCGACGCTGTTGAATTCCATAGGAAATGAAGGTCTGTGTGTCTTTTCTTTAGAACACAAATATTTTTAAACAATTGTTCTTATTAAAAAATATGGCAAATAAAAAAGAGGAAAAAACAAAAAATATTCATGAAATTTTTGATTCATTTATAAAACAAAGTTTATTTCAAAATAAATTAATATTACAATCTAATTATAATCCTGAAGAAATACCTCATAGAAATAAACAAGTTTCCCAAGTTGCATCTATTATTGCACCTAGTTTAAGAGTTGAAAGACCTTCAAACCTCTTTTTATATGGCCTTACAGGCACCGGAAAGACCCTTGTGGTGCAATATGTAAGAAATCAGATACTAAAGAAGTCTTCAGAGCTTGGTGTGCCTTTATTAATGCCTTATATTAATTGCAAGTTAAAAAAAGTAGCAGATACAGAATATAGAATATTAGCAGAATTACTTAAAAAACTTGGGAGTAAGGTTCCTGCTACTGGATTACCTACTGATCAACTTTATCATAGGTTTGTTGATTTGATTGATACTAAAAAGCAGATTTTAATTGTAATTCTAGATGAAATTGATCAAGCAGTTAAGAGAATAGGCGATGAATTTCTTTATACATTTACTAGATTAAATACAGAATTAACTAAGGCGCAAATTACCTTAGTAGGTATTTCTAATGATTTGAAATTTTTAGATACTTTGGATCCTAGAGTTAGGAGTTCCTTAAGTGAAGAAGAAATATTATTTCCACCTTATAATGCATTACAATTACAAGATATTTTAAAGAAAAGGGCTGATGAAGCTTTTAAAAAAGGAACAATAGAAGAGGGAGTAATTGAAAAATGCGCAGCTTTAGCTGCAAGAGAGCATGGAGATGCTAGGAGAGCTCTTGATTTATTAAGAATTGCTGGAGAATTAGTTGAAAGAGATGGTGAAAATAAAGTAAATTTAACATATGTTGATTCAGCAAAAGATAAAATAGAATCAGACAAGCTATTAATTGCAGTTGAAACTCAGCCAAAACAATTTCAATTAGCTTTATTATCTATTTTACAACTTTTACGAAGGCATAAAAGAGAAAAAAAAGAAGAAAGTGTTTTTACAGGAGACATATATAACCTTTATTGTGATTTATGTAAAAAAACAAGAACAGAAATATTAACACAAAGAAGAATTTCAGATATTATTGGGGAATTTGATATGTTGGGCCTAATAAATGCCAGGGTGATTAGCAAAGGAAGATATGGTAGAACACGTGAAATCAGAGTTGATCTTCCAGATAATCTTATTGATAGAATTAATTTGATTTTATTAGATTCACTTAATGTATAATTAAATAATAGGCAAGGGAGTTTAAAATGAAGTTTGTTCAAACATTAATGCAACAAGGATATTTAATAGAACCTGCAGTTTTAAAATCCGAGATTATCAATAAAATAAATTCAGTAGATGAAAATATTTTAACAAATCTTATTTTGGATTTAAATCCCCCAAAATTGATTTCTAAAGATTTTATACTTTCAAATATAGAAAAATTAATTGAAAAATTAAAAATAAATCCTAATAAAAAATTTCAGGAACTTGTTAAATGTCTTTCTACGTTATATTTGGGAAATGAAAAATTAAAAAAAGTTGAAGAAACAAAAAAAATAGAATTTAGATCTTCTAGAGGGATTGTGATAACAGAAGAATACCCTACAAAAGCAAAAAAATTAGAAGTAATTGATTTTGTTCATTATTTTAGGAATAGATTTGATTTTTTTAAAAAACTTTTACAAGATAGAAAATTAGAGGGGTTGACAAGTATTGGAAAATTATATGGAAATAGAAGAAGAATTTCTGTTATTGGTCTTGTTTATCAAAAAAGATATACTAAAAACAATAATCTTTTATTGGAAATTGAGGATATGACTGGGAGAATTCGTGTTGTTTTTAATAAGGAAAGAAAAGAATTATTTGAAAAAGCTGAAAACATTGTTTTAGATGAGGTTATTGCTGTTTCTGGCTCAGGTAACGATGAAATTATTTTTGCAAATGATGTTTTGTTTGCAGATGTGGGATTACGCGAATTAAAAAGATCTTCTGAAGAAGCTTATGCTGTTTTTACTGCAGATTTACATGTAGGGTCAGATAAATTTTTAGAAAAAAATTTTCTAAAATTTATTTCATGGATTAATGGAGAAATAGGTAATGATAAACAAAAAGAAATAGCAAAAAAAATAAAATACTTATTTATGCCAGGGGATCTTGTAGATAGTATTGGTGTTTATCCAGCACAAGAAAAAGAACTTTTAATTAAAGATGTTTACGAACAATACAAATATTGTGCAAATTTATTAGGTAAAATAAGAAAAGATGTAACTATTATTTTATGTCCTGGAAATCACGATGCAGTTAGATTAATTGAACCACAACCAAAATTTGATCCGGAAATTTCTTCTCCATTATTTGAAATGGAGAACGTTGTAATTACTACAAATCCTTCTATAGTGAATATTGGAAGAACAAAAACATTTAATGGATTTAATATTTTAATGTACCATGGAAGATCTGTTGATTATTATATGAACCAAGTAGATTCTTTAAGAATTGCAAATGCAAAACTTAATCCAGGACTAGTATTAAATTTTTTATTAAAAAAAAGACATCTTGCTCCCGGACATTCGTGTACCACCATCTTACCTTATGATAAAGATTTTCTTGCATTAAGAACTATCCCAGATGTTATTGTTACCGGACATGTTCATAGAAGTGCTATTTTAAATTATAATGGAATTTTGGCCATTTCTTGTGCTTGTTGGCAAGCTAAAACACCCTACCAAGATAAATTGGGGCATGAACCAGATCCATGTAAGGCTTGTCTTTTAAATTTGAAAACAAGAAAAATAAATGTTTTAGATTTTAGTTAAGATGGAACCAGCATTACCTGTAATATATAATAAACCAAAAGAAGAAGTTTTTAAAATTTTAGAAAAAATTAACACATTAGTTTTTGATGTAGATGATACTCTAATTAGTTTTAGAGGAAAAACGCCGAACCTAACTCATACTTCTTCTTATAGAATTGTTGAACATAATTTGGGATTATCTAAAAATCCCGAATTTGAAGAAGTTTTAAAACAATATTTAGAACTTTCTAAAAAAAGAGAAATGTGTAAGGAATTAATTGATTTGCTTAAAAAATTAGACTCTTTTTGGAAGGGAAAAAGTTTAATAACTGCTTCTCAAGGCCTATATCCCATTCCTTTTTTTCCAGGTGTTATAAATTTTTTTGATCAAATTAAAAAAGTTGGAAATTATTTTGTAGGATTAATTTCTAGTGGGCCAAGTTTTTTTATTAGTCTAGTAGCGAAAGAATTAGGTGCTAATTATTTTGAAGGAACAGACGTTGAGGTAGATTCTCATGGGTTTTTTACTGGAAATAATAAATCTCCCCATTTGTTTGGTAAAGCAGAGAGTTTAAACAAATTATGTAGATATCACGGAAAGGATATAACAAACACAATATACCATGGAGATCGGGAGTATGATATTGATGCTTTAAAAGAAGCAGGATTAGGGATTGCAGTCAGACCGGCAGGAGGAATATATGGAGAAACTGCCAAAGCAGCAGATGTTGTTTTATTAGATTGGGGAGCACACCCCCTATTAGAATTTTTAAGATTAAAAAGAGAAAACAAAGTTAATTTTTAAAAAATGGATTTAAAAAAATATTTTCAAGATATTGAGAAAAGAGTTAAAAGAGCTTACGATGTTGCAACCAAAGCAAAAGAAAAAAATTTGGATCCCTTGCCTAAAGTAGAAATTGATTTAGCAACTAATTTAGCACAAAGAGCTCTCGGTCTTGTTGCAATAAAATATCCTCAAATAAAAGATGAAAAAATTGAAAAAAGAATTAAAGAATTAGAAAAAGAATATGGTTTTTTAGATCCTGCTGTTGCATTTAAAATTGCCGAAGAAATTGCAAAAGAAAGATTCTGTAAATTTAAAGATCTTCTAGAGGCAATAGATGCTGGTATGCGGGTTGGTTTTGCTTATTTAACAATGGGGGTTGTTGTTTCTCCATTAGAGGGATTTACTCATTTTAAACTTAAAAAAACAAGAGATGGAAAAGATTATATTGCTGCCTATTATTCTGGTCCAATAAGATCTGCAGGTACTACTATTGGAAGTGTTTCTATGGTTTTAATGGATCATTTAAGAGAAACTTTTGGTTTTGCAAAATATGATCCAAGTGAAGAAGAAATTAAACGGACAATAACAGAAATTTATGATTATCATGAAAGAGTTACTAATTTACAATATCTTGCTTCAGAAGAAGAATTAATGTTTCTTTTAAAAAATATGCCTATTGAAATAGATGGTTTGCCTTCTGAAGATAGAGAAGTTTCTAATTATAAAGATTTAGATAGGGTAGAGACAAATAGAATAAGAAATGGTCTTGGTTTGGGAATTTCAGAAGGAATGGCTCAAAAAGCAAAAAAAGTTGTTCCAAGAATAAAAAAATTAAGAGAAAAAGGAATAAAATTATCTGATTGGGATTTTTTAGAAGAATTTGTTAATTTACAAAAGAAAATTATTGCAAAAAAAACAAAACAAGCTACAGGAACTTACATTCAGGATGCTGTTGCAGGAAGACCTATTTTTGGCCACCCTTCTTGGTCTGGTGGGTTTAGATTGAGATATGGTCGCTGTAGAACAACAGGATATAGTGCAGTTGGTCTTTCTCCAGCAACAATGGAAACTCTTGGAAACTTTATTGCTGCAGCAACCCAACTTAAATTGGAAAAACCTATGAAAGGAGCAGCAATAGGTGCTTGTAATACTATTGATGGCCCAATTGTTAAATTAAAAGATGGTTCTGTTGTTTTTTTAAAAAATAAGGGGCTTGCAATTAAACATAAAAAAGAAATTGAAGAAATAATTTATTCAGGAGACATGTTAGTTAATTATGGGGATATGTTTGATCGAAATCATGTTCTACTATCTCCAGGATATGTTTCAGAGTGGTGGAAAAAAGATGTTGAAAAAGAACTTAAATTAAAACCAGAAGTAAAAATAGATTTTAATAATTTAGATATTGAAAAAGTAAAAGAAATAAGTAAAACATTAAATGTTCCATTACATCCTGATTTTATATTTTTTTGGACACAAATTGGATCTGATTTTTTTTCTTCTTTATTAAAGTGGATATTAGAATCAGAGATTGTTGAAGATAAATTACTTCTTCCTTATGAAACAATTAATAGAGAAAAATATAAAGAATCGAAAAGAGCACTTGAAATATTGGGAGCAGAACATTTAGTGACTACTGCAAATGTTGTTCTTAAAGAAAAAGTTTGGAAATCATTATTTCTTAATTTAGGGATTAATAAAGATAATTTTAAAGAAAAATTAAAGAAAGAAAGAGAAAAATTCAAAAATTATGAGGGTAGTATTTTGGATTTTGTCAATTTGTTATCTGAGTTTAAAATAAAAGATAAGGCGGGATCTTTTATTGGTTCTAGAATGGGTAGGCCAGAAAAAGCAAAACCAAGAGAATTAACTGGAAGTCCTAATGCTTTATTTCCAGTTGGTGAAGAGGGTGGAAGAATGAGAAGTTTTCAAACAGCAATGGACGTGGGTTATGTTAAAGCAGAAAGTCCGCTCTACAAATGTGATTCTTGCAATAAAGAAACCATTTATAGATCTTGTCCGGAATGCGGTAAGGAAACTAAAAAACTTTTTTATTGTAAACAATGTGGTTTAAAATTAGATAAAGATTTTTGCAAATTACATGGAAAAGCACAACCATTTATGAAACAAAAACTAGATATTAGAGAGTATTATAAACACGCATTAAAAATGGCAAATAAACAATTTGATCATTTAAAAATAAACCCTAAACTAGTTAAGGGGGTTCGTGGAACATCTTCACAAGAACATACGTCTGAACACCTATGTAAGGGTATTTTAAGAGCGGCTTTTGGTTTAGCTGTAAACAAAGATGGGACCTTAAGATATGATGCTAGTGAAGTGCCAATAACCCACTTTAAACCTAAGGAAATACGTGTTTCTATAGATAAATTACATGAATTAGGTTATCTAAAAGATATTTATGGAAAAGATCTTAAAAAGGAAGACCAATTATTAGAATTAAAACCATGTGATATCATCCTCCCATGCTGTTCAGATGCTTTAGATGTCCCTGCAGATGATTTTTTCTTTAGAGTTACCAAATTTATTGATTCATTATTAGTTAATTGTTACGATTTAGATCCTTATTATAATCTAGAAAACAAAGAAGATCTTGCAGGACATTTTATTATTGCAATTGCACCACACAATGCAGCCGGGGTTGCAGTAAGAATTGTTGGTTTTTCTAATACTCAAGGTTTTTTAGCAAGTCCATTTATACATGGTGCTGTTAGAAGAGATTGTGATGGGGATGAAGCAGGGATGATGATGATGTTAGATGCTTTCTTAAATTTCTCAAGAAGATTTTTACCTGCCCATCGTGGAGGTACCCAAGATTCTCCTATTGTTTTAAATTCCAGATTAAGAGCAAATGAAGTAGATGAGATGGTATATAATATGGAAACTTCTTTTGAATATCCACTTGAGTTTTATCAAGCAGCTGAAAAAGGATTAATGCCATATGAAGTTAAAATTCCCCAAATTGAAGAAAGAAAAACTAAAGGAGATGAGGCTTTTTTAGGAATTGGTTTTACCCACGATACAGATGATATTAATGGGGGGACAAATTGTAGTGCTTATAAAAAATTAGTTACTATGCCTGAAAAAGTAGAAAAACAAATGGATGTTGCAAAGAAATTACGTTCAGTGGATACATCTGATGTTGCACGATTAGTGATAGATAGACATTTTATTAGAGATATTAAAGGGAATTTTCATAAATTTACAAGACAACAATTTAGGTGTGTTCAATGCAATCAAAAATATCGTCGTCCTCCTTTAACTGGCAAATGTTTGAGGTGCGGGGGCAAAATTATTTTTACAATTGCAGAGGGTTCAATTGTAAAATATTTAGAACCTGCTATTAAATTAGCTGACGAATTTGATGTTCCTAACTATGTTAAACAAAATTTAAAAATAATAAGACAAAGTATTGAAAGTGTTTTTGGAAAGGAAACAGAAAAACAAGAAAAACTAGCAAAATGGTTTAAGTGTTCTGCTTAGTTTTTCTTTTAAAATTAAAATTTTCCTTCAACTATTTTTTCATTTACAACTGTTTTTGCTACAAATTCTTTTGTAAATGAGCCCTTTCTATCTGAAAGCAGGTTTCCTGAAACACCATTGTAAAATTCAATGGTGTTTAGATAATTAGCTAAAACAGTAGTATCTGTAGATTTTGTTTCTTCTATAGCCATTGCAATTAACATTACCGCATCATAAGCAGTATCTGCACCAGCATCTACCTTTAAACCAAATCTTTTTTCATATCTTTCTTCAAATTTTGGATTAGGTGTTATAGATGAAAGAAACAACATACCTTCAAAAGCACCTTGAGAAGCTTTTATAACATCCATATCTGGTGTTAAAGAATATAATGGCAATTCAATTCCCATTTCTTTTACTCTTTTTGCAATTAAGGCACTTGATGGTGCCGCACATCCAGTATAGATTATTGCATCGGCTTCTGTCGCTTCCTTAACTTTTAAAGCTTCTGAAGAAACATCTTTAGATTCGACTAATGGTTCAATTACCTCAATTACTTTTCCTCCAATTTCTTCAAATCTTCTTTTAAAGGTGTTTGTTTGTTCAACAATCCAAGCTTGTTGTGCTCCAATTATTACAACCTTCCTATGTCCCCTTTCATAAACTTTTTCTGCTAACCTTTCAGAAATAATAGAGTCATGTATCCAAGTTGTGAAAAGATATTTGCTTTCTTCATTAAACTCTTTTACACCAACAGAGGGAGATATCATCAAAACTTTTTTCTCTCTTGCAATATCTTTAATTGCAAGTGCTTCTGGTGTCCATGTGGGTCCTATAATAATATCTATTTCTTTAACTTCTGTTAAATAATTTAATGCAGTAACTGCTTTTTTTACATCAAAAGAATAATCCTGATGGTTTGCTTTCAAGTATCTTCCATTTATGCCCCCTTCAGAATTTATATCCTCAATTGCTAAATCAATACCATTTTTAGCTGCATTACCCCAGTTAGCTCCAATATCTGTTAAGATAGCAATGTTTCCTATTTCAATTGTTTCTGTTTCTTTAGTTACTTTGCTAGTTAAGGTTAAACTTAATACTAATCCTATGATTAGTATTGCTAAGATACCTACTAACAGTCTCATTGTGTTTTTTCTTTTCATTTTTTTATTTATTTTTTAATTTAGTATGAAACAGCTGCTCTGAAGTGGTTTGTCTGAACAGCTGTTTTTTGCAAATATTTCTTATTTACTACTGGATAATTGTCCCATTTTTTAGTATTTAAATATTGTTTTCCCCCTAAGGGGATACAATGTAAAGATTTAAAAATTTGAATTATTTCTTTAAGTCATGCAAACAAAATTTTTAGAGGAGTTGGGATTAACACAAGGAGAAATAAAAGCATATCTTGCCTTATTAAAATTAGGCTCAAGTTCTACAGGCCCCATTGCTAAAGAATCCTGTGTTTCGAGATCCAAACTATATGAGATTCTTGATAAACTTGAAAAGAAAGGAATGGTTTCTCACATTGAAAAAAATGGGGTAATTTATTTTCAATCAGTAGAACCTAGAAAAATTAAAGATTATATAAAAGAAAAAGAAGAAAATCTTAAAAAATTAAGAAAAGATTTTGAAAAATTCTTGCCCAATTTAGAAAAATTAACAAAAGGAAAAAAAACTCAAAATGTTCGTGTTTATCAGGGAACTAAGGGATTGATTACCTGTTATGAACATTATCTTTTAAAGTTAAAAAAAGGAGAATCTATGTATGCTATTGGGACTTCTAAATTTCAACCAGAACTCCATCATTTATATTGGCAAAAAGATCATTTAAGAAGAGATAAAAAGGGAATAAAAATTTTTATGTTATTTAATAAAGATACACCTAGAGAAACACTTCGTGATAGAAATTCTTATAAATTATGTTATGCAAGATATATGCCCACAGATGTACAGACCCCCACATATTTCATTATTTTTGCAGATACAACTATGATCGTTATTCCTGGAAAAAATACAATTACAATTGAGATAATTAATAAAAATATTGCCGATTCGTTTAAAGCTTATTTTCAAGCTTTTTGGAAAAAAGCTAAGAAATTTAAGTAATATTCTTTTTAGGAATTAGGTGATTATGTCTTTCATGATAATCTTTTCTAAAAGCTAAGATTAAAGAAAGTATTAGTCCAATAATCATGAAAATAAATAGAATTATATTTAAAATTGCTATTCCTGAATTAATTTCTGTTGTAAATATTGAGAAAGATCTCACCATTTTAATGAAAAATACTGCAGCAAGTAAACCATATCCTAACATATTAGCTTTTTTTATTAAAAATAAAGATCCTAAGGGGACTCCGATATCAAAAATTAGTGCTAAGATTATAATAAATATTAAAATCCCTATTGGAAAACTCCCTTGTTGAATCATATTTATAGCAAGAACAATAGTCAAGAAAAGAGCAATTAGCATGAATATAATTGTTATCCCTGTAAGAGTTATTTGTAACTTTTTGTTTTTCTTTAAAAATTCATTCATAATTTTAAATGTTTTAAGAACTTTTAAAGATATTGTGTGTTTAATCTTGTTTTAATAACTTAACTTTCAAGTAGTGACAAACGGAATCTTTATAAATACTTGTTTTTATTCTTTCTTATGTCTAAAACAAAATTAAAGGTACCCCATATAAACTTAGTTAGGGAAGCGCATTTAGCAGAACTACGAAAACAATATCCTATGTTTGAAATAGGGCTTAGTGAAGAATCTATTTCTGTAGAGGGGATTGGAACAGAACAAGATTTTTTAAATATCCAATCAGACCTTAATTTTTTAGCACTAAACCCCCATATTCCGATTGAAAACCTATGTAATCGTTTAGATAACTATAAACCCCTTAACAGTTCTCAGGAAAAATTAATTAAGGCTGCAAAATATTTACTTGGATCCGGTCCGGGGTCTCAAGCTGGTCTTTTTGTTGTAGGTACTGCTGGAGTTGGAAAAACCCACATTGCTGTTTCTGTTGCTAAAGAGTTACTTCAACTAGGTCAAAGACCATTATATATAAATCCGGAATTGTATCCAAGAGCAGAAAGAACATATAAATCTCATGATTGTTTTGTTTTAGATGATTTGAATTCTCCTTATGGTTTTTATTTTCATCTTTTTAAAGATATCATTGTAAGAACACATGATTTTAGAGGGAGGGTTTTAGCAACATCAAATACCTCTTTAGATGTTTTATTAAATCATGGATTAGATCGCGATTCTGAACGAGAAAGATTGTTAGACCGTTTTAAAGGTTTATTTTACGTAGTAGAAGTAGAGGGGAAAAGCCAAAGATTAAGAAAACCGTGGTATGAGGGTTTAGATGAGGGTGAAGGGGTTCCAGAGGATTCTCAAAGAAAATAAAATAAAATTACCGGGAGAATAAGCGCACCCATCATATGTATCTTTCGTATTCCTAATACAGATGTTAATATTCCTAACGATGTTCCTGCTATTAATATTAATAATGATGCCGGCCCACTTATAATTGGTGTTAAAATAAATAAAAAGATTAAGATTCCTAAACATAACCATTTATATTTTATTTTTGATATATTTTTACTAAATATTTTTGCAAAAAATAAAGTTAAAAACAAAGCAATTATTGCTACTATTAGAGCAATAATTAAAAAAGTCCATAAATTTGAATTTGAAAAAGATGGAAGCAGTTTTCCCACAAAAACAGCAACACCAGTTCTTGGTTTATTTATTGAATAAAGAGAAACAAAACTAAGTATCATAACCATTGTGTTTATTATTCCCAATAATAAGAGAAATGTTTTTTCATTCATTTTTTTAATAGACGCCGAAATTGCTGCAGCTTGTGATGCACCTATTCCTGGTACAAATGAAACCAAACTGGAAGAAAAAATACTCGATAAAATTCCTGTAACGGTCTCTGTTTTTTTAATATTAATTTTTTTAATTTTTTGTTTTGGTATCTTTACATTTTGAATAAAACTAATTGTTAATAAAGAAGAACCAAATAAACCTGTGAATAATGGAAAAAGGGGTTGTTTTATTATTGTTAAATTTAAAGAAAGATAACCTAAAATTCCTGAAAATAAAAAAATAAATAATGCAGGTATTTTTTTATTTTCTTTTATAATTAATAGAATAGATATAAAAATCAAAAGAAAAGGTATAATTTTATTTAAATAAGGATAAAAATGCGGACTTAAAAAAATAAAAAGAGGTGTAATTATAAACGCTATAATTACCCCTAAAAAACATCCTATTGTAGTTAGTTTAATTGCTCCATATCCTTGCCCTTTCAAAAGAAATCGATGTCCTGGCAAAACACTTAGTGCAGTTGCTTCATCGGGGGCTCCTAAAAAAATAGAGGGTAGAAAATCTAAAAAGGAGTGAGTTATAGCCATAGTAATTATAAAAATTCCAAGAATTATTGGTGTTGTAAATTCTAAGAAGAATCCTGCGGAAACAAATAATAATAAGGAAACAAGATTAATATGTAATCCAGGTATTAAGCCTGTTATTGTTCCTGCAATTATTCCAATTATTACAGCAAGAATCATTTCAAGCATTTTATTTTTTTAGCTTCAATTTGTAATTTATTTTCATATTCAGAAACTTTTCCAATAATTTCAACATCATTACAAGAACTATCTAAATCTTTGTAAAATATGGTTTCTATGGTGTATATTTTATCTCTTATTTTGAGAATAGTAATATTTTCATGAGTTGTATTAATTTTGGTTATTTTTTCTATTCTTCCTTTTATTTTTATAAATTCATCAAGATTTTTTCTTTCTATTTTTGAAATAGGCGTTATTTTTGGTTCTAAAGTTAAAGAAAAGATCGTTAATATTATCAAACTAACAAATAAAGTAATTATAGAGATTTGAAAGAGCCTCTTTTGCATATTTTTTATAAGGAATTAAAATATTTAATTTTTACTTTTTAATTGATTTTTAGTATAGGAATACTTAAAAACCAAACTTGTTTGATTTTTTTATGGCTGGAATATGTGGTGTTTTTTCAAAAGAAAGATGTGTTTCAAATATTCTTTTAGCTACCCATTACCTACAACATAGGGCACAAGATTATTGTGGAATTGGGTTATCTGATGGAAAAGGATTAAAACCAGAAACCCATAAAGGTTTATTAAAAACAAATTTTTCGGATGAAACAACTAAATTTTCTTATGGTAATTTTGGAATTGGTTGTGTTACTAGCGATCGGCAACCAGTTGCTTCTTTTTCTAAATCTGGAGGAATGCTTTTAGCATTTGATGGAAATGTTATTAATTATTCTGAATTAAGAGAACGATTTTTAGAAAAAGGAGAAAGTTTTTTGGGATATAGAGAACCTGAAGAAGTTAATGATTCTGTAATTATATCTAAAATAATCTCTTCTGAAAGAAATTTTGTTTTGGGAATTGGTAAGCTTATTGAAGTTTTAAAAGGAGATTTTTCAATTATTGCATTAACCAATGAGGGAATTTATGCTGCAAGAGGATATGGGAGAAAACCTTTGATTTTAGGTAAAAATAATTCAGATTATATGGTTTCTTCTGAAAGTGTTTCTTTTAATAATACCGGATTTGAGATAATTAGAGATGTAAATCCTGGAGAGGTCATTCATATCAATGAGAGAGGAATTGTTACCTTAAAACAATTTGATTTGCCAGTAAGTTATGGTACTTTTGAATGGATATACACTGCAGATCCTGCTTCAGTTATTGATGGAATCTCTGTTGCAGAATTTAGAATTGAAATGGGGAAATGTTTGGCTAGAAGGTATCCTATTGAAGCAGATTTTATTGCACCCATTCCAAATTCAGGAATATACCATGCTATTGGTTATAGTTGGGAATCTAAAATTCCTTTTGCATTGCCATTATACAGATATCCTTATTCAGATAGGAGTTTTACACCATCAACACAAGAAAAAAGAGATAGAGAAGCAAGAACCAAATTAAATTCTATTAAATCCTTAATTAATGGCAAATCTTTTATTACCATTGATGATTCAATTGTTAGAGGAACCCAATATCTTGCAAGAATAGCAACACTCCGAAATAATGGAGCAACAAAAGTACATGCTAGAATTGCTATGCCTCCGTTAAAGCACCCTTGTTTGTATGGTAAAACAACAAAAAAAGGAGAAATCATTGCAGCAAAAAAATCTGTTGAAGAAATAAAGCAACATTTGGGGTTGGATAGTCTTGGTTATGGAACAATAGAAGATATTAATTATATTGTTAATAAATTAAGTAATGGTAAAATAACTTCATTAAACAAATTATGTTTGGAATGCATTTGAAAATCAGAAACATTTAAGAATTCTAGATATTTTTATTTTTTATGGATTTTGAAAAAAGATGGGAATTGGTTAAAAGGAATACAGACGAAATCATAACTGAAGAAGAACTTAAAAAATTGATGAAAAAGAAGAAGAAACCAGTGATTTATATAGGATACGCAATAACTGGAAAACCGCATATTGGTTATTATGTTCCAATTATTAAATTAGCAGATTGTATTAAAGCAGGTTTTATTGTAAAATTTTTGTTAGCTGACCTTCATGGTGCATTAGATAATTGTCCATGGGATGTTTTGGAAAAAAGATATCAATATTATGAGAAAACCATTTCTTTAATGTTTAAATCAGTGGGTATTGATTTAAAAGATGTAGAATTTGTAAGGGGAAGTTCTTTTCAATTAGGTAAAAAATATTTTTTAGATCTTTTAAAACTTAGTACATTTACATCTATACATGAATGTAAAAGGGCTGCAGCAGAAGTAGTAAAATTTGGAAATAATCCAAAATTATCTGGAGTGATCTATCCCCTTATGCAAGCATTAGATGAAGAATACTTGGGTGTGGATATTCAACATGGGGGAACAGATCAAAGAAAAGTTTTAATGTTTGCTAGAGAAAATCTTCCTAAAATAGGATATAAGAGAAGAATAGAATTTCTTACTCCCTTAATTCCTGGTTTAATTGGAAAAAAGATGTCTGCTTCAGATGAAAAAAGTAAAGTAGATGTTCTTGATGATTGTTCTACCATCAAGAAAAAATTAAGAAATGCTTTGTGCGAAGCAGGTAATCCAGATAATGGAATTTTAGCTTTTTTAAAATATGTTCTTATGGTATTAAAAAAAGATAAAAAAGAAAAATTTATTATTAAAAGAGATAAACAATATGGGGGGGACATTAGTTATTCAAATTACGCTGAAATTGAAAAAGATTTTATTAATAAAAAATTACATCCTCTCGATCTAAAAAATGCTGTGGCTGATGAAATAAATAAACTACTGATTCCTTTTGAAAAGCATAGGAAGAAATTAAAAAAACTTGGTTCAGAAGCTTATGCATAGAAAAGATGGTAAAAAAGAAAAAGAAGAGATCTTATAAAAAAAGAGCTAATTTAGCACTTGTTTTGAGCGGGGGTGCTGCTAGAGGCATGGCCCATATTGGTGTTTTAGAAATTTTGCAAAAACATAATATTTCTCCAGATATTGTTATTGGTGTTAGTTCTGGTGCTTTAGTTGGGGGGATGTATGTTTCTGGAAATCTTAAAAAATTTAAGAAAGTAGTAACTCATAAAACTAAAAGTCAATGGCACCGAATTTTTTCTATTTGGCCTAAAAAAGGAGGGATTATTCAAACAAAACATATAGAAAAAGAAATGAGAAAAATAATCGGTAGACAAAAAATAGAAGATTTAGATAAAAAGTTTTTTACAGGAGCAGTTGATTTAATAAGTGGAAAAAATATTTTCATTGGAAAAGGAGATTTGATAAATGCGATTTTACCCAGCATTTCTATTCCAATTGTTTTTCCACCATATAGAAAAGGGAAAATGTTGTTGGTAGATGGGGGTCTAGAAGACCCACTTCCTATTGATTTGGGCTTTAAATTAGCTAAAAAAGTTATTGCAGTAGATATTACGCGTTCTATAGATGAGATGCCTAAGAAAAAAAATTATGGTTTTTTGAGTGTTATGGAAAGGGTTACAGTTATTGTACAAAATGAAATTACTGATTTTTTTCTAGATAAATATCATAAAAATCTTGTTGTCATTAGACCAAATGTTAATCTTAATACCCTTGATTTTAATAGATCTAGACAGGCAATTAATATAGGAAAAAAAGAAGCAAATAAAAACATAGAAGATATTAAAAAATTATTAAAATCTTAATCTCTTTTTTCTTTTTCTATTTTTGTCCCACATTCTGGACAAAATTTTTCATCACCACATAAGATGGTTTTACATTTTGGGCATTCTGGAGCCTTTGTTTCAATAGGGGGAGAATAATTTGATTTTCCAGTTAAAACTTTTCCAAAAGCTTGTAAAACTTTTGGATCATTCATATATTTTCTTAAATCTCTGCAACTTCCACCAGTCATTTTAACCTCTTTTAGAACCCTTTAGCCTTTTGAGTCTCTCGCTTATACAAAATTAGGGGACTTTTTAAATTTTTCCAATATATTTTTCAACAAAAATACTTAGTAAATTTAAAAGTCCCCCCCGAAAGCCTTTTTTAAGTATAGTTCTTTTTCTTTTAAATACATTAATGAACTTTAAAATAGAGTATTTGAAATATATATTACTTTGAAAGTGTAGAAAAGAATTTAAATGAAACATTTTTTATTTATATAATGGAAAAATTTTTACAAAAAAAGTGGAATCTTAAGGATTTATTGCCGGCATATAAAGGTAAAAAATTTGAAAGAATTCTAATTAGTATAGAATCAGATATAAAAATTCTTGAAAAAAGTAAGAATATATTAAATGCCAAAATTTCACCAAAGAAATTTTTAGAACTTTTATTAATTTATGAAAAAATTCTAGAAAAATTTTCAATTTTGGGTGGTTTTGCAGAATTAAAGTTTTCTGAAAATGTTTCAGATAAAGAAGCAGTAGCTTTTAAAACAAAAATAGAATTATTTCTTACCAATTTGTCTAACCGGTTGATCTTTTTTTCTTTGTTTTGGAAAAATCTAGACGATCAAAATGCTAATCGTATAATCAAAGATTCTGGAAAATATTCTTATTATTTAAAATATGCCAGAAAATTTAAAAAACATATTTTATCTGAAAAAGAAGAGAAAATAATAAATTTAAAAGATTTAAGTGGGGTTACTACATTAAATAATATTTATAATACATTTACTAATAAATTTCTATTCAATTTTAAAGGAAAAAAATTAACAAGAGAACAATTAGGTGTTTTTGTTAAAGATTCAAAAGCAAACATAAGAAAAGCAGCATACAAAGAACTTTATAAACCTTATCTAAAAAATAAAGATATTTTGGGTGAAATTTATAAATCTATTGTAATTGATTGGAAATCAGAATCTCTTAAATTAAGAAAATATAAAGAAGATATTTCTCCAAGAAATTTAAGTAATGATATCCCTGATGATGTGGTAAATTTAGTTTTTGATGTTTGTAAAAAAAATAGAAATTTATTTCAGGATTATTTCAAACTAAAAGCGAAGATTCTTAAAATGAAAAAATTGACTAGGTATGATGTTTTGGCGCCAATTATAAAAACTAAAGAAAGTATACCCTACTCCACATCTGTTCATATGGTTTTAAAAAATTTTAAAATTCTTGGATCAGAATTTTATGAACGAGCCTTTAAAATCCTTAAAAATGATCATATAGATTCTGAAATTCGAAAGAACAAAAGGGGGGGTGCTTTTTGCGCAGGAATCTCACCTAATAAAATACCTTATGTTTTATTAAATTATAATAAAAAATTTAGAGATGTTTTAACTCTCGCTCATGAAATGGGCCACGGGGTACATGATTTGTTCTCTGCTAAAAATACTTTTTTAATGTTTGGTTCAGGATTACCTTTAGCTGAAACAGCTTCAACATTTTCAGAAACAATGATGTATGAAACATTATCTACTGTATCAAACGCTAAAGTTAGAAAGAAAATATTATTCTTCCATTTAGATGATCTTTATTGTACAATAGCAAGGCAAATTTATTTTAGTATGTTTGAAAAAGAAATTTTTTCAAAAATAGAATCTGTTAATAGTATTGATGGGATCTCTGAAATTTACTTAAAAAAATTAAAAGAATTATTTGGAGATTCTGTATTAATTCCAGAACAATTTAAATGGGAATGGTTAATGATTCCTCATTTTTATGAAACTCCTTTTTATTGTTATGCTTATTCTTTTGGAAATTTGCTTGCATTGGCTATTTTTGAAAAATACAAAGAAGAAGGAAGAAAGGTACTGCCCAAATATATTAATATTTTAGAATCTGGTTCTTCTAAGAATCCTGCCCAAGTTTTATTAAGAAATGGGTTCAATATTAAAAAAAGAGAATTCTGGCAAAAAGGATTTGATTTTGTTCAGGATTTACTTTACAAGGCAAATGATTCTTGTTAATGTTCCTGGAATTAATGGTTTGGAAAAAACAAAAGGATGTGAGGGTGCTCCATGCAAAATAATTTCAGAATTATCAAATTCAGAAAAAAATTTAAAAATAGTTGAGTTTAATTTAGATAATTCAGATATTCAAAAAACAAGAAAAATAATTTTTAATGAATCTTTAAATTTATTTAAAAAACATAAAGACGATAATGAAAAAATAATTTTTTTAGGGGGCGATCATTCTATAAGTTTTTCAATACTTAAGGCTTTCAATTTAATTTATAGTCTTGGTTTTCTTTTTGTTTTAGATGCCCATGCTGATCTTATGAAACCATTGGAAGATCCAACACATGAGGAGTGGTTGCGCGCCTTGTTAGAAGAAGGTTTTGATTCTAATAGTATTCTGTTAGTTGGAACAAGAAAAATTGATGATGAAGAGAAAGATTTTTTAGAGTATAAAGATTTAGATATATTAGCCGTTGAAAAAATAGAAGAATTCTTAGAAAATGAAGAAAATTTTAAAAAATTAAATAATTATGAATCTATTTATATTAGCTTAGATATTGATGTTTTAGATTCGAATATCACCCATGCAACAGGATATCCTGTTGAAAATGGATTAAGTTTAGAACAATTAAAAAAATTTTTGAAAAAAATAACCAAACTAAAAAATTTTAAAGCCTTGGATATTGTAGAAATTAATCCATTAAAAGATGAAGAAAACAAAACAATTAAATTAATATCTAATATTATTAAAAAAATTGAAGAATGAGATGTTTTATAGCCATTGATATGCCCAAAGAAATCCAAGTTTATTTAGATGGGCTAGCTAAAAGTATTAGTGGAGAAAAAATAAAAATTGTAGAAAAAGGAAAATTTCATTTAACTCTTGGTTTTTTAGGTACAACAAAAGAGTTTATGGTTGAAAAAATTAAAGAAGCATTAAAAGATATTGATTTTGAACCTTTTGAAGCAGAACTAGGACATGTTGGCTTTTTTCCAAATGAATCTTCGGTTAGAGTTATTTTTGTTTATTTAGAACCAAGAGGCAAATTAAAGTTATTAAATCAAAAAATTAAAGATAAACTAAAACCATTGGGCCTAAAACTTGGAGATTTTGAGGCCCATATTACTCTTGCAAGAGTAAAATATATTAAAAATTTGGAAAAAATTGTTGAAGAATTAAAAGAATTAAAAATAAGTCCATTAAAATTTAAGGTAGATTCTTTCAAATTAAAAAGATCTTTTTTAACTGAAAAAGGTTCTGTTTATGATGATTTGGAGATTTTTGAATTATTTTGATTTATATTTATAATTTAAAATATTTTTTATTAGTTCTGCTTTCTTTTTTCCAAGTTTTTTTATTTTAGAAAGTTCTGCGATTTCTGCA
>Ga0272442_10001595_pt1 | contig 34069 bp, 31 predicted proteins | sample SSMForm2O_FD_200262 | JGI IMG/M metagenome (GOLD analysis project Ga0272442, IMG submission 200262) | Marine sediment archaeal communities from Little Sippewissett salt marsh, Falmouth, MA, United States - SSM-Form-2O | ecosystem: Environmental > Aquatic > Marine > Wetlands > Sediment ... | reverse complement strand
AGTAAGCATGATCCTCCGGAGTGGTGTAGGCCGCCGATCAGAATTATTACTGTGGGTACGAATAACATATATATATACGTTGGGGATAATCCAGCCCAGGAGCACAGGCTCACCGGTATCCGGGAGGGGGCGCTGTATCCCTATATAAATAATACCGAGGTCTATCACTGTCCGGGTGATGAGCGGTGGTATAAGGGAACAACCTCCGGCCTGCCTCCCCAATTTGCCATTTATCGCAGCTATTCAATGCCGGATTATTTTATTACCTGGGATGATTATTCAGTTATACCTGACCAAGGTCCTAATGAGAAGAAGCTTAGCAACATCAAACCTCCTGCTGAGAAATACATCTTTCTCGAGAGTAATGATCCGGGCAAAGATGATGCTAAATTTAATAGACAGGGCTGGTCCTATGAGCCTTACACCGGTGAATATTGGGATCCGATGGGTGCTTTTCATAACCGGGCCAGCACGTTCAGTTTTGCCGACGGACATGTCGAGATTTACAAATACGAGGATGAAAGAACCTGGATATTTTGCCGGGACAGAAATTTAGCTACTTTGCTGGGATTTGGCTCTAGACAAGTACAAGATAATCCTCGTAATGTCGATCAGATATGGCTGGACAGTCATTATCCGGGAGAATACCAGTTTAAGGGCGGGCAGGATAGCCCACAAATATTCAGGTAGGTGTGATTAAGCGTGGTTAAAGGTATAAAAATGAAGGTGAAGGCTGGTTTTTCGCGCAGTGAGCTATTGGTGGTGCTGGTGTGTCTGCTGGTCTTTTTGGTCAGTTTTGCCGGGATCAGCGAGCGGGGGCGAAACCGGGCCAAGGAAATAATATGCATGAGCCATATGAAGGTGCTGGCCCGGGCCTATCAGGAATATGCAGATGATAACGGAGGGCGCTTTTGCAGTGGTTATGTGAGTGCTAACCCTGTGATGGTTGCCCCTGACGGCAGTAAGCATGATCCTCCGGAGTGGTGTAGGCCGCCAATTAGAATCCTTACAGCGGCTGGCAATTCCATTTATATCTACGATGGGGTTTCTCCGACCCATAAATCCAGGCTCACCGGTATCCGGGAGGGGGCGCTGTATCCCTATATAAATAATACCGAGGTCTATCACTGTCCGGGTGATGAGCGGTGGTATAAGGGAACAACATCAGGACCGCCTCCAGAATATGCAATCTATCGCAGCTATGCGATGCCGGATTACTTTTTTGCCTGGGGTGACTATAATGAATATGATTATCCAGGTGAACCTGATTTCGGTCCTCACGAGAAGAAGCTGATCAATATCAAACCGCCCTCGGAGAAATATACCTTTCTCGAAAGTAATTTTCCCGGTAGAACTGATGCTGCTTTCGAAATGCACGGCTGGTCCTATGAGCCCTATTGGGGTATGTATTGGGATCCCTTAGGGACTTTTCATAATATGGCGGGCGCTTTCAGTTTTGCCGACGGACATGTCGAGATGCATAAATATGAGGACGTTCGCACCTGGATATTTTTCCGGGATAGGGCCTTGGCTGTGTTGCTGAATTTTGATCCGCAAGTGAATCCTCGTAATCCGGATCAGAAATGGCTGGACAGTCATTATCCGGGTGATTACCAGTTTAAGGGCGGCAACCAACATCATGGTACTAGTCATCCAATATTTAACATCGGGGAATAAATTTTTGGCGCTATTTTCGAGACGGGGCACATTGCAATTCTACGGGGTTCAATAAGTAAAATTATGCAACCTGTCAGCGGGGGAGATGGAGAGTTGGCGCGGGGCGGGGATTCGTGTATAAAAGATTCAGCGTGAAATGTATTGTTGAATAAAAATCCGCATAAGCTAAACAGGTAGGCATGAAAAGGAAACTTCTGCAAGGGCCTCTGGTGGTGACGCCGGAGGGGATAGTAAAGACAGATATCGTACTGGAGGGGGGGAGGGTGAGTTTTGCCCAGAAGGAAAGGCCGGGGGATGAGGTTCTGGAGGTAAGCGGTAAATATCTGCTGCCGGGGTTTGTGGATATTCATTTTCACGGTTACGGGCTGTTTGATCTGACGATGGGGCGCTATGATCCGAAAAGCGGCAAAGGTGATAAGAGTAGTCAGGTCTATGAGGAGGGATTTGAAGGGCTGCGCAAGAAGCTGCCGGAGTTTGGGGTGACGGGATTTTACCTGGCGAACTGGAATACCAGTCTGGAGAATCTGCAATATTGCTATGGGCGCTTAGCTGATTATATGCAAAAGTATGGAGAGGAATTGCAGGGGGCGCGGCTGCTGGGTGGATTTTTAGAGGGGCCTTTTATCAATAAGCAGATGAGCGGGGCCCAGAATCCAGATATGACACATGAGCCGGAAATAGATTTTTTTGAGAAGATTGAAGATGGGGGCAGTATAAAGCTGGCCAACGTGGTGCCGGACGATGGGCGGCTGAGCTTTGAGCTTATCGAATATCTTACCAAAAAGGGAATAGCGGTGGGGATGGGGCATACGGCGGCGACGTGTGAGCAGGTGGCTGAGGCGATAAAAGCGGGGCTGAAATACTGTGTTCATTTTACCAATGGGCCCACGGGAGGTTCGTATAAACCGTTCGCAGGTGGGGGGGCGGTCGAGGCGGTATTAAAATTCGATGAACTCTTTGCCGAGCTTATCTGCGACGGTTATCACGTCAACCCGGTCTACATCCGTGATATTATTAAACGTAAGGGGACGAAAAGGATTGTAGGAATTACGGACTGCATGATGATTGCCGGTTCGGATCTGACGGATTTTAGAGTAGAGGAGATAAAGGGTAAGGTAAGCGCGGATGGTCAATATCTGCAGGTAGCCGGCAAAGGAAATACCCTGTTCGGCAGTAATTTGACGATGATACGGGGGTTTAATAATTTGCTTAACTGGTTGATGAGTGATATGGAGGGGATATGGAATAGACGGCATGAGGGGATGGGGTTGGAAGAGGCGGTGTCGGCGGCGGCGCAAATATATGCGAGTAATCCGTGTGAGCTGACAGGGTTGGCAAGTCAAGGATATGGGAGGATTGTCGAGGGGGCAAAGGGCGATTTGTGTGTGCTGGATATCGAGCAGGAAGGGGGCAGATGCCGGGCGGAGGTGGAGATGACCATCGTAGATGGGGAAGTTGTTTACGCAAGGGGGTAGGGGCGCAGACGCAAGGTAATATCTGTCCTGGATAACGGAAAAGATGACAACTAGTTAATGGGGATCAGACTAACTCACCTAAAGCTTCACTGATTACGGAGCAGCCTTCATTGAGCGCCTCGGCAGTGATGCACAAGGGAGGGGCAATCTTGACGCAGCCGCCACCTAAACCAACCGGTGCGAACATCATCAAGCCCTTGTGGAAACAAAGATTGATTACGTCCCAGGCCAACTCATAGTTGGGATCTTTGGTGCCTTTTTTGACCATGAGCAGACCGCCGACCAGACCGCGGGAAGGAGCGAATCCGACCACATCGGGGAAACTCTGTTTGATATCCTGAAGATTTTTTTGCAGGATGGGGTCGAGCTTGGCGGCATTATCGACAAGTTTTTCATTCACGATAATATCAAGGTTGGCAAGGGCCGCGGAACAGCAGATGGGGTTGGCAGAATGAGTGCTGGTCATTTCGTTGGGGCCGTAGAGGTCCATGACATCGGCACGACCAATGACGCCGCTGATGGGCAGGGAGGAGCTTATGCCTTTACCCATGCAGAACAGGTCGGGGACGATGCCGTAAAGTTCAAAGCCCCACATGCGGCCGCAGCGACCGAAACCGGCCTGGACTTCGTCGAAACAAAGCAGAGCGCCGTGTTCATCACACCAGCGGCGCAGAGCCTGGGCGTATTGGGTGGGCATAAAATTGGGGCCGATACCCTGATAAGTTTCGCTGATGACGCCGGCGACGTTGTCGGGTTTGATGTTGAGATCGGCCAGGGATTTTTCGAATAGGTCAAAACTGGTGTCCTCGCATCGGAAACCGTCAGGGAAGGGGACATGAACAATTTCAGGGTCGAGATTTTTAATCCAGGCGCAGCCACCGGCCATGCCGCCGAGCTGCTGGGAGCCGAGGGTGCGACCATGAAAGGAATTTTCAAAAGCAACGATGACGCTTTTATCGTCGCCACCGGTCTTGCGGCCGTGGGTGCGCATGAGCTTGAAAGCGCATTCAGTGGTTTCGGCGCCGGTGCTGAGCAGAAAGACTTTTTTCAGCGGTTCGGGGGCAAGGGAAATCAATTTCTGCGTCAAATTGATTCTGGGCTCATTGGGGAAACAGTATGAGGTAAGTAAGGATTTTGTGGCCTGATCGGAGACGGCGCGGGCAATTTCGGGACGACCGTGGCCGGCGTTGGTAACTAAAACACCCGAAGAAAAATCGAGCCACATATTGCCATAGGCATCATAGACATTAATACCCTGGGCATGGTCCCAGATGATGGGGGGCTGGCCGCGCATACTGATGGATTCGACTGTGCGGAGTTGTTTGAGCTGTTCAACAGTCTTTTCATTAGGGATGTGGCCCGAAAGTTTGCGGTGTTTCGTAGCTATGGGAGTTACTTCAACCGGATCCAAGGGGAATTCTTTAGCCATGGTCTTTTAATTTTCCTTTCAATGCATACTTACTAATATTGTTGTTGATAGATATCATGCTTAAGCTACGTTTGTGCCATGCACAAACTTCGCATATGCATGCCATCCGCCTATTTCAAGGCGACGGATGGTTTGGGTTGGTAGGTTATTTCGGCTTCCCGTCCGCCGTTGAGGATCGAGAGTCGCCCGGCCTCGACGACCAGTTCGTTAAAGGAACTGTTGGCGGGGGTGGCCATGATGCCATCCTGATCAAACTGCTTAATCATATTTTGGCGCTGGGTGAGGGCTTCTTTGTCATTGGCAGAGGGAGCGGCATCCTGACAGCGGATGATGTTCTTGAGGATATATTCAATGGAACGATAGCCGTAGCCGACGGGGGTCAGGCCGGGGCCTCCTAGGTCAACGTAACGGAAATAATCGGGGCTGGGCTGGGAATAATAGGTGTCGCCTGGTTCGCTGCCCCTGCGGACATAGCAGTGCTCGATGCCGCGGAACTGGTCGTTGTGGACGAGCATGCCGGCGCAGCCTTTGCCGGCGCAGTACATACGCAAGCCCTGGAAGTTGCCACCGGGCCCTTCGTCGGGGTAGCCCATGACGTTGGTGACGTGGAGACAGGCGTCGTTTTCCCAAATAACCCGGGCGTCGGTCCAGAGGTATCCTTCCCGGCCGTTGGGATATTTATCAGCGATGCCGTAAACGGAAACAGAGCGGGGCATAAGGCCGGTGATAAAATGGAGCTGATCGACATAATGGCAGCCAACGTAAGTGAACATGTCGGTGTTTTCACAAGTGCACCAGTTCTGGAAGTTGGAATTGCGATAATAATATGGTTCGTTCATCTCGGCGTGACCGAGACGGAATTCGCCGAAGTCACCCTGTCGATATTGACGACGGGCGAGCAAGGCACGGTCGTCGAGACGTTTATGGTATTCAACGCCGATGACCAGGCCCTTTTCGTAGGCGAGTTTTTCGATTTCCAGGGCCTGCTCATATTTAAGAACGAGGGGTTTTACACAGCAGACATGCTGATTATATTCCAAGGCGGTTTTGAGCATGGGATAGTGGAGCGTGTCGGGGACGGCGATAACAACAATATTAAAGGGAGGCATCTTAGAAAGGACCTGCTTGTACAAATCTGGGAATACCTCATCAGGATCTGAATCGAGGGCTGGATAGGGGGTAAAAGACTGTCCTGGGAAGGACTTTTGTAGTTGCTGATCATCAGCAAGCACCTGCAAAGGAGGGCTATTCAAGGCACATACTCCTATGTCACCGATAAGGCCCAGACGCTGTAGTTGATAGATGGAGGGCAGTATCTGAACCTGGGTTATCATTCCACCGCCTACGATGCAAACCTGTGGCTTGTTACTCATGCTAATATCCTCAAAAATCTAAACCAAAACTGTAGGGTCAGCTTTAATACCGTCAAAAAAGGTCGGGGCGGGCATAAAGCCGCTAAAACCTGCGTTCATATAAACTTACGGAACTATCAACGGTATGTCAGCCTTTAGTGAGATTGTAAATATATAATGATGTCCATGGAATGTCAACATTTCGTTGAAATGAGGGTGATTTTTGACACCGAGGAGCAAAACAGGTGAAAAAAGGTATAAATTGGAGGTCAGGAGGCTGTGTTCTCATAAGTATCTATAAATAAAAGAATAATGATGATAGTAAATGTTTAGGGAATGTTAGCAAGGTCCGAAAATGTCTTGACATATGTTAAGATTTTGTTATATTAAATATGCTAAAGGGAGAATTGAGAGCAAATCTAGGAAGATCTGCACCAATCCCATGTTTTTATTCTGGGAGAAGTTTTTTTCAAATCCAGAGGTTTTGATTGCGTCAGATGATTTATGCACAAGGAGTAAAGTGAGCCACTGTTAACATTGGCTTGTTTTATGAATTATTTCAAGGGAAGAGTAAAAGAGCAGGGAAGAGTAGAAGAGGAGTTAATGGTATGAGGAGATTGAGAATATTATTGATTGTAGTATTGGCTTTGCCCAGTGGGGCGGCTTGGGCGGATGACTTGTTAGATTTGCTGCCGAAAGATTCGACGAAGCTGGACTACACCTATCAGTATGCGAATATCGATGTGCAGCCCACAAGAGGAATATGGACGTCGGGAACGTTGGAGATATATGTACCAGGTAGAGCTATGTCGATGAGGGAAATGGCAAAGATACGTGCAGCTTTTAGGCCGGTGGGATTTGAAATAGAATATTACACTATAACGAGTGATCCTGCAGATGAGTTTATACCCCCCAAGGCAGAGAAGATTGAGTTGGCGGAATCTGTTACGAATACATATGTGGACATTGAGTTGGGGGCGGATGTGGATCTTGTAAATGGTGCCGGTTCGCTGACAGAGATTCTTGATGTTCAGGATGAAAATGACACGCAAGTCGGGGATGCTACAGATATTATCCCTGTTCCTGAGCCGATTACCTTAACCCTTTTAGGTATAGGTGGTTTGAGCGTAATTCGACGACGTAATAAATAAGAAAAATAATAAACTCATAAATTTTTACTTCTAAGTAAATATATAAAAGTATGAGGCAGTTTAATTAACCCCGGCAAAATCGGGGTTAATTTTTTATACAATCAAAAGATAAGATTTTATTTTTTTGCAGCGAGTTGAGGAACCCACATACCGTCAGGTTGGACGCGGAGGACTCCGGTGTCCTGGTAAAATCTCAAGAAGGCGATAGTATATTCTACCAGGGTCTGGGTGGAGGCGTTTTGGGCCCGGAAGAGGTCGCGCTGGGCGTCCAGGACGTCGCGGGTATTTGTTTGGGCGGTACTAAGAAGGACGATGGTATTATCAAAGCGCTTGCGGGCCAGGGTGAGGCTTTCGGTTTGCAGCTTGTAGCGTTGGGCCGACTCGGAGAGATCACGATATGCCTGGCGTACTTCCAAAACGGCCAGGTCAGAGGCTTGCTCATAATCCCTCTGACGCTGATTAAGTGTTATCAGGGCGGTTCGATAGAGATTTCTTTCTTCCAGACGGTCCAGGGGCAAGTCAAGCTGGACTCCTAAACCATATTTATCTTCCAGTCTTTTGAAAGTGGTAATATCAGTACGTTCATCGGAAGAGGCTTTAGAGGCGGAGGCAACGAGGTTTAGCTCGGCGCGTAAGGCATCAGCGGCAATAGCCACCTTCCGTTTAGCGTCGTCAACTGCATCGGACTTGTTGGCCAGGTCCAGACGCTGGGCCAGGGTGGTTTGGATAGCTTGGGTTTCCTGAAATTCATACTCGGTGATGCCAAGAGCTCTTAGGGCATCGAGTTCTTTTTCATCCAGTTGGATTTCGGTTTGAGTGGGAAGGCTAAGAGTGATTTTAAATTCGTCCAGGGCTTGTTGATATGTTTTCTGAGACTGCACCAAGGTGTCATGGGCCCGGAGAGTGTCTTGATAAATCTGATTTAATTCATATTGGGGAATCATTCCCATGGTGGCCAAGTCCCGGGCACGCTGATTCATCCAATTCAAAGTGTCAAAATTGGCCCGAGCGTTTTTGACCGCATCGTAGAGTTGTAAGATATGGTAATACTGGCTGACGACGGAAACCACAAAGGTTTTACGGAAACGATTGAAAAGGCGTAGTTGGTACAGGGTGTCGCGCTGGGCCTGGGTGAGATTTTCCATAACGACCTGACGGCCGTAGCCGCGCAGAATAGGCTGGGTGATACTTGCACTTAGAACGGATGAAAGGCCGCTTTGCATATTACCGGTAAATACATTCATCCAGTTGGCGGCAATCTGAGTGCTGACGACAGCGCCGGTGTAGAGTAATTTGTTGAAGCCGAAAGCAGCAGTTGCACCTATTCCCTCATCTTGACCTTCCTTTAGGTATCCGCCGGCGCCTTGACCAAAGGGGATAAGATCATATTGGTGGCGTACAGAAGTTTGCTGGAGGGCGGTAAGATAAAGGGTTTCCTTTTGGGTTTGATAATCGCGGTTGTGGGCGGTGGCCAACTGCACGGCGGTGGCCAGGCTCAAGATCCCGGAATCGGGAACGGATTTTTGCACCTGGAGATCATGGGGCAGAGGTTGGGTATCGCTGATTTTATAGTTGGCCCGACTGTTCAGGTCATCCCGCCACATACGATCGATGATGCCATAAACGTCATTGTCGGCTTGCTCTTTATAGTGAGTGGGTGTATGGCAACCGGCTATCAGCAGGAGCAAGACCAATGATAGCAAAATAAAAGAAAAGTTGTTACAGCGCGATCCGTAGGTCATAGGTTCAATTTTCCGGAGATATTAAATATCCGTTTTTCAAGGTGCCTGCTTTATAGTCTGGAGGTAACCTGGTGTATGCCCACCGATTGGCCGGGAACGAGCTTGTCCCATTTTTGGGGGATGCCGAGAAGGAAGGGACGGCCGTATTCCGGTATGGTCGGATTGAGCCAGAGACGCTGGGGGATCTGAATCACGTCTGGACCAACATATTGGATGCTGGAGGATTCGGTCAGAGAGGGATGTGTCCGGGTGACCAGAACCACTTGCTGGCCTTTATGTATTTGATTGGCCTGCTCGTCTTTTACATAGGCGATAATATTTTGCGGTTGTTCCGCCTTTTCGATCATCATTATGGGTTCACCAGGCATTACTGTATCACCGGATTGTCTGATGATCTCTTTGACCACACCGGCGAAGGGGGCTTTGAGGACCAGGGAGGCCCGAGCCAGTTCCAATTCCTTGATTACATTGTTTTGCTCAGCGACAGCCAATTGTAGAGGTTTGAGGGCTGTGTCCAGGGATATATGAGCGGGTTTACACTCGGCAAATTTTCGTTGACGCTCTTGAGCATTTTTCCAGATTTCAGTGGCCTGGGCCAAAAGGCTTTGGTTTTCTTCAATCTTTTTTTGCAGAATGTTATAAGCGAGTTCCTTTTTACGCAGGTCGTACTCAGCAATGGCCTGACGCTGAAGCAGTTGGCGGGCAATGTTGACGTCGAGAGCGAGATCTGCCAGGGTGAGCTTGTCTGTTTCTAACTCTATGCTTATCTCCAATCGGCGCAGCTGCGTCTGCTCAACGTTAAGGGCGAAGCGACGATTGTCGGCCACCCAGTCATTTTGAAGATTTATCTGTTCGGACTGCAATCGTGCCTGAGCGGCTGCCACCTCGGCCTGTAAGCGCTTAATGGTGCTGGCTGCGGTCTGGAGTTGTGATGTTATGCGATCATCATTGAGGGTGCAGAGGATATCCCCCTGGGCGACGATATCGAATAATTTGACGTTCATAGTTTTCAGGTTGCCGATGGTAGTGGAGGCGACTTCACCTTGAAAACCCTGGACCAGGCCGATCACTTCGAAACGCTGGGTACGCCGGACAAAGAGCATGATTACGCAGGCCAGGACCGCCATCCAGGTAAGGACGGGGAAGAAGTGCCGCCGCCAAATACCGGTAATATAGCTGTCCTTATTGGTTTTTCCGGATTTTTTCATGGAAGAAGTTAAACCTCTAACAACTGTTCCTGCATGATCAGACTAATGTTCTCAATGCCTACAACTTTTTCCAGCTCTGAGATCAATAGCTCATTTCTGCCGGCCTGACGGACCATGAGCTGGTAGGCGTATTCGGCGGGATTGCCGAAGCCGGATTCCTGGATGGATATAAGAGTGAAATTAGTGCAGAACCGTTTAAGAATAACGGGCACGGGGAAATCCTTGCCGGAAAGACCGGCATAGTTAAAACGTAAAAAGCAATTATGCGGTTGGTGGGTACCAAAGCCGGTGAAATGCAGATACAGGGCGATCAGGCAGAGAATAATCGTACCCATGATGGCAATGGCATAGCGGCCGGCGCCGGTGGCCATGCCCACCACGAGCGAGCAAAATATAAAGGCTACATCCCGGGTATCCTTGAGAATATTACGGAAACGAATAATTGCCAGGGCGCCCATAAGACCGAAAGCAGTAATAATGCTGTTGCCGATTACCGCCATGACCATAGCCACCACAACGGTAATCAAAATCAGCGATTGTACAAAGCTGCGCGAGTATGATAAGCCATTGTGGGTGCCGTAATATACCCAGGCAATCAAATGCCCCAGTAAAAAGGCTAACAAAAGTGATAGGAGCACACTTTCAGGCGGGAAAAGTCCTCCCGTGTCACCTTCCAAAAATTGCCAGAGTTGTTCCATGTTCTCTTTTCTCTAAATTTAATATTGGTTCATCGAAACAACAGGAGCGCAATATTTCAACAAACAAGCATGCCTGATGGAATTAGCATATTTGGAAAAGGATTGCTGCTTAAGAGCGAATAACTTTGCCATGCGGGCGATCCAGGGTGGAAACCTTCCTATGAATTTGATCTCCAGGATTACACTCTTAAGGGGCATTCGTATCCAGCCAAGTCCGTTCATCTCTACCTCCGGCCGGGTAGTTACACAATAGCATAGATTGCGATCAAAGGTTAAACGAACCCGAGAGTCGGTGTTTTGTTCAAAGGCCTGACGCAGATAACGTACTTTTACCACCGGTCGAGCGATTATCATGTTTTTGTAGAATAAGAATTGGTTGAGAACCTCATCTTCAGCACTTTTGCCGGCGGATGGTTTCTGTTGACCGGTAATAAGCGGGGCAACGCTATTGGCTAAAACGCGGGTACGGCTTTTGATAATGACAGTGTTCATGCGACGTTTAATTTCAAAAAAGCGAGGATAGTCCAGATTATCGGTATAACTGCGAATGCGAATTTTGAAGCGGTTTTTATCACCAACCAGGCTTTCACGACAGAGCCGTAAATTCGGAGAGTCCATATACAAACTGACGATCGGATAGGCACCGTCTTCCTGCAATTCACTGTAACGATCCGGGCGCATATAAGGAGCAATGAAACGAGTGATCGCCGCTGCCTGCGATTCATTGATCTGATACTTAAGCTCGAAGCGAGACCAACGGCTGAAGTTCTCAAGTTGATGTGGTTTTTCTCTCATATCCGGAAAACATCGACTGTCATAATTGCTATTTATAGTTACTACTTATGCGCGCTGCCCCATATAATTTTAGTATACTGATTTTGGGCATTTTGTCAATGATTTAGTGGGTTTTGGCGAGCTTAAAAGACCGATAAAAAGTTTGTTTGATGTCGGTTATGCTCTAAGTTTGGTATGCGTTGAATAAAGTTGATTTAAATGGTGACTTTGAGCTGATTTTGTGTGTTTTCAGCAAGTTTTAAAGGGGGGGGATTGGTGCGAGATGACATTTTCAGCAGGTGGTAAGGACAAATCCACAATTAAGGCATCGGGGATGTAATTGGAAATAACATATTCGGTAAGATTAAGCCATTTATGACAACTGTTGAGGATGATACTGTCGCTGGTAGAGACGATATTTTCCGCCTTGATGAGGATGGGATCTGGATTGGTAACGACTTGAACCTCCCAGTTCCAGTGGTTTTCATCGGCCAGTTTTAAGAGCATGGTCTTGAGACGGCCGGTGTTGGAAACGGGGCTGTCAAGAAACCACTGGCAGAGACTTATATCCAGTTTGGCCAGGTAGCGGCCGATCAATTCCAGGGAGGGCATTGTTTCCTGAACCTTGCGATAGGTGCCATGCAGGCCGGCAATGTCGCGGAGACTGCCATCACGTGCCTTGAGAACTACGCCACCGCCCAGGGCGGTCTCGATGGTGGTAATTATATTGTAACCGTCAATAAGCAGCGGCTGATTTACCAGGGCTGCGGGAAGGACTTGTCTGGACAATCGGGCTGCCAAGTCTTCATCCGAGCAGGCAGAACGCATAACAGCCATTCTTTGACGATCTTTCAGGGCGTAACGGTCGCCTACTAGTTTAAGAGATGATTTTTCAGCATAACCGTGACTTAGTAGCCAGGTGAGGTCCTGAACCGCCCGGCGCAAATCTACTATTTGCGCCTCGGCAAAAAGGCGGTCATCTTCCGGATGTTTCCCACGATGTGTACGTTTATCAGGCAAGAGAACCAACCTTAAATGTTCAATAATTTATTCCTTTAGTAAACGTTATATCATTTGCTATTTACAAAGCAAGAGGTTGTTTTAGGTAGGGGCTTTATATATAATTACGCTCTTAAATGTTTATAAGCTGAATATTTGGTAATATTTATAATGAACACTGAACATATACGTAATTTTTCGATAGTAGCGCATATAGATCACGGCAAGAGTACGCTGGCGGACCGGATAATGCAGATAAGCGGGGCGGTCAGCGAGCGGGACTTCCAGGATCAGATGCTGGACGATATGGATTTGGAACGGGAGAGGGGGATTACCATCAAGGCATCGGCGGTGACATTGACGCACCGGTACGAAGGTAAGGAATATATGCTGAACCTGATCGATACGCCCGGTCATGTGGATTTCAATTATGAGGTATCGCGGGCGTTGGCGGCCTGTGAAGGGGCGCTTTTGGTGGTGGACGCGGCCCAGGGGGTCGAGGCGCAAACGGTTGCCAATGCGTATCTGGCCTTGGAGCAGGACCTGGAGATAATTCCGGTCATTAACAAGATCGATTTGCCGGTGGCCCAGGTTGACGTGACGGCGGAGGAGATCGAGCATGTTTTGGGTTTGAGAAAACACGAATGTTTTCACATCAGTGCCAAATCAGGCCTGGGTGTGCAGGAGCTGTTGGACGCGGTGGTTGCCCTTTTGCCGGCTCCGAAGGACCTTTCCGACGAGGCTACGGCCGCCTTGATATTCGACAGTCATTTTGACGAATATCGAGGGGTTATCAGCTATGTACGGGTTTTTGCCGGTTCTTTGAAACATGGCCAGAAAATCAGTATGATGGGCTCGGGCAAGAAATATCTGATAACCGAATTGGGGAAGTTTACGCCGACGATGACGCCGGTGAAAGAATTGGGTACCGGTGAGGTGGGATATGTGATAGCGAATATCCGCAGGCTCGGTGATGTAACCATAGGTGATACGATAACCGACGAGTCCCGGCCAGCAGCTAAGGCGCTGCCTGGTTATAAGAAACCGGTACAGATGGTGTTTTGCGACTTTTACCCGTCCCAGGCCAACGACTTTACTCATCTGCGCAGTGCCTTCGAAAGATTGCAATTAAATGATACGAGCTTTACCTTTGTACCGCAAAGCTCACCGGCGCTGGGTTTTGGATTCAGGTGCGGATTTCTGGGACTGCTGCACATGGAAATAATTCAGGAACGTCTGGAACGAGAAAATGATATAGAAGTGGTGCAGACTGCACCTACGGTAAGCTACGAAGTGCTTACCAACGGCGGTGAAGTCAAACGCATCGATGCACCGAGTCAGTTGCCATCGATCAATGAATTAGCCGAGTTGCGCGAGCCGATGGTCAAGTTGGAAATAATAACTCCGGTCGAATCGATTGGAATTATCATGAAACTGGCCGAGCAGCGGCGTTGTAAATTATTAAAAACCGACTATCTAAGCTCTCAGCGGGTTATGTTGGAATATAAAGCCCCGTTGGCGGAGATTGTTTATGATTTTTATGATCTGCTCAAGGGCGCCAGTCGCGGTTATGCCACCATGGATTACGAACTGCTCGGATTCGAGGGAAGCGATCTGGTAAAGCTGGACTTTCTGGTTAATAAGGTGCCTGTGGATGCCTTGTCATTGATCGTCCACCGCAGCAGTGCGGAGCAGCGGGGCAGAAAGCTCTTGAAGCGTTTGCAGGAGACCATTCCCAGGCATCAGTTCGAAATACCTTTACAGGCAACTATTGGCGGTCGTATCATTGCGCGGGAAACTATCAGGGCGTATCGCAAGGACGTGACGGCCAAGCTCTACGGTGGAGACGTGACTAGAAAAATGAAACTGCTGGAAAAGCAAAAAGCCGGTAAGAGACGTATGAAAAGTATCGGTTCGGTTAATATTCCGCAGGAAGCGTTTATGTCTATTTTGGACAATAGTTGATGAATATAGGAACAGGTCATCATACAAAATGAAAATAGCAGGTATAAAAACTTATGTGGCCGGGCGAATTAGAAAGTTGCGGGCCCGGATGCGCGATAATAAGCTGGATGCAATTATCATAATCGATCCGGCGGACGTAAGCTATCTAACAGGATTTTCCGGTGATGATAGTGTTTTGTTAATATCGCAGCATCGTAAGGTATTGGTGACGGATAGTCGTTATGTAATCCAGGCACGAGAGGAATGTCCGGGGTTGGCAATGAAAGTGCGCAAGGGGGGCATGAGTGCAGTGGTAGGTGAAGTAATGGAGAGTTGGGGGCTTGCCGCGAGTGGGACTTCCCGCAAAAAATTACCGATTATTGGAATTGATCCGAACACAATTACAGCCGCTGCCCTAAAAGCATATCGCAAGGCTGTGGGCAGAGGTCTCAGGCTGAACAGCGGATTGGTGGGCGAGCTTCGTCAGTGTAAAGATGATTTCGAGGTGGAGCAAATTCGAAAGGCTGTGCGGATCGCCGAGACGGCACTAAAAGAAACACTTAAATCAATTAAGCCCGGAGTGACAGAGCTGGAGGTTGCGGCCGAGCTGGAATATGAGATGGCCCGGCGAGGGGGCAGGCCGGCAGCCTTTGAGAGCATTGTTGCCTTCGGAGCCCATGGAGCCCAGCCGCATGCCCGGCCGGGACGGGGGCGCTTAGGTAAGAATCAATCAATACTTATAGATTGGGGGGCCACAGTGGGGGGCTATAGAAGCGACTTGACACGATGTTTTTCGGTCGGTAAAATTCTCCCTGCTTTTGTGGACGTGTACCAATGGGTGTTGGAAGCGCAACTTGCTGCCATAGAGGAAGTTAGGCCGGGCGTTGAGTTTGTTCAGGTGGACAGAGCAGCTCGTGATGTTCTTGAGAGAAGGCTTAAGTCCACAAAACTGCGTCCTATCAGAGGACTGGACTGGAAAAAAGCTGTTTATGAACACGGTACCGGACATGGCCTGGGATTAAATATTCACGAGGCCCCCACGCTCAGCAAACAAAGTAAAGGAGTGCTGAAAGAGGGGATGGTTGTTACTATAGAACCGGGTTTTTATATTCCTGGTCGTTTTGGCATACGCATAGAAGACGATGTGCTGGTTACCCGAAAGGGGCGGACGTTGTTGAGCCGGCTGGGCAAGGATTTGAATACAGTTACTTTGTATATGTAAAGGTGAGTAATGGAACTGGACAAGATCAAAGAACTGATAGACATGATGAAGGTCAATGATCTGAGTGAATTGGAGATTGTTGACGGCGAAACCCGGATCATGTTGAAGCGGGGCGGTGGACATGGTGTACCTCAGGTAGTAGCTATGCCCTCGGTTGTCTCTGCTCAGGGAGCCTCGGTTGGTTCGGCTAATGGTGATATGACAACTCCAATGGCTGCACAGAAGTCGGAAGCTCAATCAGTTGAAGAAAAGTCGGAAGAAACCAACCAGGTAGAAATCGTCTCGCCGTTAGTAGGAACATTTTACTCGGCTCCCAGTCCTAATGCCGGTCATTTTGTGGAGGTGGGTGACCAGGTGGAGGAAGATACCGTAGTATGTATCATAGAAGCCATGAAGGTGATGAACGAAATTAAAAGTGAGATTACAGGTGTTATTAAGAAAGTTCTGGTAAGTAACGGTCAGGCGGTAGAATACGGTCAGCCTCTATTTCTGGTTGAATCTAAATGACAGTCTGAATTACCTTGAAAATATAAAAATTACTCATTTAAGAATCCTTAGCACTCAATAATGTTTTCCCGTATATTAATAGCCAATCGAGGTGAAATTGCCCTGCGAATCATTCGGGCCTGCAAGGAGCTCGGAATTCAGTCGGTGGCTCTCTATTCCGATGCGGATCGTAATTCGGCATATTTAAAGCTGGCGGATGATTCTATCTGTATCGGGCCGGCGGACCCAGCTGAGAGCTATCTTAATATACCCAGGATTATAAGCGCAGCGGAAATATCGAATGTGGAAGCGATCCATCCGGGCTATGGTTTTTTAGCGGAGAACGCCCACTTTGCCGAGGTATGCCGTGATTGCAAGATACACTTCATCGGACCTAGTCCGGAATCGCTGAAAATGCTCGGGGACAAGATTACTGCACGTAAGCTGGCCGAGAAGGCCAAAGTGCTTGTCGTACCGGGTTCAGAGGAAGCCGTTCCCAACGAGGAAGAAGCAGTCAAGATAGCGGCTGATATGGGGTATCCTGTGATAATAAAGGCCTCGGCCGGGGGAGGCGGCCGGGGGATGCGGATAGCTCATAATGAAATGAGTTTGCGAGTGGCCTTTCACAGTGCCCAGACCGAGGCGGCCAGCGCGTTCAAAAACTCCAATGTGTATATTGAGAAATACCTGGAGCAGGCGCGTCATGTGGAAGTTCAGATTTTGGCCGATCGGGCGGGCAATGCCGTGCATCTCTGGGAACGCGATTGCAGTTTACAAAGACGACATCAAAAAGTTATCGAGGAGACACCGAGTCCCTCGATCAATGACAATGTGCGGGAAGAATTATGCAAAGCCGCCCTGCGTCTGGTCAAAGCGGCCAACTATGTCAATGCGGGCACGGTAGAATTTCTGCTGGACAATAATAATAAATTTTATTTTAGTGAGGTTAATACCCGGATCCAGGTGGAGCACCCCATAACGGAAATGGTAACGGGTATTGATATGGTAAAATGGCAGATACGCATCGCTGCGGGCGAACATCTAAAGCTGCGTCAAAAAGATATAAAGCAGCAGGGGGTGGCGATCGAATGCCGAATCAATGCCGAGGATCCGGTTAACGACTTCCAGCCCTGTCCGGGTCGCATAGAAAGGTTTGTCGCCCCGGGCGGTTTGGGAGTGCGTCTGGATACGCACGTTTATGCAGGATATGTTATATCGCCGCGCTATGACTCGCTGGTAGGTAAGTTGATCGTGCATAAAAAGACCCGCCCCGAAGCTATTGCCTGTATGAAACGGGCTCTGCAGGAATTTGTGATAGAGCCCATAAAGAGTACACGACAATTATGTCTGGAGATAATGTCACATCCGCAGTATGTAAAAGGAAAAGTTGATACTGGTTTTATAGAACGTACCTGGTAGGAAAATTATGAGTAAACAATTAAAAGGGAATGCTGTAGTGGGACAATCCGGCGGACCAACCGCCGTAATCAATCAATCATTGGTAGGCGTGATCGAGGAGGTATGCGAGCAGGAGTGCATAACAGAACTGTTCGGTGCCGTCCATGGTGTGGAGGGTATAGTAAATGAGAATTTTATAGACCTGAAACATCTTTCGCGCAACGAATTGGAAGCAGTGGCGCGTACGCCTTCGGCCGCCCTGGGTTCCTCCCGGATTAAGCCGGACAAAGAATATTGCGCCCGTATGATAGAATCTTTTCGTAAGCATAATGTGCGCTACTTTTTCTATATCGGCGGTAATGACTCGGCCAGCTCGGCTCATATTATCAATACCATGGTCCAGGATGCTGATTATGATCTAAAGGTATTTCATATTCCCAAGACCATCGATAATGATCTGCTGGTTACGGATCACTGCCCCGGTTACGGTACCGCGGCTACCTATGTAACCCATGCGGTTATCGGTGATGATCTGGACAACCGGGCACTGCCGGGCGTTAAAGTGGATGTTGTTATGGGCAGGCATGCCGGTTATTTGACCGCGGCGACAATGTTGGCCCGTCGTCACGAAGGTGACGGCCCGCATCTTATCTACGTGCCGGAAAGGCCTATGCCCATTGAAAAATTCACCCGGGAAGTGGCAGAAACGTTTGAGAAGATCGGACGGTGTATGGTAGTGGTTAGTGAAGGTGTTACGGATGAAAAAGGAGAGCCATGGGCGACCCGCTTGCAAAAAGACGTGGTGTATGATTCGCACGGCAACCCGCAGCTAACAACCGGTGGCGCAGTGCTGTCTGATTTTCTGATGAATGAGTTACTCAAGACCAAGGTTACCAAGCGGGTGCGGGTTGATACCTTTGGCTATCCCCAGCGCAGTTTTCCGGGCCTGATTAGTCCGGTGGATGCCTACGAGGCCCGCTATTGTGGGCGCATGGCGGTTTTCTATGCCTCAGGCGACAATACGGCGGGCAGTATATGTATGCAGCGGTTCGGCAAGGGGGATCGTTATCGTATAGAAACTTTTGTAACGACCCTGGCTTCGGTGGCGGCCCGGACCAAGAACCTGCCCGATGAATTTATCAACGAGCAGGGCAACAATATTAACAACAGCTTCCGGGCTTATGTCTCGCCGCTGGTGGGACCTCTGCCGGAGGTTGGTTATTTACGTAAATGAGTTGAGCTATGGATCATTTTCAGTATCGAGACAATCAATTATATTGTGAAGAGGTGCCGGTTCGAAAAATTGCCGAGCAGGTCGGTACCCCGGTATATATTTATAGTGCTGCCACCCTGGAGCATCACTATACAAGCCTGGTTGAGGCCTTTGTGGAAATAGAACCATTGATCTGTTATTCCGTTAAGAGCTGTGGGAATATCCATATATGTCGGCTCATGGCCCAATTGGGCAGTGGTTTTGATATGGTCAGTGGTGGTGAGCTATATCGTATTTTACAGGCAGGCGGGGCAGCAGATAAGGTGGTTTATGCCGGAGTAGGCAAAACTGATGAAGAAATACGTCAGGCTATAACCGCAGGTATTGCCTGCTTTGACGTCGAATCAGAAGCAGAACTGGAAAATTTACGTTCAATTGCGACGGAAATGGAAAAAGATGTACAGGCGGCTCTGAGGATAAATCCGGATGTTGATGCAGGAACACATCGCCATACAACAACCGGGGTAAAAGAAACAAAATTCGGCGTTGACCTGGAACGAGCTAAAGATGTTTTTACACGATTCGGCCATGTCCAATATCTCAAGCTCAACGGAATCCATCTGCATCTGGGTTCTGGAGGGGATACTGTTAACCCCTATATAGAAGCGATTCGGAAGGCCTTGGAGTTTATTGATGAATTACGTTCGAGTGGTTTCGAGATCAACATACTTAATATCGGTGGTGGGTATGCCGCTGATTATACCACTGGGCAGTCTCCCAGTGCGGTTGATTATGCTGAGGCAATCGTACCACTGCTGCGGGGTAAGCAGCTTCAGCTAATCATGGAGCCGGGTCGGACCATAGCTGCCAATGCCGGTATTTTGGTTACTAAGGTTCTTTATACCAAGCGAGGCGGCGAGAAGCATTTTGTTATTATAGATGGGGCGATGAATGATTTGATTCGTCCGGCCCTATATGAGGCCTTTCATTTTATCTGGCCGGTGCAGGTTGCTAATGGATATGCTATAAAAGAACGTAGCAAGACGGTTTCGATTCCTGGTACCCAAAAGGTGGATGTGGTCGGACCTATCTGCGAATCAAGTGATTTTTTGGCAAAGGATCGTCTGCTGCCGCCTCTGGCAAGAGGAGATTTGCTTTCGGTCTTTACCGCCGGGGCATATGGATTTGCAATGAGCAGTCAGTACAATTCCCGTCCGCGCGCTGCGGAAGTATTGGTGGAAGGATCTGATTTCAGAGTGATCCGTCGGCGTGAAAGTTATGAAGACTTGATTGCCTTAGAGAAGTAATTTATCAACTGGCAGAGTTGATTTTAATACATTTTCAATGAATTTTGGGGTCGAGTAATCGGACCCATAAATTTTTGGGTTTATTCCGGGGAGCAGCCACCTTTTCAAGTGGGTTTGTATTTCTTTTTTATATAAAGACTTATGCGCCAAATGGTTCTTGTTTGACTCATTCGTCCGGCCTAGAGATTATCGCTCTGTTTTCTGGTTAAGTATAGATAGTGGGATTTCGAAAATAAGGATAGATGCTGAGGAATGTATGTACATACATTTCGTATTCTTACGAATTGTGGCTGATAAATATACGCAAAACATAGCAAAGAAAATTGAGAAAAAGGGAATCTTGTATGAAAAGAAAAAAGTTGGATTTTACCGTTCCGGTCTTAGGTGAACCTCTGGTTGACTCGCCCATAGCGTCAACAAAACAGGGCTGTGTTTTTCATACGTGCTTTATTGATGAAGACCAACATGTCCTTTATGAGATTGAAACCAACGGCTCGACGGCCAATACGGATTTGTCCAAGGGCAATATATTGGAAAAAGCCGGTCCTCGAAGAAAAATCTATTTCGATCCTTCCAAAGTAAATGCGGGAATTGTTACCTGTGGAGGATTATGTCCCGGCCTAAATGATGTTATCCGGGCAATTGTTATGTGTCTGTGGTATCGATATGAAGTCAAACGCATCTGTGGTTTTCGCTACGGCTATCGGGGATTCTTGCCACAATACGGTCTGCCGATAATGGAACTTACACCCGATAAGGTGACAAATATTCATCGGCAGGGCGGTACCATATTGGGCTCTTCGCGCGGGCATGGTGATTGTGTTGACGAAATCGTTGATTCACTGGAGCGGATGAATATCAATGTTCTCTTTACCGTCGGCGGAGACGGTACTCAGAAGGGCGCCCTGGACATTTCCAATGAAGCACGAAAACGTGGTTTGAGGATTGCTGTAATTGGTATTCCCAAGACCATCGATAACGATTTGAGTTTTGTTCAGAAGACCTTTGGTTTCGAGACTGCCGTCTCGCAGGCGGTTGAGGCGGTGGCCGCCGCCCATGTCGAGGCTTCTGATGCGGTTAATGGTATTGCCCTGGTCAAGGTGATGGGGCGGGACTCTGGTTTTATCGCGGCCCATACCGCTTTGGCGATCAATGATGTAAATTTTGTGCTTATCCCGGAAGAGTCCTTTGATCTGGAGGGTGGTAATGGATTAATGGCAAACTTACAAAGACGACTGGAAAGGCGGGGACATGCCGTGATTCTGGTAGCCGAAGGGGCGGGCCAAAATTTAATGGAAAGCTCCCAGGCTACCGACGCCTCGGGCAACAAGAAGTACGGAGATATTGGTATCTTTCTTAAAGATCAGATTTCGGCCCATTTCAAGAAGCAGCAGATAGACATCAATTTGAAGTATATCGATCCGAGCTATATGATTCGCAGTGCGCCGGCCAATCCCAATGATTCGATCTATTGTGCCCGGCTGGGCGCCCATGCCGTACACGCGGCTCTGGCAGGGAAAACCGGAATAATTATTAGTCTGGTCCATAATCATTTCGTACATGTTCCCATCAGCATGGCAGTTGCCCAGCGCAAATGTATCGATCCGGAAAAGGATCTCTGGCGTGATGTAACGGAAGCTACCGGACAACCGCTGCTATTGCGGGAGAGAAGGCATAAGCCTCGCGGTAAGGGGAATAAAAGCGAAAAACTGGTAGAAGAAGTCGCATCAGTATGAAATAGAGATGAGGGATTTTACCAATGAAAAAAAAGCAAAAAGATGCACAAATACAAGACCTCCTGGAGGGGATGATTGACGAGATAGAAAGTTTGTCAAAGGAAATGGCCCAGGCCCGGGCGGAAAACGCAAAGATGAACCCATCCTATCCAGAGAATCAAGACAGACGACTGCCCTATTTGGCCCATATGGACAGCAAAAGTGTTCAAAAGTTTATTAATTTCAGGGATGAGTCGAAATCCAAAGGGTAGTAAACGTGGGGGGGGGCTTAGGGACCTAAAAGTAATTTATGGTTACTGCCCGGTAAAGTTGATGAGAATTAATTGATTTTTAGCTGGCCTAGCCGGCACCAACTTCGGCAACAGTCGTAGAAGGGGTATTTTCCTTGTTTTTAAATTGCTGCCTGTTCTGCGCTATTTTGGCCTGGTGTTCCTGGATTTTCTGTTGAATATTGAATGACCTGACCAGTTGAGCCCTTTTGCCGGCCATACATGCAAGTAGAATCAGCGTTCCCGCCGCGGCGGCGACTAAAGAAACGAAAACAATAAATAATTCCATTGAGGCCACAATAACCCTTTGTCGAATAACGGCGAAAACTGCTTATTAGCTGGGCGTGAAAAATCACACAACAAAGAATTTATCGGTAAGGTCGGCTGGAAAAATTTAGTTGGGCAAAATGCGTTTAATTATTCGGACCTATTCTTCGGTTTTTTTCAGAATCGCTGCATAACCCCCGTCGTGATATTCCAGTTTTTCCAAATCTGGTTTGTCAATCTGCGCTTTTGCACCCTGAGCACATGGAAGTGTAAGACTCTCTTCGATTAGACGATAGGCTGGGTTGGCTTTCAGGAATTCCTGGATTACCAGCTCATTTTCCCGCTTATCTATACTGCAAGTACTGTATAGCACCTTGCCATTTTTCCTGGTCAGCCCGGCACCCTTTTGCAGCAGAGCCAGTTGCTTGCGGGCCAGGTCCTGAATTGCCGAAGGGCTCAGATCATAACGTGCTTCCACTCGCCGGGCCAAGACACCGGTATTACTACAGGGAGCGTCTATTAGAATGCTATCAAATTGACCGTCCTGCTTGATCAATTGCGAGAGATTCTCGGGAAGTTTTTCCGGATCCTTTTCCCATTTATCATCTATAAGGCAGGTCTGAATACTCTTGAGGCCCAAACGGCGACAGTTTTCTTGGATTAGGGTTAGCTTTTCACTATTGATGTCGCAGGCGACCAGTATGCCTTCATCGCCCATCAGTTCCGCCAGGTGGGTGGTTTTACCCCCGGGGGCACCGCAGAGATCGAGTATCCTTTGGCCCGGCACAGGGACCAACATCGGTGCCACCGACTGAGCGGTGAAGTCCTGCACAGAAAATAATCCTTCCTGGAAGCCGGGCAGATCCACCGGATTGGCTGGCTGTGATAATTGGATAGCCTTGTCTATTTGTCGGGCCTGAAATCCGGCCTCGGTTAGACGGATCAACAAATCTTCAGCCTCGCCACGCAGGCGATTTACCCGCAGGGTAAGCAGTGGACGGGTGTTATCGGCTTGACAGATATCAATAACGTTATCTTCGCCATATTGTTTGAGCCAGCGTTCCACCAGCCAGGGTGGATGGGAATAGGCCTGGCTGTAATACTTGGCCGGATTTTTGCGAGGATCCGGCAGGATATCCCTCTTGAATCGACAGCCGAGATTTTTACCTGTCCAAATTATGGAGCGAAGCTGAGTAGTATTATAATCGACGCCCAGAGCTTCGATGTCACGTTGGACAGTTCGTAAAATCCCATTAATGAAAGTATCAGCCCCACGAATTTTAATCATTTGTCCCTGCCGGACTGCTTCGTTGACAGCGGCAAAATCAGGGGTTCGTTCCAGGTATATCAGCTGATACAACCCCACACGCAGAATCTGCAGCACGATCGGGTCAATTTTCCGAAAATGGCGCTTACTGTATTTGCCAATCAAGTAATCCAGGGTAATAAGATGTCTACAGGTCCCCAGAGCCAGTTCCTGGGCCAAACGACGATCCCGATCATCAGGCATTGAGCTGCTAAATATTTCCTCCAGGGTTTCCTGGATCCACTTGCCCTTACCGGACCAGGTAAACAGACAATTAACGGCGATATTCCGGGCCGTATCGTTTTGCAAAAGGATTTGCCGTTTGTTAACCATCCAGAAATTGAACGCCGCTTTTTAAGTGTCTGCCGTTGACGAAGGCGGAAAAATCCATCAACTTACCGTTTTCGGGCTTTACCTGTAACAGCGAAATAATGCCCTGACCGCAGATAATATTCATATCCTCAGTTAATATACCCGGTGTGTCTGTCCCGAAGGATTTCTCCGGGCCCGCTTGGGTAATTACCTGCGCCTGGGCCAGGGTTATTCGCTCTATCTTTTTACCTTCCTGTTGGAGGTGACAGAAAGCCCCCGGCCAGGGCCACATCCCGTGAATGAAATTACAGATCATCTCGGCCGGTTGATTCCATTTTAGACCGGCGTCACTTTTCTTTAATTTCGGAGCCCGTGATGACTGGCTGTCATCCTGGACCAGGGCCCTGTCAGTCCCTTGCGAAATCTTTTCCAGTACTTCCTCGATCAGTTGAGGACCCAATAGCGTCAGGCGACTATAAAGTTCACCGGTTCTCTCGCCGGGTTTTATGTCTGTAGCCAATTTACCCAGAATGTTTCCCCCGTCCCATATTTCATTAATTTCGATTACGGTAAGTCCCGTTTGTTTTTCCCCGTTGATAACGGCCCAATTAATCGGTGCCGCCCCCCGGTATTTCGGCAGTAGCGATCCATGCAGATTTATCACGCGACAACCGGGCAGGTTCAACAGTTCCGCCCCGATCTTTTGCCCGAAGGCAATCACCAATATTACTTCCGGCCTTAAATTACGAATATGCTCAATAAATTCAGGATTGTTGATATCTTCCGCTTCCTGAAGGGGTAGTTGCAGTCTTTTTGCTTCCTCGGCAATAGATGTTGGATGCAGCTTTCTTCCCCGCCCCGCTGGACGTGCCGGCGGGGTTACCACTTCGATAACGTCGTGAACTGAGTCCTTCAGCCATCTTAGGGATTCGACACCTAATTCCCCGCTGCCTATAAACACGATGCGCATATAAGAACTTCCTTTCCTTGCGCGAATAAAAAACTGATAATAGCAGTTTAATAGCTCTGCGTCAATAAACCTTGCCCAATAAAGGCTGTTGACAGGGGAAATGGGAAAATATATAAATGAAGTCTTGTTAATTATCAGGAGATATTCATGCCGCAAGCCATCCAGGTTACTCTCGGCAATCTGAAAGTTCAGGCCCAATTGAATGACGGGCCTACGGCTCAGGCCGTTATACAGGCTCTGCCGATTGAGGCAGCCGCCCAGAGGTGGGGCCAGGAGATATATTTCTCCATTCCGGTCCAAAAGCCTTTGGAGCAGGATGCTCAGGAAGTCCTGGAACCTGGGACTTTGGGATATTGGCCCAGCGGCAACGCCTTTTGCATATTCTGGGGCCCTACTCCAGCTTCTCAGGGGCAGGAAATCAGGGCGGCTTCAGCAGTGAATATTATAGGTAGTATCTCGGGTGATTTTGACGAATTAGACTCTGTGCCAGACGGAGCAAGCGTGCTGATCGAGAATTTATAAGGGAATATTAACTTACAGGAGAATTTGATATGCCATTAGTAACTACGGAAAAGATGTTTAAGCAGGCTTATGATGGCGGTTTTGCCGTCGGTGCTTTTAATGTAAATAATATGGAGCAGCTTCAGGCAGTTGTAGAGGCGTGTGACCAAGAGAACTCTCCCCTGATTCTGCAAATATCCAAAGGGGCCCGCAAGTATGCAGATATGAACTATCTCAAGGCTCTTATTGATGTGGCTGTGAAGAAGCATCCTGAGGTCCCGATTGCCATCCATCTCGATCATGGTGATGAACAGGCCGCCGTGGCGTGCATAGATGAGGGGTACAATTCGGTTATGATCGACGCTTCGCACGAGACTTATGAAAAGAACGTCGAGATTACCAAACGCGTTTGCGATCATGCCCACAAGAACGGCGTTGTTGTAGAGGCGGAATTGGGCCAGCTTGGTGGCGTCGAGGAGCACGTCGCGGGGATTGACCCGCATAAGCTGGAAGAGGCCTTCACCAAGTATCTGGCCGATTACATGGCCGGAAATCGGGATAGTATCCCTGCTGATATCGTGGAACTTTTCCAGAGTCACCTGACCGATCCCGAGCAGGCGGTGGATTTCGTGGAAAAAACCGGCTGTGACTCTTTGGCCGTTGCCTGTGGCACCAGTCACGGAGCCTATAAGTTCAAACACACTCCCATATTGGCCTTACCATTATTCGACCAAATTGCCAAGAAACTGCCCGGTTTCCCCTTGGTGATGCACGGCTCCAGTTCCGTGCCCCAGGAGCTCGTTGCCCTGATCAATCGTTATGCCGTTATGGATACCGAGAATCCTGCTATGCTGGAAAAAGTATTACAGGTGGGCGCCGGCTGGAATCAGATGCCCCAATCAATGGGTGTGCCCGAATCGGCCATCGCCGAAGCTGGCAAAAAGGCCGTCTGTAAGGTAAATATTGATACCGATTTGAGACTGGCCCTGACCAGTTCCATTCTTAGTATCTGGGGCGGCTGCAACCAGAACATCCTGGAGTGGATGCAGGCGGGCAGCCAGGGTAAACAACCGGAGTTTATTTTTGACTTCCGTAAATACATTGGTCCCGGCCGTGATGCCATGCGAGAGGTTGTCAGAGGTAAACTCAAAGCCCTCGGTTGTGCCGGTAAGGCTAATCTTTGCTGCTAAATATTCACGACAAATTTTTCTTTAGACCTTTCTATAGCTAATAGCGTCGAAAGTCTTAAAAGGTAAATTTATGCGCATTTTTTTGAGCTAAGCGGATATTGTATATTCTTACCTATAGAGACTGATTGAAGCTGATATTAGCGCTGCTTTTATTTTCCATATTTGCTGATTTTACCCCCTAACCATTTCTGCCGCAACTTACCCAACGCCCTATAACTTGCCCATAACTCCACGTCAGAGAATATTTTGTAATAAAGAAAAAATTTTGTCATTGTGATTTAGAGCTCTTTTATAAGTGTGAATTCCGGATCCAGATGTATTAAAAAGGACGTGATTGTTCATTTTTAAGTCTTTTTGGCCCGTAGTTGCATCTAAATTGGATGGTTTTTTTGTTATCGGATATTTTATGTTAATTAGCGCCGTAATAACGATTGCAGAAACAGGTTGCCGAGCCTATAGTCCATAAATTTTTCTCGCCGGATGATCTTTATCTGGTTAATTCTCTTGCCGGATAAGCCGAATTTATAAGTGTCATCGAACGGAATTATTTTCCGTTCCATTAACAATGAGGGCTGGAAACTCAAAAGAGGAGAATTGAGGCTCTATTGGGCCTGGATGTAAAAGTGCAATGGAGAAGAAAAAAGACGTATTAACGACCGGGCAGGTAGCTAAGATTTGCAATGTAGCACCACGCACAGTGTCTAAATGGTTTGATTCGGGTCAGCTGCGGGGATATCGTATCCCGGGCAGTAAAGACCGCCGCATTCCTCTCTCGCAATTGGTTCGTTTCATGCGTGCCCACGGCATTCCCCTGAACGGCCTGGAAAGCGGTACCACCCGTATCCTGTTGGTGGATAATGATCTGGATCGAACTTACCTTATATCTGATGCCTTGGAAAAAGACGGACGCTATGATGTGCGCACAGCTGAGTGTGGTTTTGATTCCGGCATAATCGCCGAACAGTTCCATCCTCACCTTATATTCATGGATATAATGATGGAGGATATCAATCCGAAACGCATATGTCACATCATCCGCGAAAACACCGAACTGCAGGGTACTCATATAATCGCCATCACCTCAGCCCTTACCGAAGGTGAAGGCCAGGCCCTTATGCAGCAGGGCTTTGACGGTTATCTCTGTAAGCCCTTTGACATCAAACAAATGATCGAATGTATCGACGAACATATTTCTATTATCCATTAATTGTTATCATAATATATTTTTAATAGCATTCCTGCTCGATACTGGAGAAAAAAATTAAGACCTAAAATTGAATTATATGTTTCCGGCCCGGCACTGCTTGGAGGCAGAACCCTTCAGGTGTTCTAAAAAAGGGCGGTGTCAGGGATCCATTGGCTCAGGGTCGTCGTGATATCCTTACGACGGCCTTTTTTTTTGCCTGCATTTTCATCTGAATGCAGGCAGCTCTCATGTTAATAGGAATATTCCGCTTACATTGAAATCGGTTGGGATATTAGAGATTTTATCAGAAGTCTTTAGGCAAAGCATATACATATAGCCGCCAGGGACGCTCCAGAGAGGAGATGTTGCCGAAATATTTCTCAAAATCCGCTATCCGTTGCTCTGGTGTGTAAGGTTTATCAGTGATCCGCAGTGATAGGTCGTAGATATAGTCGAACAGTTTTTTATGTTTTTGCTGCACCAGATAATAAAACAGGGCCCAGGAATTGGCATAGGCTGCCCGGGAGCAGCCGCTGTCCGGATCAAGCAACTCGTCATTGAGGATCAATTCCTTCAGGGGAATCACAGGTCCCCTCGAAGCTGAATCATAAAACAGCTTCAGACGCTGTTGGTTTATCTGGCCCGGCCGGTCATGACGGGCTTCCCCCATACTTTCGAAATACATGGCCAAACCTTCTACCATCCACTTGGGATTGTTGAAGTATCTACTGTGTATCCCGCAGAGATAGGCCAATTGATGGGTTCCCTCATGCATGGTAACGCCCACGTTTTGGCTACGATAGAAATCAAGCAATTTGTCCTCCTGGTCACGCAATTGCTCTTCCTGTTGTTTCAGTCTCTGCAGGGCCTGAGGTTTATTCAGTCGGCTTTCCAGCCCATTGTCGTCTCGGAAAACATATTGCAGATTCCCGGAATTATTTAGCACCTGAGTCCGGAAATCATCTATCTTCTGATATTCAAGCCGGAGCTGTTTTTTGGTCTGGAGGAACTGTGGATTTGCATCAGAAATTGAATCAAAGAAATAACTTCGATCATTCTTGCTCAGATAAAAACCCTTCGATATAGCCATGCCCGGAGAAATTTCCAGGGCAAATTTTTTGAAATCAGTGGGGGAATCAAACAAGACCACCTCTATTCGTTTGGTAAGGGGTGCCGGTTCAAAACGCCGATCCTCAAAAAAGATCATAAACTCCTGATATAATTTTTCTAACCGCTGCCCGGTCAGATCGGCAAAAGCATTGGTGGAGTTATAGCAGATAAGATAGTGTTCCGTCCGGAGAATGGAAAAGCCAGTCCCCATATCATATAACAGGTTATTGCCGGCGGTTTCATTATAGGGCAGATGGGAGTGATAGATGCGGTATTCCCTCAAGAGCTTGCGGGCCATGCGATGATTTTTGTCGTACAGTAGAGCCGAACGCAGGCCCTGGACATACTCTTTTTCCAGGTTGTTTTTTAAGGCCCATCGAGCCGCCTCGACGCAGGCGTCGGCGTTACCTTTGGCGTCCCGCAGCAGGGCGGGAAAAATATTCTCAGCCAGGGGCTTCTCTTCTACCCGTACGATCTGGCTTTTGTTGACGATCATTGAGCCGCCCCGATGCTCGACCAGGAATCTGTCTCCCTGATCGGTAATGGTACCTTCTAGTTTGCCGCCGTTGTTAAGATATACGATATCCGCCGAGACTGAGGAGCATGTCAAGCACAGTATCAGGCTCACCCCGATTAGGCGGTAAGTCCATTTTTGGGCTACATTAGAGCTATTCATCATACTTATATTATATCGGATTATTTCAGTTGGTAAACCTGTCTTATCGTCAGGAAAACATGTTCATTACGGCTGGGTTTTGCATATAATAATCGTTAAAACAGATATAGATTTCCTTTGAGAAAGGGACTGAAAATGGTCCAGATAAAAACCGCTAAAAGAATCTCCCAGGCCCTCTGGGAAATTCCCACTTCTTATAAGCCGGGGATGCGGGTGCCCGCCCGTATTTACGCCGGCGAAAAGCTCTTTGAGCAGATGGAAGACGGTATCATTGAGCAAATTACCAATGTGGCGCTTCTGCCGGGGATTGTTGATTATGCCTTTTGTATGCCGGACGGGCACTGGGGTTATGGGTTCCCTATCGGCGGCGCTGCGGCCATGGATACCAGGGACGGGGTAATTTCACCTGGAGGAATCGGTTTCGATATTAATTGCGGCATGCGTCTGTTACGCACCAATCTCACCTACGATGAAGTGAAACCAAAGTTGGAACACCTGGTGGACACCCTTTATAAGCGGGTGCCTGCCGGCGTCGGGGCTAAGGGGATAGTGCGGCTTTCCAAAGACGATTTTTGTAATCTAGTTGAGCAGGGCTCAAAATGGTGCCATAAGAATGGCTATGCCTGGCAGGAAGACCTGGAAAGGACCGAGCACAGCGGCTGCATCCAGCCGGCGGATTCCAAAAAGTGCACCCAAAAGGCTATCGAGAGAGGTTTCAATCAGATAGGCACCCTCGGCTCGGGTAATCACTATCTGGAAATACAAGTAGTCAGACCCGAGAATGTCTTTGATAAGGAGTTGGCCCAAGCATTTGGCATCGATCGGCCTGATCAGGTTGTCATCATGTTTCATTGCGGCAGCCGGGGCTTCGGTCATCAGGTGGCTACCGATTACTTGCAAACCTTCTTAAAGGTGATGGGGCCCAAATACGGTCTCAATATGCCCGATCGTGAGCTGGCTTGTACTCCGTTTCAGTCGCCGGAAGGGCAGGATTACTTTAGGGCCATGAACTGTGCGATTAATATGGCATTTGCCAACCGCCAGATGATTGCCCATCGTATCCGTGAAGTCTTTTCCGACATCTTTCATAAAGACCCCCATGATCTGGGCCTGGAACAGGTCTATGATGTCGCTCATAATACCGCCGTGATCGAAAAGCATAGTGTCCGGGGTAAACAGCGGGAACTGCTGGTGCACCGCAAGGGAGCCACCCGTGCCTTTGGTCCCGGCCGAGATGAGCTACCCCCAATTTATCGAAAAACCGGTCAACCGATTATTATCGGCGGTAGTATGGAAACAGGCTCTTACCTGCTGGTGGGGATTGAAAGCGGCGACCAGAGCTTTTTTACCACCGCCCACGGCAGCGGCCGGACCATGAGTCGCCGCCAGGCAAAAAGACAGTTCCGGGGAGACAAGTTACAGCAGGACATGAAAAGACGAGGTATTTATGTACGCTGTGTCAGCCACGCCGGCCTGGCTGAGGAAGCCGGCCCCGCATATAAGGATATCGATGCCGTCGTCGAGTCCACCGCCCAGGCCGGTATAAGTAAACCCGTCGTCCGTTTTATACCCATAGGCAACGTCAAAGGATGATATCTTGCCCTATACCTATCTCGACAACCTGACTACAGCCGATGTTGCCTTTCAGGCCACCGGAGAAACGCCGGAGGAAATGTTTATTTCCGCTGCCCAGGCGACGATGGCGGTAATGGTTCCCGATCTTGACAGTATCGACAATTTGCAAACCCGCCGCATTTATCTCAAAGATGATGCTATTGATATGCTGCTCTTCCAATTTCTCCAGGAACTGATCTTTTTCAAAGACGCCGAATCGCTGTTATTGAAGGTTGAATCAGTAAAAATCGAACAAGGCAATAATCAATATGAACTTAGCGCCGAACTTGGTGGCGAAGCGGCCGATCCGGACAAACACGAACTTGTCGTTGATGTCAAGGCGGTTACCCTGCATAAATTTCAGGTCGCCCAAACACCCGATGGCTGGCAGGCGGTGGTGATCCTGGATATCTGATTTGGCACTCTAACAAAACCCCGTCATTCCCGCGAAGCTTGTCCCCGACCACGATCGGGGAGCGGGAATCCAGTCTTTCGAAAGAATGGTTTTGTTAGAGCCTCTTATATCGACTTCGTTCTGTATGGGCTATTTCGCCTTGCACTTGGATGGCCCGAACACCGCTTTAATTGCTTTGAGATATTTCATTCCATGAACGACATCCGGCTCCAGATAGCTGCCCTCGGTCCATTCGTTCCAGCAATTAATATTGAAGATTTTAGGATCGCCGAACTTGTCCAGCCTTTGTTTGGTTGCCCTTAGGGCAGCTTCAAAGTTCTGGGGGGTATTGTTGGAGATGGTGTTGGTAAAGGGATAGCCGAAGTTGCCGTATTCATCTGTCTGAACCGTCCGGGGGCTGGGGTCCCAACCCATGGTTACATTGGGGTAATAGGGTACGTCAAACATTTTGCGGGCCTTATCCCAGTATTCAAAATATTTCTTTTCAACCTCGGTGTAATCCGTTTGCAATTTAGGCAACCCGACATGATGAACCCAGACATAAGAAGTGACCGAATCGAAACCCAGGTCTTTGACGAGCTTGGCAGAATCGGTCGGCACCTTCTCGCCCGGCAGCACCGCTCGGCCCCAGACCACGGAATTTATATGCAGGCCGTCAAACCCGGCCGCCTTGGTCTTTTGGCGGAATTTGTCCAGGCCCTTACGTGTTTCTTGTACCGAACCGAAACCTTTCATCAGGGTCGTAAGGTCATATATGGAGAAATAGGGTTTGTTATCGATTTTCCAATACGAGGGATGCTTGAAGTATTTCTCGATTATATAGTCACACATCTTATCGAAAGATTGAGGACTGATCTTGCCGGGGTAGAGGATCTCCCGTTTAGCTCCGCGCTTATAGGGATGGATGTTTTGCCAGTCATGATCGGCCCACATCAGGCAAAACTTAAGCCGGTTGTTGTTGGGGGCCTTCATAAATCCCTGCTCCACGCCCTGTTCCAGAAACAAACCGTCCTCATACCAGTACCAGTCGAAGATGAAGGCGTCGATACCATTGTCGGCAGCCGCTGCGATCTTCTGGGCCATATCCTTCGGATCAGACTCGTCTGTGTAACCCCATAGCGGGACATTGGGTTGATGATGACCGGGGAACCGTGGCTTGGCATTTTTGACCAGCTCCCACTCGGACCATTCATGACCTTTCCATTTAATGTTTCGGGCGTCGTCGGGGTGGTAATTGGGGAAATAATAGCTGGCGATCTCATAACCGGGCGACTCATCTACCGGCATTTTGGCTATTCGCTGCCGATTCTCGCAGGAGACACAACCCATTAGCACGAATAACAATCCTGCAAGTAAAGATTTTTCGATAACACTGGTTACTTTGCCGGTTTTATTCACAACGAATCCTCCAAAAAGTATCGAACCATTAACTTGCATTACACTAAACGATGCCGCAAATAATACTATCTATAACCACTTGTGGCAATAGCAAAAGACCACCGGTTAGATTTGTATAATAAAACTTATTCTGTGAAATATTTTTTGATATTTTCTTTGAATGTAGTAAATATCTCGGAAGCGTTATTCGCTAAAGATAGCAATCGGTTTTCGTCGAGCATAAATCCATAAGAATGGACGAAAAAGTGGCGAAAAGCCAAATAATCTGAGAGGGAATTTTTCAGTTCACTTGAGATGATTCGGTTTTCTACGCAAATATCTAATAAGGCTTTGTGCCAAAAATCACTTTTAACAATAGTAACCTCTTTTTCCAACAATATCTGTTTGAGTATGTTTTCGATGCCGGTGTAAAAATTGTGTAAAAAGGCAGCGATTCCGGCCAGTTCTATATTTGTTTTATCTTTTTTGTCTTTATGGCTGTTTATTTCTTCCAAAGCCAGAGAAATATTATAAATTTCGACCTTGATTCGTGCCTGCAAATCAGCCATATATTTGGACTCCTTCCTGCCTGACGAGATCAATAAATGGATTTTCCATATCTAAGTCAATAAGATCCACCGGTTTGGAAATCGCCAAGAGTAAGTCACCATAAAACCTGAAAAATAATTTCGGATCAATCCCTTTTACACCCAAATCAATATCATTGAAATTGTCCTTAGAGATAGCTGAGCCGAAAAGAAGTATCTGGGAAGCCCCGTATTTCCGGGCCAAATCGGCAATTATGGTTTTGTCTGTTTCGCTAATCATGTCCTCAATATACCATTTACAGCAAATAATATCTACGCTTTTCTTTTTAGTGTGTAACCTTGTAGCAGGTACGATCTGCGTTTTTATTAGCCACGTCAGGAACCCCGAAGAAGCATTTCTGGTCAAAATTTGAAATCTCTGTATCTGTTTTTCCTTGGGACCAGTTCAAGGGTGGTAGCGGCAAATTTGGATGCGCCCAGACCATGCCCTTATTGCAACCGGAGATACCTGTGTAAG
>Ga0272442_10001594_pt1 | contig 34075 bp, 25 predicted proteins | sample SSMForm2O_FD_200262 | JGI IMG/M metagenome (GOLD analysis project Ga0272442, IMG submission 200262) | Marine sediment archaeal communities from Little Sippewissett salt marsh, Falmouth, MA, United States - SSM-Form-2O | ecosystem: Environmental > Aquatic > Marine > Wetlands > Sediment ... | reverse complement strand
CGTACGCCCCGAGGACATTGAACAGGTTTTTCTGGCCGGGGCTTTCGGCCAAAAAATCCAGCCTGCCAACCTGAAGCGCATCGGGCTGCTAACCGAGATTCCCACCTCAAAAATCCGCGCGGTGGGCAACTCCGCCTTAGCGGGCGCGCAGCTGATGCTTCTGTCGCGGGAACACTTGCAGCGGATGGAACAGCTCCGGCGGCAAATTCACTACATCGAGCTGTCCGGGTATCCCGGCTTCATGGAAATTTTCGCCGAGTCGATGGCCTTTCCGGCGAGCGAGTAACTCGAACCTTTCCAATTACCTATCCCAGTGAGAAGCGCTTGGAATCCCCATCTTTCGATTTCCCCCCCCCATACTGCGGGACTCGGGCGCGGTCCGTTTGCTTGCTGCTGCCGGGCGAATTTGCTATAAGTAGGCCGCTTTCAGAGAGAACCATCAATCTCGGCGGGAATGAGGCAGGCAAGCCGGAATTCCCGGCATTAGGAGGGAAAGACGTTGGCTGGAACCCTACTGGAACGCATCTCCGAGCGGGTGCTCGTCACCGATGGAGCGATGGGGACCATGCTTCAGGCGGCCGGACTGAAGTCGGGCGATTGCGGCGAGGCGTGGAACGTTTCGCACAAAGCCGACGTTCAGGCCATTCACCGGGCGTATTTTGAGGCCGGCAGCGACGTGGTGCTGACCAACACGTTCGGCGGCAGCCGCTTTCGGCTAAGAGAGAACGGCCATGGGGACGACGTCGAGGCATTCAACCGGGCCGCAGCCGAGCTGGCGCGGGAAGTCGCCGCCGGATTCGATGGGTTGGTCCTTGGTGACATCGGCCCCAGTGGGCAGATGTTGGAGCCGTATGGGACTGTATCCGAAAAAGAGATGGTGGACGCCTTCCGGCAGCAGGCGCAAGCGTTGGTGCAGGGTGGCGTTGACGCCTTGATCATCGAGACTATGACGGCCTCCAGCGAGCTGGTCGCCGCGGTGCGCGCCGCGCGGGAATGCACCGACCTGCCCGTGCTGGCCAGCCATAGCTTTGACCGAGTCAAAGTCGGCTTTCGCACGATGATGGGAGAAGAAATCGCCTTTTGCGTCGAGCGGGCGCTGGAAGCCGGGGCGGACGTCGTCGGGTCCAACTGTGGATTGGGCATCGAGGATATGATCGAAGTCGTGCGCGCGATTCGCGCAGCGACCGATAAGCCAATTATCGCGCAACCGAACGCCGGGCTTCCTGAAGTCGTCGAAGGGAAGGTCGTGTATCGCCAAACGCCGGAAAAGATGGCCGAGCGGGTGCCGGAACTGATTGAGGCCGGTGCAAATATTGTCGGCGGATGCTGCGGCACGAACCCGGTTTTCATCGAACTCGTCAAAGCGCTGGTTCGCTGAATTCGGCCGCTGATGCTGCCGGCAGTGACTCGCCGCGCGCCGTCCTTCCCGTTTTGCCAGAGGCCAACACGACGAAGAATCCATCGACTGTTCCGGGCGGCGTTCGGCGGTATCGCCTCCCGGATTTGAGAGAGCGGATGAGCAAGAAGAGCATTCATTGGGCGGACCGAATGGCCGGGCAATGGACCCAGCGCCGGGGCCGGAACCATGTCATTGAGATCGGCGTCAGCCCTTCGGGACCGATCCATCTGGGATTTCTTCGGGAAACCATTCTCGGGGATGTTGCCGCGCGCGCATTGCGCGATGCGGGCGCTCAAGCGCGCTTTGTTTTGTTCGCCGATTCGATGGATCCGTTAAGAAAACGCTATCCGTTTCTCGACGCCTCCTACGACAAGTTTATTGGCAAACCGCTGTGTGATATTCCCGCGCCGGTCCGCGGGCCGGCCAGCTATGCGGACGCCTTCCTGGCTCCCTTCGCGAAGTCGCTGGAGCGGCTCGGGGTCGCTCTGGAGATTCTTCGCAGCGAGGACTTTTATCGTTCGGGCCGGATGACGAAGCCGATTTCGCAGGCCCTGGAAGGCCGGGAGCGCATTGCCGATATCCTGCGGGAGGAATCCGGGCGGCAATTGGACGAGGGCTGGTCTCCCGTGAACGTTTTGTGCGCCGAGTGTGGCCGGATGACGACCACGCGCGTGGTGGATTTCGACGTCGCCTCGACTCAAATCGGCTATGCGTGCGAGTGTGGCTCGAAAGGGCAGGCGGATTACTCCAAGGGCCAAGCCAAGCTGCCTTGGCGGATTGACTGGCCGGCGCGTTGGAGCGTGCTCGGCGTGACGGTGGAGCCCTTCGGCAAGGATCACTCGAGCCCGGGCGGCTCGTATGCCACCGGGCGGCGAATTTGCCAGGAGATCTTCGGCTGGAAGCCGCCTGAAGCGATCCCCTATGAATGGATCAACCTCAAAGGCCAGGGAGCGATGTCCAGCTCGAAGGGCATTGCGATTACCATCGACACCATGCTCGAAGCGATTCCCGCGGAAGTGCTGCGGTATCTGATTTTGCGGGACCGGCCGAATCAGGCCATCGACTTTGACCCGTCGCGGAAGCTGATTCAAATTATCGATGAATATGAAGCCCTCGAGCGGCGTATCCTGCACGGCGACGCGGACGTCTCGGACGCGGCCCGGCGCAACTACAGCCTGGCACGGATCGATCCCGAGCAACCGCGCGAGGCGGTGGAGATTCCATTCCGGCTGTTGACGACGCTCGTCCAGGTGGCGGCAAACGATGAGGAAACGTTGAAAAGCGTTCTCCAGCGCACCGGCTATGGGGACGACCTCCGGCGCTGGCCCCAGGTGAAGCAGTTGGCGGATTTTGCCTGGAACTGGACCGGCAAGTTTGCGCCGGAAGAAGATCGCATGCAGCTGTCCGAGCAGGTTCCCGATACCGTGCGGCAGCTGTCGGAAACACAAATTCAGTTTTTGGAGCAGTTGGCCGATTATTTAATGGGGGACCGCCCGGCGGACGAGATTCATCAACAGGTGTATCAGCTGGCCGAACGATTGCAACTCGGTGCTCCGGAGGCATTTCGGGCGATTTATGCGGCTTTGATCGGGAAGGAGCGGGGCCCCCGGGCAGGTTTTTTCCTGGCCTCATTGAACCGGGATTTTGTGCTGGAGCGGTTTCGGCAGGTTCGCCGGGAGCGCGGCGAGTCGCCGGCAGGGCGAGATTGGGGCGAAACCGGGAGCCGCCCTCAAACGTATCCTAATCAAGAGGACTGATGAAACGAGTTTCAAGGAAGCGGCCGCGGCGCAAACACGGGATCAAGCGGATCTATCTGCTGCCCAATTTGTTTACGACCGGAAATATCGTCTGTGGCGTGATGTCGGTGATGTTTACCGTGCAGGGCCGCTTTGGCGCGGCGGCCAACGCCATCCTGGTGGGGTGTCTCTTCGATCTCCTCGACGGGCGGATCGCCCGCCTGACGAATACGGGCAGTCCGTTCGGCGTCAACTACGATTCACTGTCCGACTTGGTGACTTTCGGCGTGGCGCCCGGTGTGCTCATTTTCAAGTTTCTTTATCAACCGGCCGACCGGTTTTTACTTCCCGTGGTGGTGATTTACACCGTCTGCTGTGCTTTGCGACTGGCCCGCTTTAACGTTCAGGCGTCCACAGCGGAGAAAAAAGGATTCAAGGGATTGCCGACGCCTGCCGCCGCGGCTCTTTTGGCCACGATGATGCTCTTTCTGTTTGTGGGCGAAGAATCCATCCTGGAACCGCAGGGCAAAGCCTCCGGACTGCTCATTCAGATTCTGGCCGTGGTCTTAGCCGGCTTGATGGTCTCCGAGATTCCCTATCCGGTTCTGGACACCGGGGTCTTGCGCCGCCGGCATCCCTTTCATTACCTGGTCATCCTCTTGATTACGCTTGGATTTATTATCGCCAGTCCGCCCCTGACGCTCTTCGCGGGTTTTTCCCTCTACGTCCTTTACGGTCTTTTTCGTCACTTTGCCGCTTCCTTGCGACCTTCGGGGATGGTTGAAGAGCATCCCGAGCCGGCTCCCGAAACGGACACCCGATAGGCAGCCGCCCGCTGGGGCCGTTCCCCCTCTATTGAAAATAGAACGGTTTACCGTTTCGGATTTCTTTTTGAACCTTGCCTTCCCAGTTCCGGTATCGGTAGTACGAACAAAGCGACAGCTGCTCGCGAATCGCGCCCAAGCGATCGCGCAGATTGGATGCAATGAGTTCATTCTTAGTCAGATGGCTGTACAGGTCCTTGCCGACCCTGAGCTGGTCCTCCGTTTCCGCCTCGAGAAAATACATTTCGTCGGACAAGACAATCTCGGCCAGTTCGTTAAAACTTTCGGCCATCCAGTCCGGCACAGGCTCGTATTCCAGTAAAACCGCGTAGGCGCCACACGCGCTATATCCCTCAGGCTGGGCGTAGTTCTTTTTCTCGGCCATCGCCAGCATATCGTCTCGAATCCGCAGGTAGACTTTTTCTCGACAGTCAGCGATCCTCTCGCGTAGCGATTCATGCCCCTCGTAATCTTTCATCTTCTTCAACCCACTCATCGCCGCCTTCAGGTCGCCTTTGTCCAGGCGGGCGACGGTCGCCTCATAGATCCCGTCAATTTGATCGACTCGGCGCATGTGGAAAAAGAAGTAGATCAACACCAAAGCCACGGCTGCGACAATAATCTTTCTCATCGATACCTCCGGTTTTTTCGCGCGCGTTTATCTCTTATGGATTCAATCTTGCCGCGGGGGCTTCACCCGCCGAACGATGCAGTGTATTCCCATTCGTTCGAGCCTGTCAACTCTCGCCGGCGGTCTCCATTCAGCGGTAACAACGCCCCGCAGCATTCAAAGGGCGTTCCAGATCGGTCTGCCGGGAGCGGGGACGCCGTCGCCATGAAAACTCGGCCCGGTTTCCACTCAGGAATACCGGGTCAACGATTCATTAGACGCCGAAGGGGCTTTCGGGTTCGTTTGATTTCGGGGAATTTTCCCTTACTCGCTCAGTGCGCTCAATTTCGGCGGAATGGGTTCCGGCAACGGTTCGCAGGCTTTGAGGGCGCCGGCCACGTCTTTGAGGCCGCTGCCGGTCATGACCGCCACAACGCATTCCCCTTCGCCGATCGACTGATGGGGTGCCGTCTTGACGAGTCCGGCGAGGGAGGCCGCGCCTGAGGGCTCACCGAAAATGCCCGTTTGGCGGGCCAGATATCGCACCGCAGACTGAATTTCACCGTCCGAAACGAGTACAAATTCACCGCCCGAGGCGTCCACCGCCCGCCACGCCTTGCGATAATCGCGCGGATTGCCGACCGAGATGCTGTCCGCGTACGTTGTGCAAGGCTTGGGAACGATCTCCCTCCCGGCGAAACCTTCAGCGATCACGCTGGAGCCTTCCGCCTGCACGCCGTACAGCCGGGGCAGGCATTCGATCCAACCCAACTGGAGCAGATCCCAAAAGCCTTTGTAAAGCCCGCCCAGGATGCAACCATCGCCCACCGAGACGAAGAGCCGGTCAGGCGCTCGATTGCCCAATTGTTCCCAGATTTCCAACGCGCAGGTTTTTTTCCCTTCCGAGCAGAAGGGATTAACGCCCGTGCTGCGGTTGTACCAACCGAACCGCCGGCACGCTTCGGTGCAAAGATCGAAGGCATCGTCATACGCGCCGTCGACCAGAAACAGCCGCGCGCCGCACACCTGCAACTGCGCCAGCTTTGCCCGCGGAGCCGCCGCGGGCACAAAGATCACCGCTTCCATGCCCAGCGCGGCGCAGACCGTCGCCAGTGACGAAGCCGCGTTGCCTGTTGAGGCCGTAGCGACTTTTGTCTTCCCCTGTTGTCGCGCATGCAGCGCCGCGACCAGGCTTGCCCGGTCCTTGAGTGAAGCGCTCGGCTGGCGGCTTTCGTCCTTGATCCAAAGCCGGGGGATGCCCAGTTCCTTTCCCAGGCGTGGCGCGGCGACCAGTGGTGTGCCGCCTACCGGCAGCGGCCGAGACGTTTCATCGATCTGGATCGGCAGAAGGGGGGCGTACCGGACAACGCTCCGCTCGGGACACTCTGTAATTTGCTCCCGAGCCCCACTCGATCTCAACGCATCATAATCATAGAGAACGTCCAGCGTGCCCGAAGGACCACACCGGTCACAGGTCATCGCTCCTGCTTCGACCGGAAAATCCTTCCCGCACGCAACACAACGCAAACTTTCGACTCGACTGTACGCCATATATGCCCGTCCTTTTCATGCCCGACTGGCGAAGAATCCTACCGATTTCTTGTCGTTTTTCTATTCTCGAAAAGAATGGACTGCTCCAACGCTAAGCCGTAATTCGAGTTCCCGCCTGTCCCGAAACAAGTCTTTCGAACTCTTCGGGAAGACCGATGATGACCTCTTTGCCGCCCTGGCGGAGAAACCGGATTGCCGCTTCGATTTTCGGCCCCATGCTGCCGGGCGGAAACTGGCCTTCGTGCAAGTAGCCCTCGGCTTCGTCCACCGGCATGCGCTGGATCGGTTGCTCGCTTGGTTTTCCATAGTCCAGGCAAACGCACTGTACGCCGGTCAGGATGTAGAGTTCTTCCACGCCGGCGTCGGCGGCCAGCAGCGCCACGGCAGCGTCCTTATCGATCACGGCGGCGACGCCTTCCAGCGTGCCGTCTTCAGCGTGTTCGATCACCGGGATGCCTCCGCCGCCCGAGGCGACCACGATGACGTTTTGCTGCAGAAGCTTCTGAACGGCGCTCGTCTCGACAATGCGAACGGGCCGGGGAGAGGCGACCACGCGCCGCCAGCCCCGCCCGGCGTCTTCAGTCATGCGCCAGCCGAACTGCTGCTCGAGCTGCTTTGCTTCCTCTTCGGTGTGAAAGCGGCCGATGGGCTTGGTTGGTTTTCGAAACGCGGGGTCATCTCCGTCCACGACCACTTGGGTGATCAACGTGGCGATCGCGCGCTCGATCCGTTCATCGAGCAGCGTGTTATGCAGCACTTGGGCGATCATGTACCCCATGCCTCCCTGCGAATCGGCCACACAGATATCGAGCGGCAGCAGGGGCAGCGCCTGGCGGGTCAGCTCCGTGCGCAGAAGGATGTTGCCAACCTGCGGCCCGTTGCCGTGGGTGATCAGCAGCGGGCAGTCCCGCTCCTGCAACACGTGCGCAACTTGAACCATGAGCCGGTGCGTGTTGGCAAACTGCTCCCGGATCGTTCCCTGGTCGGTTGACCGGGTGATGACGTTGCCGCCGAAGGCGATCGCTATGCCGAAGTGAGAACCCATCCCATCCGCTCCGCTTCTTCAGCGCCTACATCTTTACCGAACGCCGAACCGCGTGTCTATTCAATCGGGTCTCCGGGAATCTTCCGCTTCACGGGTTGATCGACGTCGAGCGTATACAGATTTTCCGGTCGGGTCAACCGAACGATTTTCACGTTTCGAATTCTTTCGATGGAGGACAGGACAGCGTCTCCCAGTCCATTGGTGCCTCGCTGGCTGGACCAGTAGACAAGGCCCTTCTCCCCCTTGTCATTAACGAGCCAGCCGAGGAAAACCACCGAATGCCCGCCGCCCTTTTTCCACGAGATGTTCATGAAGTCGCCCGGCCGGGCCTGGCGGGGCAACACCTCCACGCCCATGCCGGAATACTGCACCAGCGCGTACTGCGAACCGTAGCCGTCGTCGTTCCATTTGCCCCAGTATTTGACCGTGTCCTCGCGCCGGCCACCGTCCGGTTCCTGCATCCGCATCGCTTCGAACCGCTCGGGAGAAAGCCGCGAGGCGCCGCGCGGATCGATTCGATTGAGCGCCTCGATAAAGGCGGTATAGGACGAGCCGCTGCAATAGCTGGTGGTGCGTGGGGGATCGAGAAGCGAACCGCCGAAAAGTTTCAGCTCATAACCGATCGGGGACTCGGTCGGCTTCGCCTTGATCCCAGTGAAATAGCCGCCGCCGTCCATTGCCGTGGCCTGCACCTTGTCGATGGCCTCGATCACGGCGTAGTTGTACGTGCCCTTGACGTATTTGCCGAAGACTTCCGCGTGCCGCGTGTGGTGCGTTCCCAGCGTTAAGTCGTCCGGCGCGAGAAAGAACCATCCGCTATCGTCGGTCAGCGGTTCCAGCCGCGCACGCACGCCTTGCGACGTTGCACACCCGGCCATGACAAGAAACAGCATCAGGCAAGAAAATTTGGCGATATTGTTTTTCATCTTATCTCTCCCAAGCGAATTACCCAATTTTACATCTTAACCGATTTAGGGGGCATTCGGCAAGCGGGTGGCTTCCTCCCCCTTGACATTCAGTTTGAGCGGGAGATAGGTTAGCTGGAGTTTGACTGTCGAGTTCGGCTCGAGCCGACCTTCTGGAAATCCGATGAAGCGCATTGAAGCGGTTTACCATATCACCTGCCCGGCCGAGACCATCGAGTCGGTCAGCCGCGACCTGACCTTCGAGCAGACGGTGGAAGTACCGCCGGCGTTGGTGACCTCGAAGCGGATTCTCGACGAGGTCGTCGGGCGGGTGGAATTCATCGAGCCGGTCGATTCACTGCCCGGTGTGTTTCAGGTCACGGTCAGTTACAGCGGGGCACTGGCCTGCGGGCAGCTGCAGCCGCTGCTGAATCTTCTCTACGGGAACATCTCGATCAAGGACTCGATCCGATTGGTGGATTTTCATCTGCCGGAGGAATGGCTCACTCGCTTCCGAGGGCCGAACTTTGGCGTCGAGGGCATCCGTCGCCGCCTCGGGGTTTTCGACCGGCCACTGCTGGCCACGGCGCTTAAGCCGCGCGGAGCGGACCCTGACACCTTAGCCGAGATCGCCTACCGGTTTGCCCGAGGCGGGGGCGATATTGTCAAGGACGACCATAACCTGATCGACGCCTCGTTCGAGGCTTTTCGCGAGCGGGTGCTTCGTTGTCACGAGGCGGTGCAGCGAGCAAACACCGAGACCGGTCGCGCGACGCTTTACCTGCCCAATCTGGTCGCGCCGGTGGAAGACCTGCACCGCTTCGCTGAGCTGCTTCTCGCCGAGGCGGTTCGCGGCGTTCTGCTCAGTCCCTTCGTTCTCGGGCTCGACACCACTCGCCATCTGGCCGAGCGCCACCCGCTCATCGTGATGGCGCACCCGGCGCTGACCGGCGCGTTTTACCACGACCACGTTCACGGCATCGAGCCGGGCCTGCTCTTAGGGAAGCTCTTTCGGCTGATCGGTGCCGACGCTTCGATCTATCCCAACTATGGCGGGCGCTTCACGCTGGCGCGCGAGGAGTGCCTTTGCATCGCCGATCATTTGTGCTCGCCGCTCGGCGTGATGCGCAAAGCCTTTCCCGCGCCGGCGGGTGGGATGCGGCTGGAGCGAATTCCTTCGATGGCCGAAGAGTACGGCCCGGACGCCATTTACTTAATCGGCGGGGCGTTGCTGGCGCACTCGGACGATCTCCAGAAAAGCACCGAAGTGTTTCTTGGCGAAATCCGGAAGCATTTCGACGAGCGATTGGAACCACCGGAAGAGGGCGTCGTCTCGCCCTGTGAAATCCCCTCGCGCGAGGTTCCCGGTGAAGTGCTGGAACACCTACGGTTCAACGAAAACTTTTCATGGCAGGGCCGAACGCCGGCCGAGTACAAGGCATCGAGCGAACTGCCTTTCGAGGGTGTTACGCGCCACGAGCTGATCGGCCAAAGCGGTGAAAGAACTGCCTTTGACCTGAGGTACTTCGAGATTCAACCGGGCGGTTTCACCAGTCTTGAGAAGCATCTTCATACCCACACGGTCATCGCAGCGCGAGGCCGCGGCGTTTTGGTCAAGAGCGAGCGGCGGCTTGAACTCGCGCCGATGGACGTTGCCTACATTGCTCCACTCGAATCCCACCAGCTTTGCAACGAGTCCGACCAACCCTTTGGCTTTTTCTGTATCGTGGATCACGAGCGCGATCGTCCGATGGCTCCCTGATCTCGAAGGGAAAAGGGATTGGTACTTAGTTTTGCTCCAAGGGTGTGTGCCAGGGTCTACTTTGCCTCGCTTGGGAGGAACAAGGAAGGAATCTCGAATTCTGTCTTGAGGGTGAATCAATGGAGGTTTCTTCGAGCAAAGTAGGCCCTGAATCACAGCCTCTCGCTTTCAGGGCCTAACTTGCTTGCGCCGTTCTGGACGTGGTTGAATGGACAAGAGTACCAACCCCTTTTGGAAGATCCATCGAGATAAGAACGCAAGTTAGACCCTGCCACACAAAGAAGGAATCCTTTTGAAGGGATACTTAACGACCGGGCTTTGATCGCACAACGGCCTCGAAAAGCCCGCCACACATCCACTATTCAGGAATCCAAAGCTCGTCACCCGTCGTCCCGGAGCAGCGCCAGAACCTCCAGGTGGTGAGTCTGCGGGAACATATCGAAGGGAATCACCTTTTCGAGTTCGAATCCTCCATCCACAAGACGGCGCAAATCGCGAGCCAGGGCCGCCGGATGGCAGGAAACGTACGCGAGGCGCTTTGGCGGTCGTTCAAGCAATGGCTCAAGAACGCGCGGATCGCACCCAGCGCGCGGCGGATCGAGCACGACGAAATCAGCAGGAAGAAACTGCCCCAAACGCTCTTCGACGCGACCCCGGACGATTTCGACCCGGTCCCCGGCATCGCTCGTTTTTGCCCGAAAGCGCGCCGCTTGAATCGCGTCCCGGTCCTGTTCGATGGCAATCACCCGCCCGGCCCGCTTCGCCAAGCCAAGCGCCGCCTCGCCCGCTCCGGCGTAAGCATCCAACGCCGAGTCGCAGCCTTCCGGGACCCAATCGAGGATCCGTTCATAGAGCGCTTGGGCGATTTCCCGATTCGCCTGCCGAAAAGCCCCCGGAAAGAGCGCCGTTGAAGTTTCCCGCCTGACTCGATGCAGCCTCGCCCCCGGCCGCTCCAGCGAGGCATAGACCGCACCTACCCCGTCCGGCAGCGAAAGTCGCTGGAGCGACTTCCACTCCCGCAAGGGTTTCTCAAAACGCAGAATCACAACGCAAGGCTCGTTATCTTCTTGTTCCTGCTGGATAACCACATGCCGGAGATTGTTTTGCACTCCTTTTGGCAGTGTTTCGTTGATCCAAACTCCAACAGACTCTAAGCGCGCATTGAGGGCCGGCTCGAGTTGGAGGCAGTTTGAAACAGGCACAATAAGGCGGGGATCGTCCCATCGATGTAACGCCAATTGCAGCCGGCCTCCAGCGCGTTTCGCGGCAAACGTAACCTTCCGGCGATAGCCGAAGGGCTTCGAAACGGTGACCGGGGCCGGTTCAATTTCAAAATGCCCGATTCTTCGGAGCGTATCGGCCAGGGCGGTCCGCTTGAACTCGCATTGCGCCGGATAGTTCAGATGCTGAAGCTGACACCCCCCGCAGTCGTCATAGAACGGGCATTCGGGACTGATTCGCTCCGGCGAAGCGCGGAGCACTCGCCGCAAATGAGCCCGCCGCCAGTGTTTTTTCCGCTGAACGACCTCCGCCTCACAACGCTCGCCTGGCAAAGCGCGAGGGACAAAATGAACAACACCCTCGGCCCGGGCAATTCCCTCACCGGAACTCGAAAGCGACTCGATCTCAAGACATATCAGTGGATTATCTATTTTTCTCGAAGTGTCGGACATCTTACTCTCCCGCGGTTTTCGACGGAGACTCTGTCAAATTTATCCAACTTAGGAACTTACCCGAATATTTGCTACATTTACAGTAAACCTTTAGTGGACTATAACGTTATTCTGGAAGGCTGGGAAATTCCCCGAAGAATCCTGATGAACTCGATTGGTTCCTTTCCCATGAGACTGTTAGTGGCGCCTCTCCTTGTGCTGTTGGCCGGGTGCGGTCCTGCGTACTATAAGGACAGCGCCGACAGCGAGGTCTATGGCATTATCCGGCAGAAAAGCGAGGCCATCAAGGGCATGCCCTCCGAGTTCACCATCGATTCGGGCGAGGCGCCGGCGCTGGCGACGGCGCACACGGAGAGCGCCAGCGGGGGCCGGATTTCTTTGGCCGAGGCGATCGAAACCGCGGTCAAGAATTCCCGTTCGTATCAATCGCGCAAAGAGCAGCTGTATTCCCAGGGGCTCTCCCTGACTTCATCCCGGCACAGTTTCGCTCCCCGGTTTTCCGGTTCGGCTTCCGGCGACATGTCTGAGGGCGACAGCCGGAAAAACGTGTCCGGCGCTTTATCGCTAGGCGTGTCCAAGATGCTCGCCACCGGGGCCGACCTGTCGGTCTCCATTGCCACGAACCTGTTCCGGTACATTTCCGGCGGCGATCCCGGCGAAACGGCGACCTCGGCCTTCGCCGCGGCGTTGACCCAGCCGCTGTTGCGAGGGGCGGGCCGAGAAGTGGCCTTGGAGAACCTGACCCAGGCCGAGCGGAGCATGGTCTATGCGATCCGGGATTTCGTCCGATATCGGAAAAGTTTTTCGGTCGACGTCGCTCAGAGTTACTTCAACCTGCTCCAGCAAGGGGATCAGCTGCTCAACGCGGAAAACAACTTCCATAGCCTTCAACGGGAGCGCATCAAGGCCGAGCTCATGGCCAATGCGGGCCGGGTACCCGAGTTTCAAGTCGACCAGCGCCGCCAGAGTGAACAGAGCGCGCGCGACAGTTGGATTCGAGCGCAGCAGCGCTATGAAAATTCGCTCGACCGGTTCAAGCTGGACCTGGGGCTACCCACCGACGTGGCGATCGAGCCGGACCCGGCCGAACTGGAGCAGCTGGCGGCGGAAATCGCCCAGCCGATTGAGATGGCCAGCGGTGAGGCGATCGAAATCGCTTTGACCCATCGGCTGGACCTGAGCAGCGACGTGGACCGCTATGAGGATTCCGAGCGGAGGGTGCGGGTGGCGGCAAACCAGCTCAAGCCCGGCCTCGACCTGATCCTGTCTTATGGCGCGGACACCGATCCCAACAAGCAGGTGCTGGACTTTGCCGAAGGGGATTCGTCCTATAGCGTTGGGGCGGATCTGGATCTACCCTTTGACCGCAAATCGGAGCGGAACAGCTACCGCCAGGCGTTGATCAACCGGGAAGCGGCCCAACGAAACCTGGAGGAGCAACGCGATCAAATCAAGCTGGAAGTGCGTGACGCGTTGCGCAATCTTCAGCAGGCAAGACAAAGCTACGAGATTCAGGAGAACAACCTGCGCCTGAACGAGCGCCGTGTCGAGAGCACGACGCTCCTGCAACAGGCGGGCCGGGCCAACACCCGAGACGTCCTGGACGCACAGGAAGACCTTTTAGACGCCCAGAACGGCGTCACCCAAGCGCTGGTCGATCATTTCAACGCGCGCCTCGATCTTCTTCTCGCCCTCGAGGCGTTGAAGGTTGACGACAACGGGCTGTGGATGATCGAGACATCCCCGGCGCAATCGGAGGAATCCCGATGAATGTTAAAACAAATGGGCGATGGGGAAAGCGCCGGATCTGGCTCGGGATCGTTTTGATCGCCGCGATTTTCCTGATCGCCTTGATCTCCCGAAAAGAATCGAAACCCGGCTTCGCCGAACGCTCTACCTATACGGTCAACCGCGAAAATTTGGTGATCGACGTGTTGGAATCGGGCAGCGTCGAATCCAGCGACGCGCAAGTGATCAAATGCGAGGTCGAGGGGCGTACGACGATCATCTCCATCGTTCCTGAGGGGACGATTTTGACTGACAAGGACGTCGAGGAAGAGCGTGTTCTGGTCGAACTGGACTCCGCCGATCTACGTGAACGGGAAACCCAACAGGAGATCACCGTCCAAACCGGCGTGGCGAATCTCGCGGACGCCAGCGCGTCGTATGAAATCCAGATCAAGCAGAATGAAAGCAATCTCAAGCAGGGCGAGCTGAAGGTCAAGTTCGCGGGTATGGACCTGGAGAAATACCTGGGCGAGAAAATCGCAAGGCGATTCCTGGACGGCGAAATCGAGATGGATCAGTTGGTGGAAAGTTCGCTGTTAGGCGGTGAAGCGCTGCAAAAGAGGCGCAACCTCGAGAATGCCATTGACGAAGCGCAGGAGGAACTGGCCCGCGCCGAAGACCAGCTCGATTGGACGAAGAAGCTGCATGAGAAGGGTTACGTTACGCGGAACGACCTGCTGGGAGACCAGCTGGCCAAGAATCGCCGCATCCGGCAGGAGGAACGCTCGCGGACCGATCTGGATCTTTTCAAGCGATACGAATTTCCAAAGGAAGTTGAAAAGCTACGCTCCGATTATGAAGAGGCGGAGCGCGAGCTCGATCGCATCAAAGCGAAAAATCGCTCGGAGATTTCCAAGGCCGAAGCCCGGCTTCAATCCAACCAGGCGAACTTCCGGCGTCAGTCCGATCAGTTGAAGAAAATCCGCGACCAGATTGACCATTGCACCATCGTCGCCACCCAACCCGGTCTGGTCGTCTACGGCGGAAGCAATCAACCCTGGCGAAGCGACCGGATCGAAGAAGGCGCGCAGGTTCGGGAACGACAGGAGATTCTCAAGATTCCCAACACGGACTCCGTCGTGGTGAACGCGAACGTTCACGAATCGGTCGTAGCCCGAGTGCATGAAGACTTGAAGGCGACGATTACGATTGACGCCATGCCCGATCGCAGCTACGAAGGCAAAGTCAAGAAGGTGGGCATTCTTCCCGACACCAGCAACCGGTGGTGGAATCCGAATCGGAAAGTCTACCTGACGGAAATCGTGATCGAGGGCAACGATCCGGATCTGAAGCCGGGGATGTCGGCGCAGGTGCGGATCATTATCGATGAAATCGAGGACGTTTTGGCCGTGCCGCTCCAGGCGGTGACGCATCAGGGTGAAACAACGATTTGTTTCGTTGATGCGTCTTCCGGACCCGTCATGCGCCCCGTGGTCACCGGGGACTACAATGACAGTTTTATTGAAATCAAAGAAGGGCTGAAAGAAGGGGAACGGGTGGTCTTGAACGTTTCGGACCTGGTCGAGCGGAACAAGCCTTCGCTCGACCAGCTCAATAAAAAGGGCGAAGTTGAGGAGGCGGCCGCCGAGCAGGAAGCGGAAAGCGCCCCGGCGGCCGGGCAGCGGCCGAAAGACGCGCCGCCGCCGAAGCCGGCCGCCGGCACGCAAGTCTCCCGGAGAGAGGATTCGACCGGTGGCCATCGTTGACGTCATCGACCTCAGAAAACACTACCAGATGGGCGAAGTCACCGTCGAAGCCTTGCGCGGCGTGAGCGTGTCGTTCGAGCAGGGAGAGTACGTATCGATTATGGGGCCGTCTGGTTCGGGAAAGTCGACCTTCCTGAATCTGTTGGGCTGCCTGGACTCGCCGACCTCGGGGCAGTACGTGCTCGACGGGCAGGATATCTCGACGCTGTCCGACGACGAGCTGTCTGAAATTCGGCGCAGGAAAATCGGATTCGTCTTTCAATCCTTCAATCTTATTCCGCAGCTCAGTGTGATCGAAAATATCGAAGTGCCGCTGTTCTATCAGGGGATGCACGAAACGGATAGCATCGAGCGGGCCGCCCAGCTGGCTGAATCGGTTGGTCTCGGCCACCGCCTTCGGCACAGTCCCCGCGAGTTGTCCGGCGGCGAACAGCAGCGAGTGGCCATTGCCCGCTCGTTGGCCAACGATCCCCGCATTATTCTAGCGGACGAGCCGACGGGGAACCTGGACTCGAAATCGGGCAGCGAAATCCTTGATATTCTCGACCGTCTTCAGGAGCAAGGCAAGACGATCCTCTTGGTGACGCACGATGAGAACGTCGCCCGGCGGACGGAGCGCGCCGTGCGCTTTCGCGACGGGTGCATCCTGTCCGACGGCAACGGAGAAGACGAAATCCAGAAGGAGCGGGCGGAGGCGTGATTCCAGCGGCTTTGGCAAAACGGCTTTTTCTGTTGGGCCTGGTGAACCTGTGGCGGCATCGGTTGCGCTCGACGCTGACCATTCTCGGCATTGTCTTCGGCGTCTGTTCGGTTATCGCCATGCTGGCCATCGGCGAAGGCGCCAGCTATGAAGCGCAGGAACAAATCAGGAAGCTGGGCAGCCAGAACATCATCGTCGAGAGCGTGAAACCGCCCGCCAGCGAAAGCGTCGGCTCGGAAACCACCCGGATGCTGGAGTATGGCCTGACGTACAAGGACGCCGAGCGCATTCGGTCGACCGTTTCCGGTGTGGAGGTGATCGTGCCGTCGCGCATGATTCGAGCGGACGTGTCCTACCGGCGCAAGAAGATGGACGCCAACGTCATCGGCACCGTGCCCTGGTACCCTTCCATTTCCAACCAGCGGATTCGCGCCGGCCGGTTTCTCGACGAATCGGAAACCGCTGATATCAAGAACGTCTGCGTGTTGTCGACGCCTCTGGCCAACCGGTTGTTCATGTTCGAGAATCCCCTTGGCAAGACGATCCGGGTCAAGGACGACTACTACAAGATCATCGGGGTGATGGAGGGAACCGGAACGGCGTCCATGGAGGCGAAGGGATCGACCGTGCCGCTGAACCTTTTCATTCCTTTGACGGCGGCCAAGTCCCGGTTCGGGGACATTCTGGTCAATCGTAGCTCGGGAAGCTTCAACGCCGAGAAAGTGGAACTGCACCAGCTGATCGTCAAGGTCGGATCCTTTTCCGCGGTGATGCCGACGGCCGAGGTCATTCGAACGATCCTGGAGAAATTTCACAAGGAGATGGACTACGAAATCGTGGTCCCGTTGGAGCTGCTGCGACAGGCCAAACGGACCAAAAGAATTTTCAACATCGTGTTGGGATCGATCGCCGCCATTTCCCTCCTGGTCGGCGGCATCGGCATTATGAACATCATGCTCGCCACGGTCACCGAACGAACGCGGGAGATCGGTATCCGCCGCGCGTTGGGAGCGAAGAAGCGCGACATCGTGGTTCAATTTCTCACCGAGACGGTGATTCTCTCCGGTTGCGGGGGAATGATCGGCTTGGTTATCGGAGTACTGATTCCCTTTTTTATCACCTACTTCGCGGAGATGAAAACCATTATCCGCCTCTGGTCCCTTTGTGGTGCGTTCGGCATCTCGCTGTTGATCGGCATTGTCTTCGGTCTTTACCCCGCCTACCGCGCCGCGATGATGAATCCCATCACCGCCCTAAGGCATGAATAGACCTTGATGGTGTAGAGATTTTGTAGGGTGGATTTCAATCCACCTGTTGTCTTCTTGTATTCATCGCCGAAGGCGATCAAAGCCCGGTTTTCCCCTTTAGAGTATCTTTCGAAAGTTTTGTCCGTTTTCCTCTCCTCCCCTTTGTAAGGGGAGGCGGGGTGGGGTAATTTTTTTTCGCCAGTATTGCTTCTCCGCTTGAAAAGCAACCCCCTCTAGCTCCCCCTTCGTAAGGGGGAGAGAGGTTTATCGCCGCTCTTTGTCTTTCGTTTGGGCAATTATTTTGAGAACCGCTTTAGGACTGGGTTGGATTGACGAATTGGGGCTTTTAACGTAGAGTGGTTGGGAAATGGGGGAGTTTCGGGTTGCAGGTGTTTTAGGGCGAAGGATGGGCAAGAAGACGCGTGTTGGAATTCTGGAGCAAGCATTGGATCGCTATCAGTACCAAATGACGCTTCATCCCAATTATCACGAGCACTTCCGGGAAGGACGTCGAGTCTTCTTTGAAATCATCGATGCCGATGGGAAATTGAAGCGGGTGGTTTGTTCCGTTGAGACCCAAGGGCAGGAAGCGTTGTCTGACGAGGAGCCGGAGAACTGCATCCTTCGCTGCGAGCGGGTCTACAACGTGGTCGAGCAAATGCAGTGCGAGTTGATTTCCGATCCCCCGGCGGGCCGGGTCGTTTATTTGGAGCCGCAGTCCCGGAGCGGCGACGCGGTTTAGCCGGGCCAGGGCGACGCCGAATCCATCTCAGGAATCTATCGATCGTCCAAGAGAGTCGATTTTCAAGGCGGGATACAGTCGCTCGTGAATCCTTCCGACAAGACGCAATTCAGGGCGGGTTTGGCCGATGGGCCGAGTCTGCTCGTCTATCTTTTCATTAATGGGATCTTTGTTTTCAAGTACGCCTCCCGTCTGACTTCCCTTTCGTGGCTGGTGACGTTGCTGTACATTGCCGGGGCAGCGGCTGGATTCGTTTTACTGGCGGGCAGTGACCGGGTGCGCTCGCCGCTTGCCAAACTTCATCGCCATTATTGGATGGTCTCGCTCGGCCTGGCGCTTGGGCTTTGGATCGTGATGCTTCAGTTTGACCCGGAGCAAATCCGGGTTTCGAGACGAACGGCGCTGGAGGATTGGATTCGGCTTCTGCTGGAGGGCCGGTATCCCTATCTTGCCGAAGTCAGCCCGTCGGGATTTCCGTTTCTGTTTGTGCTGACGATGCCGTTTTATTTCCTGGGCGACGTGGGATTGCTGCAAATCGTTGCCTTCGGTGTTTTCGCCTTTCTGGTTTCCCTTCGAGACCCGAAGGACAGTCCCCATCGATTTTGCCGGTTGCTGCTGCTGGTCGGCTCGCCGATTTTCCTCTACGAAGTCGTCGTGCGCAGCGACCTGTTCAGCAATATGGTTTTTCTCCTGTTTTATTGGGTGATGGTCGAGAGGCGGCGCTTGAAAGCCGCCGCCGCGGAGCGGTTTCTCTGGGCCGCTCTCGGAGGGCTGTTGCTTTCGACCCGGGCGGTGGCGCTTCTGGTGGATGCCGTGGTGTTGCCTCATCTCTTTCGAGCGGCTCGACTCAAGGGTGTGCTGTTTGCCCTTGTCATGGGGATTGTGTTCCTGGCCACCCTGGCGCCGTTTATCCTTTGGGACGCGGATCTTTTCGCGCAGGTCGGCCCCTTCTCGATTCAAGGCATGTACATTCCCGGCTGGATGGCGGTTCTGGCGCTTATCGCGGCGCTGGTCTGTGGACTAACGGGCCGCTCGTTGAACGGTCTCTATCGGGCGGCCGGACTACTTTTGTTCGCGGTGGTCTTCGCCGCGTTTGTCCGAGCGGCGATGCAGCAGGGGCTTTCCCGGTCGATCACCGGAGATGGTTTTGACCTGGGCTATTTCATCTTCGCGCTGCCGTTTTTGTTGATTTCACTGGATTTTTCCGGCCGGCGGGGCGCGCGGGCCGCCGCCCCATCCCAAGGGCTTTCAGACAGTGGAGAATAGGCCCCTAGACGCGCTCCCGAGCCGGATTCTTGACAATCGGGACGCGATGGGGATAATTGCGACAGATTACAGGGCGGACTCAAAGAAATTTTATCGATGCCTTCCCAAGAGAAACCTGCCGTCGCCGGTGTGTCGGAGAGCGTTCCGGATCTTTCCGTGGTGATTCTGACGTGCAACGCGAAGTCGTTGCTCGAGGCCTGTCTGCGTTCCATCGAGGAGCGGACCTCTCGGATCGAAGTGGAAGTCATCGTTGTGGACAACGGCTCGAAGGACGGCACGGGCGACATGGTTCGCGAGCGGTTTCCCAGGGTCAAGCACCTGTATCGGGATGCGCCGTTCAGCTTCACCAAGGCAAACAACTTGGGACTGCGTCAGAGCCGGGGCCGCCACGTGTTGATTCTCAACGACGATACGGAACTTCGCAATGACGCGTTCGATCAGGTAGTGGAGTATTTTGACGCGCACCCGGAGTGTGGGGCGCTCGGTTGCAAGCTGCTCAATCCGGACCTGACCGTCCAATACTCGTGCCGGCGGTTTCCCTCTTTCAGTACGGCGCTGTTCAGTCGCTATTCGGTGCTGACGCGGGCGATTCCCGGCAATCCCTTTTCGACCAACTACTTGATGACGGATTTCGATCACGCCTCGACCCTTGAGGTGGATTGGGTTTCCGGGGCCTGTCTGGCCGTTCGTCGCGAGGTAATGGAGCGGGTCGGGAAGCTGGACGAGAACTTCGTGATTTTCACCGAGGACGTGGACTGGTGCCTTCGCGTATACAAGGCGGGCTTCAAGGTGGTGTACCTCCATTCGGCGGAACTGATTCATTACATCGGTCAGGTTCGCAAGGCCCGGCCCTTGTATTTCATGTGGATTCACCACCGATCGATGTTCTACTTTTACCGAAAGCACTACAGCAAGAACATCCTGTTGATCGATCTCGCCGTGGGGTTGAGCATCGCGCTTCGGGTGGCGTTCAAGGCTGTGCTGCATTGGGTGCAAAAGGGAATCAAGGGATAGGATTGTGGGACTGCTTTCACTTGGGTGCATTGCCGCGGTTGTGACCTGCGCCGCCGGGTTCACCTTGCGCTGGGCCGGGCGACGGTTCGACTTGCGCAGCGATCCTTGCCAATTGAAATACTACGCGGACCGGCGCCCGTTGTTCGGCGGATTGGCCGTCGCGTTGGGTTTTTGGGCCGGGGTGGCGGCGCTGTACGTGGCGCGGGGCGGCGCGCTCGGCGACGTGTATTTCACCGAGGAGGCGGCGCGGGGGATGCTCGCCGCCCTGGGCTGGGCGACGGTTTTTCTGGTGCTTCCGACCTGCTTATCGGACCGCCGCCAGGATACCGGATATTACGAGTGGCTCTACGTTCTGGCCAGCGCCGCTTTTATCGCCAGCGACAACATGGCCATCGAGGCGATCTCGATTCCCTCTGTGGGCGTGGTGACGTTGGGGCCGTGGACGTCGGTTCTTCTCACGGTTCTTTGGGTGGCGATTGTCGTCAGCATTGTAGAAGTGCTGGAGAGTATCGGAGGGGCGGTTACGCTGGCTCCGATTCTTCTGGCCTCCTTGATTTTTTACGTCTGGTCCTCCACCGGTGAAATCGTGCAGCGCGGACTGAACGTGGCTTTTGTCGGCTCGCTGATCGGCATTCTCCCCGCTCAACGAGTCCGGGACGGCATTGTCCTGGGCAAAGCGGGCAACAAAGTGGTCGGATTCCTGTTCGCCGCGTTAACCATTGTTGGCAGGCGCAAGGCCGGGACGACCCAATTCCTGATTTTGCCTCTTTTTATTTTTATCCTTTACGTGGTTGTTCATGGGCTCATGCGCTTTGAAAGGCGAACGCAAAAGCAGTGACCGCAGGGTCCGTGAAACGACTCTTGATGGCCCTTCATTCTAATGCGTCTATAATCTCCATGAGCCGGCTTGAAGAAAGGACCCCTTGTAAACGGACAATGATTCACTTTACCCCAAAAGCCATTGCCTGGATCCGCCAGCTGCGGGAATCGATGAAGCGCCCCCAAAGCGGTCTTCGAATCGCTATAACGGGTGGGGGCAGTTGTGCAGGATATGAGTACTTTGTCGGTTTCGAGGATGAACCAACGAACGACGATCACCGGTTTCAAGTCGACGATTTCTGGGTGTACGTCGATCCCGTCAGTTACCGGGAAATCTCGGATGCCACCATTGATTTTGTCGATTCGACTGAGGGCAGCGGATTTATCGTCAAACGAAGTGAGAGCGCGGATGGCGACCGCCCATGCTGCTGCTTCAAGACCGGAGAACCCGGCAAAGGAACCGGTTGCCGGGATTGAGGAAATCTTCCTCTCCCACCGGGCCTGTGCGCCTCAGGCCTGGGTGGCCCACTCCTTGGAGTGGGAAATACCTGTTAACAACCCACCGCAATCCTCCTGAGGCGGACAGGACGGTGGGGCACCCAACACTCTGGTGAGGGAATCGGTAGAAGAATCTCCCTCACCCCGGCCCTCTCCCAAAGGGCGAGGGTGTTCCTATCCCCGCCTTCAGTTGCCGCCTTCCTGATGTTGCGTTAGAATAATGATAGGGACACGACGGGAGGTCCCCGTCCGTCATGAAAAAACGACTCTGGCTTATCCTGGCTCTGGTGGTACTGGGCGTTTTGGGCGTGCTGATTTGGCGTGCTGTTGGACCTTCGCGTCCTGCTTTGCGGCCGCCGCCGCCGGTCGAGGCCGCCCGGGAAGCGCCCACTCCAACGGCCATCCAACCCGCCGAGGAACTCGCCGCCGCACAACGGCCTCCGACCGAAGAGCGGATCGAGCCGACTCCACCCGACGTCGCCGGCGAGGCGGGACTGGAGGGAAGCGTGTTGGACCCGGATGGGCGGCCGCTGGAGGGGGCTGAAGTTTTTCTCTGCGAAGTTTCCTCTCCTCCGCCGATGGGGCTGGCCGAAATGCTGTTGCGGCCGATTCCGGGAGCGGGGGAGAAATTATTTGCGACGGTTTCCGAGCCGGACGGCTCCTTCCGATTCACCGGCATCCCGGAAAGTCGATACATGCTCACCGCCCGAGCGGACGGTTTCGCCCAGAACGGCCGAGAAGTCTCCTGGCTGGGAGGGGAAGAGACGCAGGGCGGTTTTGATCTCATTCTTTATCCCGGCGAGATGATTCATGGCCGGGTGGAGACCGAAGCGGGAGAAGCGGTGCACCGGGCTCGGGTGAAACCGCATCGTCTCGAAAGACAGGTCTTGGTGGGCGGCCCCCGGTGGTGGGATTTCGACGCCGGTCGCTCGGACGCATCCGGTGCGTTCGCTTTGAAGCATCTTTTCCCCGGCGACTATCGGCTGGAGGTGACCGCCAAAGGGTATGCCCCGGCGGAGACGTCGAACGTGCCTACCGGGGACGCGGACGTGCGGATCATCCTACAGCGGGGAGTGGGTGTAAAAGGCAAGGTGGCGGATGAAAACGGCCATGGAATTCCCACGGCGCGCTTGCACGTTCAATGGAGCGTTCAGGGAGGAATGCCGGGCCGGTCGCAGACCCGCTTCCTGACGGGTGCGCCGGCTTCGGCCGACGCCCGAGGCAACTTCGTTTTGTCGGGAATTCCTTACCCGCGCGGGGGGCAGACGACTCAAGTCATCGCGGTGGCTTCAGGATATGAAACGGGTCGCTGGGCCCTGCCCCTGGATTGGACCGCGGAGAAAGGGGAGGCCGAGCGGATTACGATTGTTCTGGCGGAAGGCGCGATGCTTCGAGGCCGCATTCAGAACGAACAGGGCGAGGGGTTGCATCGGGCGGCGATCGAAGTCATTCGAGCTCGAGATCGCCAGGGCCAGATTCGACCGCTCCCGGCGGGGCCTTGGCGGTCTTCCCAGAGTTCGTCGCGAGGGTTATTTACACTTTTGGGTCTTCCGAAGGGATCGGTCGATCTCAAATTCAGCGCCGAGGGCTATGAATCGAAACTGTTGGAAGACGTTCCCACGACCTCCAAGCCTCTGGCCGTCACGCTCGGCTCCGGCGGGGCGATTCTGGGCCGGGTGGTGCGGGAGGATCGCCCTTCGGTCGGGATCGCGGGCGTGCGGGTTGTCGCCTGGAGGGTGTCTTCCGGGGAAGCGGCAGCGCTTTCGGGATCGGCCGAGACCACAACCGACGGCGAAGGACGATTCGCGCTCGAGGGACTATCGCCCGGAAGCTATGAGCTGCGGGCGACTGAGGCGATCGTGCCGTCTTCCCGAAAAGTCACCGTCGAAGTCGGCCCCGGACAGGTTATCCCATCGGTCCAAATTCCGTTGAGATCCCGGCAAGGGATTCGAGGCCGCGTGGTGGCGAGCGATGGGGGGGAGCCGATCGCAGGCGCGAAAGTCGTCGCCCAGAGTGGCCCGGCCCGGCGGACGGCCCAAAGCGACGCGAACGGTTATTTCTTCCTGGAAATGCTGTCGCCCGGTTCGTGGCAACTTGGCGCGCGTGCCGAAGGATTCGTATCGATTCCTTGCGATTCCGATTCCGCCTTGATGATTGACCTGGAACCGCACGAGACGAGGGAAGGGGTTACTCTGTTTCTCACGAAAGGCGCTGCGATTGCCGGGCTTGTGCAGGATGCCAAGGGACGCCCCCTGCTCGGCGCTCTCGTATCCACGACGCCGGGGTCTTCAGGCAGCGAAGGGGCGTTTCCTTCAGCGTCGGCGTTGACCGATGCAAACGGAGCGTTCACCTTGGAGCAGGTGGCGGGCGGGCGGGAAACTGTCTTGCGCGTGGATAAAAATGGATTCGCCGGGTATCGCAGCGAAGCCTTCGAGCTCCAGGAAGGTCAGCGGCGCATATGGGAGCCGATTCGCCTGGAGCGGGGGTGGCGGCTTCGCGGACGAGTGGTGGACTCTCAAAGCGAACCGCTCAAGGCGCGCATTGAATTGGGACCGGGACGGGTGACTTGGAGCGGAGGGCAGGGAACCTTTCGACTGGAGGGCGTTCCCGCCGGTCTTCATACGGTGCAGGTTACCGCCGAGGGGTATCAATCGCGTGAAATGCCGGTCGCGATTCACGCGGATCAAGAAAACCCGCCGGTGGAAATTGTTCTTGACGCCCTGCCTTTGGATTGAAAGGATGTCGTTATGGCGTATGACCGATTTGCCTTGATTTACGATCAGGTGATGCGGGGGGTCGATTACCCGCTCTGGGTGGACCATATTCTGAACCTGGCCCGTAAGTTTGAATTCGATTCTTCTCGCGTGTGCGACCTGGCCTGCGGCACCGGCTCGCTGGCGTTGTTGTTGGCCGAGAAAGGCTGCGAGGTTCTGGGCGTGGATCGTTCGCCGACGATGATTGAGGAAGCGAAGGAGAAAGCCCAGGCGGCGGCCTGTTCTTCCGTGCAGTGGCGACAGGCCGATATCACCGCGTTTGAATGCGAACAAAAGTTTTCTCTTGTCACCTGCCTGTACGACAGCGTGAACTACCTTCTCAAGCGCGAGGACGTTGCTGCTTGTTTTGAGCGGGCGAGAAGATTGTTGGAACCGGGCGGGGGATTCATCTTCGACGTGACAACCGAGTACAACATCCTGGTCAACTTCGCCGATTATACCTTTGCGGAGAACTTCGCGGATTTCTCCTACATCTGGGAAAACGCGTACGATATCAACTCGAAGATCATTACTTCCGAAGTCACGATTTTTCAGAAGAATGGCGAACAATTCTTTCGTTTTGCAGAAACCCACCGGCAAAAAATCTATTCCACGAAAGTACTCGAAGCGCTTATCCGAAAGGCCGGATTCGAAATCCTTGGGGCTTTTGAAGGATTCACACTGAATTCGCCGGGGCCGAAGGCGGAGCGGATTCATTATGTGTGCAAAGAGAAATCACCCAGCGCATGAGACTAGATGAAGACGGACTGCAGATTCTAATGGGCCAGGCTTGCCGTGGCGCAATATGTCTCATCGGGTTGATTTGTCCTCTCGCGATTGAATAAACCCAAAAAGTGATGGTAGGTAAAAAATCGAGTGAAAAAGTGTTCGACTCGGCGTCATGGTTCTGACGGGGTGTCTTGTTGTAGTCTTGAAATCACTGCTTGGCCGATAGCCTGTTCAAAAAGGGGAATTCATTATGAAAACGAAGACGGGGCTGATCTTGGCATTGATGGTTGTTGCCATCGGTGGGGTTGTGATTTGGCATCAATCCAAGCGCGAGCCGGTCAGCGGTTTGCATACGCTTGAGGGCCGGTCCGCAGAGCGCGAGATTGCCGCCGAGGCGACCCGCCCGGATGAGAGCGTAATTGTCGAGGAATCAAGGGAGGCGGAGCCGTCCCTTGCGGCGAAGGAAATCGCCGATGCAACGTTGCCGAGCGAGCCCCCGGCTCCTGCGGCAGCCAGCGTCTCGGACGCCACCGTGAGCGAACAAGCCGGGAACGTAGCGGGTAAAGTCATTGGTCCCGAGGAGGAACCGGTCGTGGGATGCGAAGCGATTTTTCTGCGACAGGGTTTTGGAAGCCGGGCGATTCCCGAGTTCGCCAAGCGGGGGCGTTACCGGGAGAGCGAGCCGTATGCCGTGACGGACGCCAGCGGCGAATTTCTGGCCGAAGCCATCCCCGTCGGCAGGTACGTGATCGCCTGGCGCGCGCCGGGTTATATCTACCGGGCGTATGACGATCCGGTCGAAGTTCGCGCGGGTGAAACGACGGGCGGAATTCTCCAGACGTTGGAGCGAGCGGGAGTCATCGAAGGGCAGGTTGTGGAGAACCTGACGGGCAAGCCGATTGCCGAGGCAAAACTTTCGGCCGAAGTCGTCTCGTCGAACCGGCACGAAGGGGATATCCTGTTTGTCCACAAGAAGCTTTCCACGTTCAGTGATGAAGGCGGCGAGTTTCGCTTGGACTGTTTGCTTCAAGGCGAGCAATACAATCTCCTGGCTCAACATGATCGCTATGCTGATGCCGTCGAGAAGGAAGTCGCGGTCGATCGGGGCGCGCCGGTGCAAATTGTCATGTCCGCCGGCGGTTCGATTGAAGGCTGGGTGGTTTTCGACCAGGACGGCGCTCCGGCGGAAAAGGCGCAGGTCGTGGCCGTCCAGGAGAAAATCTCGCGGAAGAGTGTTCAGAGCGCAACCGGCGGGGCCTTTCTCGTCGAAGGGCTTCTGGCAGGCGATTACAGACTCTATGCAACGAAAGGGCGTCACCGCTCCGATCCGCTCAAAGAGGTGAAGGTGGGCTGGAGCGAAAAGGTCGGGCCGGTGACGCTTCGTCTTGAGCCCGGGCCGGTGATCACCGGAGTGGTTCGCGATTCCATTAGCAACCTGCCGATTGCCGGGGCACTTGTCATAACCGAAGACATGAATTCCCAGGATGAAACGGACGAAGAAGGGCTTTACTGGCTGGAAGGATTGCAGCCGGAGCGGGTTCGCGTCATTGCTTCGGCCAAGGGCTACGTTCGCGCCGATATTTTCATTCAACCCGTGGCGGGCAAAGAGACCGAGTGCGATTTTGTCTTGGAGCCCGGCGGCGACGTGGACGTCCTGGTGACCGACAAGGAGCAGAAGCCGATTGAAGGCGCCCAGATTATCACGCTGGACAAGATTCCGCCACAACCGAGGCCGGAGGACAAAACCAACGCCGAGGGACGCGTTCGCGTGGAAGGCGTTCGACTCAAGAATCCGCCGATGATGATGGCGATCAAGGAAGGCTATGGATTCGCCATTCCCATCGCGCCACAGTTTCCTCCAGGCGAAACACTGGCCGAGCTGCATTTCACTCTGGCGTCGGAGGGCAAGGAGGTGGCATTCGCCGGGAAGGTGACCGATGCGTCCGGCCAGCCGGTATCAGGCGCAACGATTGCCTGGATGACTCAAACCAATCCTGCAGGCGATTCCACAACGAGTGAAGCGGACGGAAGCTATGAACTCACGGCAACGGGCGCCGGGATTGTGGCGCGGCTGTCCTGTCATGCGGAAGGCTTCGCGCCGGTTTCAAAAACCGGCCTCAGTCCCGGAACGCCGGACGCGCCCGCAGTCGTCGACTTCCAGATGTTGCCCGCTCATTGGCTGGAGGTAACCATTGTCGATCCGAAGGATGAGCCGATTTCGAACGTTCGAATTGCTGTCCTTACGGCGGGATGGCCGCCGATGCCGGTTCCGGGATTGATGGGTGGAGCGAGAACCGATGAGCGGGGACACTGTCGCCTGGAGAATCTCCCGGGACCGCAGATTTCACTTCTTGTAATGGCCGAGGGCTGGACTCCGATCGAGCAGAAGACCGTCGAAGTCGATCAGGAAATCCGCCTGAAGATGATGCCGCTCGGTGTCATCCGAGGCCGGGTGCTGGAGAAAGGCAGCGAAGAGCCGGTGCGCAGTTTTACGGTTTCGGTCAGTATCCCGGGGATGTTTGGTTTGTTTCCCCAAACGCGGAAGGAAGTATTCTCGTCTTCCGACGGCCGCTTCGAGTTTCCCGGGTTGGAACAGGGCAAGACCTGTCAATTGATTGTTGAGGCCGAAGGGTTTGCACAAGTGCTGAAAAGCGGATTATCGTCCAAACCGCTTGAAGAAGCCAAAGAGCAGATTATCTACCTTTCCCGCGAGGGGCAACTTCTGGGCATTGTCGTGGACGGCGAAAATCAGGAACGCCTTTCGGATATCACCGTGGTTTATGCCGCCGAATACAAGGACTCGGTTTTTTTCGATTGGAGCGATCTGTCGGAACGCAATGCAGCTCTCAGTGGAATTCAGACAATCCGGAGCGATTCAGAAGGATTCTTTGAATTTGAAGAAAGCGGTGAAGCGCAAGGAACGCTGTTCGTCTCTGCTGACGGCTATGAGAATCTTGTCGTCCGGCCCGAGGAGCGCAGGGTTACGGTGGGCGATCTGGTAGAATTGGCTTTGCGGCGCGGGGCGTCGTTGTCCGGGCAGTATCACGACCGGGGAACGCCCTTGGGGCAGGAGACGCTGCTTCTGATTCAAATTCCTATCGCCACGGCAGGCAATCTGTTGGATGATTTTTTAACCGATCCCGGCGATCTTCAAATGATCGGAAGAACAATCACCGACGGAGAAGGAATGTATCGCTGGGAGGATCTTTCCGCCGGGCGGTATCAAATTTGTAATCAGATCCTTGTCAGCGGAATGGGGATTTTTCGGTTTGGCTATCGCTGCGAAATCGCGCGTGGCGAGCAAAAGACAGTCGACTTGGGCGATGGCCTCGGCCCTTATTCTCTCTTTGGACAGGTTTTGGACGGCCAGGGGCAACCGATTCCCAGTGGCGTCATCGTCACGCTCGAGCCCCGGTTTTCCTGGAATTACTGCGACTTTGGCGCGATTGCCGACGGTGACGGCCGGTATTCCATCGAGGGATTGCAGGAAGGGCGCTACCGGGCGATGGTGCTCAAGGTGGCGCTGAATGAACCCTCGCTTTATACCCAGATGATCGAGGAGGTGGAAATCACGGGGGATACCGAGCACAACTTTGTCTTTGGAGTGAATCACGCGGTCACGGCCCGGCTGGTTTTCCCGGAGGATATCACGGAGGCCAGTCGTGCGAATTACGCCTCTGCTTCGCTGTCGGCAAAAAGTCTCGATCCCAATACGCCGGTTTCCTTGAGCGAGATTGGAAAGGCCTTCGTCCAGGGCGATCAAATCACTTTTCGCGGCCGGTTCAAAGGGGAGTACGAGATTACCATGTCCGATCTGATTGGGAGCAACCAAACGCCGATTTCAAACGTCTTCCAGTTGGACAATCTCGATGCCGACCAGGATTTGGGGGATATTGTTGTTCCATAGCCGTTGGGAGGATGCTATTGAATCACGCTGCAGTCGATCTTGATCAAGTTTTCAAGAGTTTCGGCTCGATTGTCGCCGTGGACTGCTTGAGCGCGTCGGTTCCCGCCGGGGCAATTTACGGTTTTCTCGGACCTAACGGCGCGGGGAAGACAACGACGCTGCGCATGATGCTCAACATTATCTCCCCGGACCGGGGGCGCATTGAGATCCTGGGGCACCCTTCGACGAAGGACAATGCGGCGCGCACCGGCTACATGCCCGAGGAGCGGGGTCTGTACCGGAAGATGAAAGTTCGGGACGTGCTTACTTACTTCGCCGCTCTCAAGGGGATGGAGCGCCGGCGATTGGCCGGCGCCGCCGCCGAGTGGCTGGACCGCGTGGAACTGGGGCAGTGGGCCGAGCGCCGGGTGGAGGATCTCTCGCGGGGGATGCAGCAGAAGCTGCAATTTGCGGTCACCGTCATCCACGAGCCGGATTTGTTGATTCTCGACGAACCGTTTTCCGGTCTGGACCCGGTGAATCTGGAGCTACTGAGAGACATCATGCTTTCCCTGCGCCAGGAAGGCAAAACGGTCATTTTCTCGACGCACATGATGGAACAGGCCGAGAGGCTCTGCGATTTTATTCTCCTCATCAACCAGGGACGAAAGGTTATCGACGGGACACTCGATCAGGTTCGCTCGCAATATCAATCGCACGCCGTGCTGGCGCAGTTGGAAGGCGATGGCGCATTCGTCGAAACGCTTCCCATGGTCAGCGGCGTCAGTCGCCAGGGCCGGGCGCTGGAGATTTCCCTGCGCGAAGGCGCCGACAGCCAGGAGTTGCTCCAAGCGCTGGTCGGGCGGGTCCGGGTGCGATCGTTCGCGGAGAAGGCCCCATCGCTGCATGAGATATTTGTTCACCTTGTCGGGAGACGCCATGAATAAAGTCTTCATTATCGCTCGCAAGGAGTTTTTAGAGACGCTGAAGACGAAAGCCTTTTTATTCAGCGTCGTGGTCGTTCCGCTGATCTTGGGCGTTCTCATGAAGGTCGGCGGCGGCTTGAAAAAGCGGATTGACGCCGGGCCGCAGCCCCCAAGAACCGTTGCGATGATCGATCTTTCGGGAGAATTCCAAGCGGAACTTAAAGTCCTCTTTCAGCAACACAATACATCGAGTTCGAATCGAAGAATTTTGCTTGAGCCGGTTTCCCCGGAGCACTCAGGCGAGGCGGAAGTCGAAAAACTCAAGGGACGCATCCGAGAACATCAACTAGACGGCCTGCTGTGGATTCCCCCGGATGTTTTAGAAAGCGGCGGCGAGCGTCCCCGGTACTACCTGCTCCAGGATAGCATCGCCGAGCAGGAGACCTATCAGGCCGTCCGGCGTTTGTTGAATGATGCGGTCGTCAGCCGCCGCTGTGAACGGCGCAATCTGTCAAAGGCGCTGGTGGATGAAATCCGCCGATTCCTTCCCGTAGACCAGTTGGACGTCCGAAGCGACACCGGGTCGCAATCGCAAGGCGGATTCCCCTTCCGGATGATGGTCCCTTTTTTCTTCATGTTTCTCATGTTCATGGGGATCTTCGGTGTCAATCAACAAATGCTGACCAGCGTGATCGAGGAAAAAAGTTCAAGGGTGGTGGAGGTGTTGCTCTCCGCGGTCACGCCGTTTGAATTCATGTCGGGAAAGATCCTCGGCTTGGGCGGGGCCGGACTGGTCGCCGTGGCCTTGTGGGCCGTTGTGGCCGTTTTCGCCGCTTTGGGATGGGGTTTGGGGAGTGTCTTTGAAGTCACTCAGGCGGTGTATTTCATTATTTACTATGTTCTCGGCTTTCTACTTCTTTCGTCGATCTTTGCTGCGATCGGCTCGGCGTGCAATTCGCTCAAGGAAAGCCAGTCGATGGTTCTACCCGTGTCGTTGACGTTTGTCTTACCCCTGATGGGGTGGATTTATATTGCGCAGTATCCGGACAGTTGGCCGACTGTCCTCCTATCGATGCTCCCTCCTTTTTCCCCCCTGATCATGATGATTCGCCTGGCGGTTCGGCCCGATCTGCCGCTGTACCAGATTATTCCTTCGATCGTGCTTCTTGCCGTGGCCACGCTTGGAGTGCTGTGGGCTTCGAGCAGGATATTCCGAATCGGCATCCTCATGTATGGAAAACCTCCCAAGCTGCGCGAACTGCTTCGCTGGATTCACGCTCGCTAAGGTCGAAACCGGTCGGTGCCCCGGCCGGCAATCAAGCAGAAATAAGACACTTGCGCGCTCCTACGATTCTGGGCTAGAATGATAATTGAGGCCTTGGCATTCCACTCATCGCGTGGCCTGACGAGATTATGGGCGACGGGGGTCATCATGCCGACTTATGAATATCGCTGTATCAAATGCGGGAGAACGTTCTCCAGGGTTATGTCCATCGGAGAACACGACGCCGGGCGGATCAAGTGTCCCAAGTGCAATAGCCAAAAAGTCCAACAGCAGTTTGGCGCGTTTTATTGTAAGACGGCGAAAAAAGCCTGAAGTCCGCCGTCGATTCCGTTCGGTTTCCCCATCCACTTCGCTGGAAAATGCGAGGAGGGGTGGAGTATTATGTGCTTGAACGGTTTGAGCGTTATGAGATAGGATAGCAATGTAGCTATGCAACTGTGTGGCGGGCTTTTCATCGCCGAAAGCGATCAAAGCCCGATTTAATGATAAAGATCACCCCCATCATGCAGATCTTTGAGGGTCCGCTTCCCCCGCCACAGGCGGACAAGCCTCTCAAGGGAAAAGAATTCGAGACGCATTCCTTCTTTGTGTGGCAGGGTCTAACTTGCCGACCGATCGTGGTGGACTCTTCGATGAATGAGTGACGTAGGCAATTGAGAAATACCGGGCGGAGTGATCGCAAGTTAGGCCCTGAAAGTGAGAGCCCCTGATTCAGGGCCTACTTTGCTCGAAAAAGTCTCCGTTGATTTGCCCTTGAGACAGAACTTGAAATTTCTTCTTTGTTCCTCCCAAGTCGTGCAAAGTAGACCTTGCCACACACCGAAGGACTGAAGTCCTTACTACAGATTTTCACGCGTAGGTTGTAGTAGCGAATTTATTCGCATCGTTGTTGAATAAAGGACTGAAGTCCTTACTACAGGCTTCTATTTACTTCCGAGGAAAGGCCAAAGGGATCCTACGCGTGGCGGCGGATCGGGGGGGATTCCACGCTCTCGATGCCGTTCTCGCGCAGAAAGGCCGCCGCGTCTTCCGGCGGTGTGGGATTGATGTAGAATCCGGTGCCCCATTCGAACCCGGCCACCTTGGTCAGCTTCGGCGTGATCTCAATGTGCCAATGGTAGTGGGGTAGTTCGCCCTCCGTGACCGGCGTGGTATGCACCATGAAGTTGTAAGGAGGATTGTCCAGGCAATTGCGGAGTTTCCGCAAGGTTCCCTTGAGAATGCGCGCAAGATCGCCGGTGTCCGCCTTCTGGATTTTCTCGAAGTGGGTTTCATGGCGTTTGGGAAGGATCCAGGTTTCAAAGGGAAAGCGGGAGGCGAACGGTTCGAAGGCGACGAATTTATCGTTTTCCATCACGATGCGGCTTTTCGTGGCCAGTTCCTGCTTGATCATGTCGCAGAAGACACACCGCTCGCGAAAATCATAATAAGCTTTCCCCCCGTCCATTTCCTCCCGGACGCGCTTGGGCACCGTAGGAATCGCGATTAATTGACTATGGGGGTGATCCAGCGAAGCGCCGGCTTCGCGCCCCTGGTTCTTGAATAACATCATGTACTCGAACCGCCGATCCTTGCTCAGCTCGAGCATGCGCTCCCGGTAAGACCAAAGAATTTCTTCGACCTGTTTTTCTTCATAGTCGGCCATCGTAGCGTTATGGTCGGGCGTCTCAATGATGACCTCGTGCGCGCCGATGCCGTTCATCAGGTCGTAGATGCCCTCGCCCCGGCGATCCAGGTCGCCCTCGATCTTCAGCGCCGGGAACTTGTTAGGAACGACCCGCAACCACCAGCCAGTCTGGTTGGGCTTTGTGCCGCTCTCTCGATAGGCCATGACCTCCGGGGGGGTCTTGTCTTCATTTCCATAACAAAAGGGACAAAAACCGGCCGGTTTGTCTTCCTGCTTTCGGACAAAGTCGCTGGGCCGTTTGGCTCGATCGGTGGCAATAATCACCCAACGTCCGATAATCGGGTCTTTTCTCAGCTCAGGCATGCGGCAGCTCCGTTCCTATGGCGAATTGCAGATGCGCAAGCAAGATGTCCAGGGCCAACTTTAGCGGGTAGGATACCGAAACCGGAAGAGCTGTCAAGCCGCGCGTCAGGGCGTCGGCGTGGGGTAACTTTCTTTCCAGTTTGCGTGAATCAGGAAGAGGTCTTGATAATCGACGTACCCGTCGTTATTGACATCGGGAGCGGGCGTTGGCGTGGGCGGGCGGCGAGGATATTGGACGACGCCAAGCATTCCGTCCTGGCTCAGAAACACGATCAGGTCCTCGTCCGGCAACAGTGCCACCGCTCGGACGAAATACTCCAGCGCCTCCGGTTCCACCCAGGCCAGGCGGTCCATGGCGGTCGCCGTTGTCACGTCGATCACTTGAAGGCCGCGATAACCATAGGCTATGTAGGCGGTTGGGAAATCCAGGACCAGGTCTTTCGCCTGCGCCACGAAGGCGCCCGGAAGCTGATAGAAGCCGATTTCAGCCGGATTGTGGGGATCGGCCGTGCTCATGACGCGAAGGCCGCCGAGGCCATCGGTGACGTAGCATAATCCCCCGCTACGCTCCACCCGGTTGGTCGAGCCGGGAGTGTCAACGCGTGGATCGGGATTCGACCAATTCGGAACGGGAAATCCGGGCAATCGCTCAACGAAAAATCCCTTGTCGCCGCCTGCCGCGTAGGCCAGGAGGTTGTCCTTCATGCTGTCCAGCGGGGGATGGCGCAGGTTCAGGCCCGCGCCCACGTCCGGATGATCGGGATCGGCCACGTCCACCGGGATCAACAGGCCGGACGTTCCCTGAAGCGACCGGGTGGTGACGTTGAGCTTCGGGTGTTGAAGATCCAGTGTTTCCGCCTGTTGGCCCGAAGGCAGGGCGGCGAAGCTCCGTTGCTCAAACCGGCCGGCCACACCGTTCCATCGGTAGATAAACAGTCCCGGGTCGCCGGTCGGCGGGACGTTTCGACAGAGAACATAGATTTCATCCAGTGAGCGGACCAGAACGTCAACGGCGGTGCCGATGTCGCTCTGAACGCCCCGGCGAACCGGGCGGCCGGGCCAGTAAAGGTCCACGGCCAGCACGCCCTCCGGACCGGCGGCGACGAACGCCCACGTTCCCCATGCGGTCACTTCGTACCCCTGGGCGGCGACCGGCAGCGTCGCCAGCAGTTCGATGTTCTCGCTGCACAGCTCGGCGGCCGCACCGGTCAATCCCAGCCA